>JGI24890J29729_1000650_pt1 | contig 20314 bp, 26 predicted proteins | sample FreactcultureFD7_FD_29729 | JGI IMG/M metagenome (IMG submission 29729)
TTCAGATGGACGAAATCCCCCCCCCACTCAATCCTAAGGCCAAGGATAGCCGCCTGCTTCTGCACCACATCATTCAGCTGGCGGAAGTCGTCTATGCGGTCCCAGTTGAGTGGCAGTATGGCAGCGTCCACGGCCTCGCTGGGGCACGAGTTGTGGCGAGAGGTAGGCCAGGGTGTCCTGGAACGCCCCGCAGCCACAGCCGCGTTTTGGGCCTCCTGGTCGCGCATGCCGCAAATTATCAAAATTGGGATCTGCTCAGCTACCGCGGTGAAGAGGGCCACAAGGTCGGGATGGCAAGTGGCTAGGTGTTGGAGGCTGACAGGAGACAAAGCCATGGCTATTACTCCCATTGAGGATAATTTGGAATAATGTGGAAACCAAATGCCAAAAGAAAACGTGAAGTTTGGATCAAAGATAAAAATGTCTTAGTCGTATATTGGGATGTAAATGATGAATGCGGCATAGGTTTTTGGGATGACAATAGAAACGTTGAGGCCCCAGAACACATCACCATGTTCAATTTACTTTCAAATAACTGGACTCAAGCGGGTAAAAAGAAACCCCACGGTTAAGTGCTGGCATTTAATGTCTCCTCTATGTTAATTAGCCTCAAATGTTAACAGGAGGCGAAAGTGGACAGCACAAAGCAAACGCGACTTATCCCGGCGTCTAAATGGGAGGTCTACCACCCATGGCCATCTAACGCTGGATTGCGGTCCATTATTTTCAATAAGGATACCAACGGCTTTGACCGTGCGGTTAAGACGATAGGGCGGCGCGTGCTGATCGATGAGCAAGAGTTTTTCAAATGGGTTGATTCTCAACAAAAGAAACCCCACGGGGGGCCTGGAACAGCGCGATGAGCGAAGGATGGCAGGTCTGGAGATGTTGAAGGCTAACCGGTGATAGTGCCATAAGTGACTCCTAAAAGAAATTGGAGTTTTGACCCTAATTAATAATTGCGCAATTCGAGTCTTTTACTTGAATTTAACATACTGTAATCGCAGATAATTATGTTTGAGGCTGCGCGAATTCAAGTAACTCACTGGCGATTAACTGGCGTTTTTACTCGAGTACAGATGGCAAGGTGTTGGAGAGACACGGGCGAGAGGGAAGGCATGGATACTCCCAGGTGACGGCGACGTGGAAGCCAAGTCCAACTAGACGTAGAAGGACTGAGACACGTAGAAATCCGTGGGTTCGACTCCCATCTCGGTAATAATCGAGGCCAGGTTGGATCTGGAGGCTCTTTCATCCGAAGTACAAGGACGTCGGGGTAGCGCCCGGCCCGTCACACCATAAAAGAAACCCCACGGTTAACCGCAGGGCCTCGAGAGCAGCGCAACGAAAGAGACTGTGGCTAGCTTACCATGGAAGAAGCCCCAGCCTCAAAGAGACCGGGGCTCAACAGGAAGGCCAATTAGAACGTTGATGTCATCGGCGCCTGGTGGTAAAACTTTAGTCACATGCGCTTTCTCACGTCATGCCTCCGCAAGCTCTTTTGCGTCTCCCACCAGTGGGAGGTAGCAGAATTCTTACCCATCAATGGCGCCTGCGTCTGGCGCTGCCATAAGTGTGGCTCTAAAACCTGCCGCCACTGACTTTTAAGTAGACACAACATGTGAAATCATGATTGGTAGATCTTAGATTTACCTCATGTATCATGTGGAAACGCTTTGCTCACTGAGAAGCAACGTCAGTTTGTAGCGGAGTATCTCGTTGATTTGAATGGCGCTGCAGCCGCCGTTCGGGCCGGCTACGCTGTTCGTTGCGCTAGGTCTGAAGCAAAAAGACAGTTGACAAATGTCCACATACGTTCTGAGATTGACAAAGCCCTAGAAGCCAGAGGCGAGCGCGTCCAGATTACCGCAGATAGGGTACTGGCAGAGCTCGCCAAGATCGCTTTCACAGATGCAAGCGATGTAGCCGACTGGTCGCCAGACCGCGGTGTTACTGTTAGACCTTCAGATTCCCTTACCGACTCAGCCTCCGCAGCTATCTCTGAAGTCTCGGAGAATCGCAAGATTTCTCCTGATGGCTCAGTCTCCAATATCCATCTCAAAGTCAAACTACACGACAAGCTTAAAGCACTCGAGATGCTAGCTAGGCATCTTGGAATGATGCGCGACAAAGATAACGAAGATCCCTTCAAGAGCATGAGCACTGAGGATCTAGTTGTACTCATCAGAAAGAATCTGCCGGCGATTGAGGGGAAATGACAGAGCTCAAACCGCACCTAGTCATCGATAAAGAGACTGGCAAGCTCTGTATGCAAGTGCGGTTAGGATCCCACACATCAACGTTGCCACTGCCTGACGAGATGGCTAGCTGGAAGCTGACAGAGCTCGAGGAGTATTTCAAAGAAGTTGTGCCAGATATGATCATCGGACTTAAAGCTAAAGCCAAAGAAGAAGCAAAGAAACTCAGAAGGAAAACATGATTGCACTTCATCGCCTAGCCGCTGCGGTACGCGGCAAGAATTCTGCTGCTACGCCAGCACATCTAATCAGTGACCAGATGAATGAGCCGCGGCCATTACCTATGGGCGTTGCTGAATTCCATGAGTGGTCAGACCGCATCATTGCTGGCGCTATGATCAAGGCGGATACGCCGTCGCTCAAGTTTGCGCTGGCTGAGATGATTATGCATCTAAAGCCTACCGAGTCGCATTGCTGTGATGCTCACTTCATCCATTCGCTACGCAAGGGCGCCGCTAACCAAGTGGCATTCGCAATGATGGAAGAGATTCGTAACGAGAGGAAATCAGCACTGGCTGCCGAAGAAGAAGCCAAGAAACTAAAGGCCGTCTCTGAGAAATGACCTTTTGGAAATCCCCATCCTTCAAGACGCTGCAACGGGCCTGGTACCAGCGGCTTGAGGAAGAAGGATTTCAGGACGCAGAAGAACTAATTGGCGGCGAGTTAATGCTAAGGCAGATCGCCTCTCATGCGTACCGCGATATGGGTGAGATAGAGATATCGACTAAGGAATCGTACTACAGGTTACTAGGCCGCAGTGTTCAGGTGGAATCGTTTCAGAATGACGTTGATAGGTTGATACTTACCATGTTCGCGGAGGGGGCCAAGCTCAAGCACATTGGGGAGGCTCTCGAGCAAAATGGGAAGGGTAGATGCCGGAACACGATTCGCTTCACAATCAGAAAATACGAGATGCGATGGGGGCTGAGGGAGTACACCCCGAGTCAGCTAAATCGAAAGGGGTAGCGTATGCGATCCTTCGTTTTGCAGGTAATAAGCTCCCATCCGCGTACCATGGTTTTGTCTATACTCGTTGGCTTAAGTCTCTACGTCATGGGAATGATTTCTTTAAGCTGGTGGCTTCCCCGGCCTATTATGAATCGTATCGAGGTTTTCTTTCTCGCCTTATCGATAGTGGCGATACTACTTGCCGTCTGGCTGTACTAAGTGACGACCTGGATGTGGTACTGGGCTTTTCGGTTTGTAGAGGAACAGTACTGGATTACGTTTATGTTCATCCACATCAGCGCCTACTTGGCATTGGTGCTAGCCTTGTGCCTGCCGATATCGATACTATTACGCATCTTACTAAGACTGGTTTAAAGGTATGGGGGAACAAATACCCCAAGTGGCAATTCAATCCATTCGTTTGAGGCTTTATGACTGAGATTCAATGGGCAGAACTACACGCGCCGCTATTCCTTGCTGGCACTAACCTAGGCCAGAAGCTTGATCCCACTAAACGCCAAGGCCTGAAGCTGGCTTATGATGAAGACAAGCGTCATATGTATATCGAATACAACGGCAAAACCGCACGTGTGCCTGAAACTAGCGTGCTGAGTATGGTAGAAGGCATTGCAAAGAAGCCAGAGTTTGCGAAGGCGCCAGTTAAACCGATTGAGGCGCAAGTTAGCTCGCCTCAGTCGCATGTGTTTGCTGGGTTAGGTAAAGGCGATAGCGGACAGAGCAAAACTCGGTGACTGAACTAACCTTCCTAGTAGAGCTCCTGCTCAACCACAAGCTGCCAAAGCCGACAAAGGACTTGGTAGCGCAGCGCATTAAAGAGGTAGAGGAAAGCTTTGCAGCTAGACCCGCGCTTCCTATTCAACCTAAGCAAGCTATTCCAGCGCACCTTGCCAATCAGGCCCCGTCAACGCTTGCGGCTTTGGCGCGTCATCCGGATCTTATGGCACAGATGGCTCCGCCAGATCCACAACCAGTAGCCGTCATTGCTCAGACACCAGCCGCTGTAGCTGCTATGGCCTCGAGGGAGCAAGCTATCGCGTCTGCCATGTCTGGTAAGCCGATGAAGGGTGAGACTAGTCCGAGGAAGTTTTGATATTCCCAGATAGCTCAGTTGGCAGAGCGAATGCCTGTTACGCATTTGGTCGGAGGTTCGAACCCTTCTCTGGGAGCCACTCTTGCGCGAAGTAACCGGCATCTTCATGGAGCACAAAGCCATCAGCCCAGAGGTTGAAAGGGCCCAACGCATGGCAGAGCTCGAGCAGATAGCCAAATACCGCGCTACTCGCATGGCGCAATATGCTGATTGGGTTAAGCCAGAGAATATCGCCGCTCGTAAGAGAGAGCATGAGGCCGGCGCCGCTAAGGCTCTCGAGATGGGTAAGGCTATGGCTGCTATCGCCGCAGAGCAGATAGCTCAGAAGAAACTAGACGAGCAAATCAAGAAACCGCACTTCAATATCATCCCTATCTATAAGCCCATCAAGCGCAAGTGGTATCAATTCATTCTTGACTGGTTTAAATGACTCCTGATCAGTACCAGAAGATGATTAAGGAGTATCTTCGGCGCCAGGCAATAGCTAATGCGCCTAAACCCAATGTGATTGGCCATCCAGATGTATTCAGACAACAACGAGAGTTTATTGCTCACCCAGCAAAGCTTAAGGCTTTGTTCTGTACTAGGCGCTCAGCCAAATCATTCACCGGAGGCTTGTACCTGGTGCATGAGGCGATCAATACTCCAGGATGTAACGTCCTATTTGTGGGCCTTACCAGAGCCTCAGCTAAAGCGATTATATGGAAAGATATCCTTAGAATCCTTGACCGAAAGCATAATCTCGGAGCTAGGCCAAACCAGACAGAGCTCACCCTAACCCTACCCAACGGCTCAGTCATCGCCGTTACCGGCGTTGACGCTGATCAAGACGAAATGAATAAGCTGCTAGGCCGCAAGTGGCGCCTGGCAGTAGTTGACGAAGCCTCGATGTACACCATTGACCTACGCAATCTGGTGTACGGCGTCCTTGGCCCCGCGATGACAGATCCCAATGCCACAGGAGAACGCGGTACTATCTGCCTCATGGGTACTGCGTCAGACTTCCCCCGCGGTCTATTCTATGACGTGACTACTGGCGCCGAGCCTGGCTGGAAGCTATTCGAGTGGACCGCACATGATAACCCGCATGTGGCGAAGCAATGGCAAGAGGCCCTAGACGATATCAAAACTCACCGGCCCCTCTACATGGAGACGCCGCAGTTTAAGCAGTGGTATCTCAATCAGTGGGTAGTGGATGAAGAGAAGCTGGTTTACCGCTTCCATCCAGACCGCAATCTCACTAAAGAGATTCCGCATCTAGCAGCTGATGGCTGGTCTAGGGTTCTTGGCGTTGATACGGGATGGGAGGATGATAACGCTTTCGTCCTGACGGCATACCATATCAATGACCCACACCTGTATGTGCTCAAGACTTTTGCACAGAAAAAGCTCACGTTTGATCAGGTAGCCGACAAAATCAGGGAATTTATGGCGGATCCCCTTTGGGCTCCACATCGAATCATCGTCGATGGAGCTAATAAACAAGGTGTTGAATCGATGCGCCAACGCTCATCCATTCCGTTTGAGTTTGCCGATAAGCAAGATAAAGCTACGTTCATTGAATTATGCAACGCAGACCTTGTGCAAGGCAAAGTCAAGATCCTAAACACTCCCGATAACCGGGAGCTCTGGCAGGAGATGAGCGCATTAGTCTGGATGACTGATGGGGATAAGATCAAATTCCCCAAAAAGGAACACCCCGCGCTACCTAATCACCGCACTGATGCTTATCTATACAGTTGGAGGATGGGTTACCATTACCATTCAGCTCCCGCCGAAGTCAAGGCGCCAATGTATTCTCCCGAATGGTACAAGCAACAGTCTGAAAATATTTGGGAAAAAGAACGTGAGCGCCTTATTGCTGAAGATCAGCAGGGCTCTTGGCCTGCGGAAGATGCGGAATGGGGGATAAACTGAGCATTCCGGACATATTTAATCCCAAAAGGAATCAAAAATGCTTCCATTTCTCAAAAATCGTGACGACGGCGTAGGCGTAGGCCCTGTCGAAACCAAAGAACGTAAGCATGATGAAGACTATGACATGCTGGACGCGGTAGCTCAGGACTTACTTGCCGCAGTCGAAAAGAAAGACGTGAGCTTAGTTAAGGCCGCCTTAGCGTCCTTGTGTACCCACATTCAAGATCTTGATGAAGAACAAGATCAAATGGAGAAACCATGACTCAGAGCCTTAGCATTATCCAAAGCACTCCTGTCTGCGGCCTTGCTACCCAAACCTATACGGTACCCACGACTGGGCTCTATACGGTCGCCGTCAATTACACCATTCCCTATATCGCCTCTGGTAGCTCTGCTGACTCGACAGTCACGACTGGCGGCTCTGCGTTGCAGCTGCTTCTGAAGCTTAACGGCAGCACCAAGCTAACGCTTGGCAGCCCGACGCCTACGCAGCCGGTACTTGCTGGCAGTGTCGTTATGTCATGCACGGCTGGCGACTCGATTACCGTTGTGCCTAGCTCTGCCAATGCGGTTGATGCGGGATTGAACGCAGTCAAAGGCATTATCAACATCTACCAAGGTGAGTAATACCATGAGCATGGCGATCAAGTATGCGATGAAGAAGCGGCAGAAGATGGCTGAGGGTGGGGAAACCTTTGCTAAAGGTGTCCATACCACAGATCGGGTAGCCCATCTAACCCCAGAGAGGGCCTCCCCTACCGGCTCTCAGGCCGGCAATCAAATTAGGCGCGGAGTAGGTGAATTCGCAAAGGATGAGCATAAACGAGTGCTTGGCGAAATGAAAGATATGCGTCGGGATCGCCAAAACCTCGCCGAAGGCGGCGAAGTCTGCCATGCCTGCGAAGGTGGTACATGCATGGAGCATGGCGGTACGGTGGACCGCATCATGGCAAAGCGTTACTCCAAAGGCGGCGAAGTCGCTAACGATACTCCCCCTATCGCTGACGATATGGAAGCCGATTACGATGATTTGGCGTTACGTGATGAGCTCGAGTCGTCTTATGACGGCGCTAACTCCGGCGATGAAGACGGCGGCCTAGCCCCAGACGATATGGTTGACCGCATCATGATGAAGCGCAAAAAGGACCGCATGCCGAGGCCCGCGTGATTAAAGATCTGAAAGAGCTTGAGGCGTTTCTCAAGCTCTGCCGAAAGCAAGGCATTACCGAAATCACGCTAGACGGCACAACCGTTAAATTCGGTGCGCTACCTAGAAAACCTCGGAAAGACACAGCCGAAGATTCAGACGATATTGAGTCAGATGGCCTAACTCCTGAGCAGATGATTTTCTTTAGTGCCAGGCCTCCTGAGGATGCCTAATGAAGATTACTAAGGGCAAAAAAGGCCCTGACAAGATCAAGATGAAGACGCGTCCAGCTATGGACGCTTCCGGCTCTCAGGCCATGCTCTCTGAGTGGTGGAAGGCTGACGATGATTTGCAGCTAGCCCAAGAGCTATGCGGCACTGCAGCCTACCTGAAGACTAACCAGACTTACCGCATGAGGCAGCTGGCAGTAGATGTTAGATTATATTGCGGGCTATCTGTCTATTCTTATGCCGGCTCCAATGTCTCGAGGATGGACCGCACTCGCACTCTTCCTGATGACCGTCCTACCTTTAATCTCATTCAAGCTTGCACTGACACTCTTGTCAGCCGCCTTGGACAGTCTGAGCCCCAACCTAAATTTCTGACTGACGGCGGCGACTATAAAGAGCGGCACTTGGGCCAAGAGCTCAACCAGTTTATTCAAGGCGAGTTTTACCAGACTAACGCCTACACTAAAGCTAAGAAGATGCTACGCGACGGCATTGTGATGGGCGGCGCGGCTCTCAAGGTCTATGAAGGCGATAACGAAAAGGTCTGCCTCGATAGAGTTTTGCAGACCGATCTTTATGTGGATGACAATGACAGCCTAAATGGTGAGCCGCAGTCGCTCTATCAGCTTAAGCTTGTAGACCGCGATAAGCTCATGGCCAATAATCCGAAGGCCAAAAAGGTCATCGCTGATACGCCAAACTCCTATCCGGATAACGCGCCTGATACTGGCCGCACTACCGCAGACCAGATCATGGTAGTCGAAGGCTGGCGTCTGCCATCATGTGACGACAAAGAAGCCCCTGGGTATATCCCTGGCCGCCATACTATCGCTACGGTTAACGGGATTATCCTCGATGAGGAATGGCACAAGCCCAAATTCCCCTTCGTCTTCTTCAACTACTCAGACCCATATCTTGGATTCTGGGGCCAAGGCCTGGCTACACAACTCTTTGGGACGCAGCTATCCCTAAACCGGATCCTCTACACCATTACCAGAGCCATTACGCTGGTGGGTGTGCCTCGAGTCTTCATTGACCAGAGCTCCAAAGTCGTCAAGGCTCACAACAATAACGAAATCGGCGTCATTGTCACCTACTCTGGCACCAAGCCTAGCTATGAAATAGCTCCTTGTAATGCTCCAGAGCTCTACGCCGAACGCGATAAGCTAATCGATTACGGCTTTCGTCAATGCGGTGTCTCAAACATGCAAGCGACTGGCGAGAAGCCGCAGGGCCTTGACTCTGGCCAAGCCATTCGCTCCTATGACGATATCAACTCAGACCGCTTTGCTGAGCTAGCCAAGCGCTATGATCAGGTCTTTATCGACCTGGCCTACATGATTACCGATACCGCCATGGATATCGCCAAGCGCACCGGCAAATACCAGACGGTCTACCCCAATAAGGATGGCACCAAAGAGATTGACCTGCCAAAAATGTCACTTCTCAAGAATCCATTCGTCATTAAATGCTTTAACGAGTCATCCCTGCCGCGTACCCCTGCTGGACGCATGGCAACAGTCACCGAACAAGTCCAAGCCGGCATGCTTACCCTTAAAGAAGGTCGCCGGCTTATGCGCTACCCAGACCTCGAGCAAAATGAGCGTCTCGATAACGCCTCTGAAGAGAGAATCTTCAAAATCCTTGATGCGATTGTGGAAGATGGGGAAAAGGGCTACGAGCCGCCAGACCCATTTATGGACCTGGACCTAGCCACTACATTGGTTGTGCAGTACATCAACCTCTACCTGGCAGCTGGGCTAGAGGAGAATAAGGCAGACCTGCTTAGGACCTTCTTTAAGCAAGTCCAGACCCTCAAGATGGCTGGCCAGGCTTTACCGCCAGGCCCCGCCGCGGCGCCTCAAGCCTCGCCGCAAGCACCGCCAACCTCGCCACTTATCCCCAATGCTCCTAACCAAGCCGCATAAAGGTAACTAATGAAGATTTCTCCAGTTTCAGCTACCCCCAGCCCTGTTGGCGGTATCGATGCCCAGGCCCAAAGGGTGCAAAACATCCGGGCCGTGAGGATGAATACCAACGCGACTCCGGGGGCTTCCGAAGCCCCTACCCCGGAATCACTGACCATTCCGGACAATGCTGAAGCTGAAACGGCTATTGAAGACACTAAGCCGCTCAGCCCTCAGTTTGCCGCCCTTGCAAAACAAAGGCGGGCCCTCCAGGTAAAAGAGAGGGAGCTAGCTGATAGAGAGAAAGCCTTAGCTACCGCCTCTTCCCAAGAGGGCACGGTGCCTTTGGCTCGATTGAAATCTGAGCCGCTGAGTGTCCTGTTAGAATCAGGCGTCACGTATGATCAGCTTACCGAAGCCATCCTAGCCAATCAGGCTGGCGACTCTGCCCAAGTGGTAGAGGCCAAACTGAAAGCTCTAGAGGAAAGTTTCGACAAGAAACTCTCCGATAGAGACGCGCAATCTGAACAGCAAGTGCTAGCAGAAATGCGGCGCGAAGCTACTAAGCTTGCCGGCGAAGGAGATGACTTCGAGATGATCAGAGGCACCAACAGCGTGCCCAAAGTGATGGACCTTATCGAAAGGACTTACCGCAAAGACGGCGAAGTCCTGGACGTGAGGGAAGCCATGCAGCTAGTCGAAGACGAACTCTTGGCAGAAAACCTGAAGATAGCAGGATTCAAAAAAGTACAGAGTAGGCTGGCGCCTCCTGCTCCTGTCCCGCCGCAGCAACAAAGGCAAATGCGAACGCTGACTAATAGGGATACGGCAACGCCTCCCATGACAGCCAAGCAACGCGCACTCGCAGCATTTCACGGAACACTAAAAAAATGAGCCGGCCTCCTAGCGCCGGCTAGGAGATTTCAGCATGGCTATCGCACCAGTTTACGCTAATAGCTCTAACCAGCTGGCGGCGCTCAAAGAGCTTTATACGGACGATAAGGACTACATGAAAAATGTAGTCTATTCCAAGAATCCGTATCTGGCTCTTGTGCCCAAGAATGAATCGCCGGACGGCTTTGCCGGCAAATACATCCCCGTCCCGCTGGAATATGCTAACCCGGCCGGGCGTGCTCACACATTCGCTAACGCGCAGAACCAACAAACGGCTTCTAGCGTCATTAGCTACTTTGTGTACGCGGTTCAAGATTACCAATTGGTCACCATTACCAACTTGCTCATGGAACAAACCAAGAGCAACGCTGGCGCGTTTGTGGATGAAGCGAGCCGTACCCTTGATAACGGCTTCCGCAACATCTCTAACAACATGGCGTTTGAAATCTTCTCGGGCGGTACGGCTAGCCGTGGTACGTTCCTGGCATCGAGCGTCAGCTATTCGGCTCCGAGCGTCACTCTGACGTTGGCCAATAGCCAGCAAGTCGTGCAGTTTGAAGTTGGCATGACGCTCCAAGCGTCGGCGACTGACGGCGGCGCGGCGCTGCAAAACGTTGGCGGCACTATCGATGCCATCCAGCTGACCTCGGTTAACCGTAACACTGGCGTCCTGGTGGGTACGGTTGTGCAGGGTGCGCCGCAAACGTCTTGGGCCACTGGTACGACTAACTACCTCCAAATCCTTGGTGATATCGGTATCGGTGGGTCTACCACGATTGCCGGTATGCTTGGCCTCTCTGGCTTGGCTGCCTGGGTGCCTTCGGTTGACCCGCCGTCTACCGATAACTTTTGGGGTGTTAACCGCTCTGCCGATCCGACTCGTTTGGGCGGCTTGCGTTACAACGCTTCGGCGCAATCCATCTCGGAAGGTATTACTAACGCCTTGGCGTTCGGTAACCGGGAAGGCGCGTCTTTTGACCTCATCGTCTTGGACTTTGTTTCCTACGCGACGCTCATCAACGAGCTCGGCGCCAAGGTCCAATACGTCCAACTCGAGCACGATGAAGTCGAGGTGGCGTTTGAAGCCATCCACTTCCACTCTGCCTACGGCAAGATTCCGGTCCTTGCGGATCGCTCCTGCCCGGCGCAGACGGCTTACTGCCTAACCATGGATACGTTCAAGCTGCGTACCCTTGGGAAGGCGCCGCACATCCTGACCTACGGGATGGAGGGCCTCGAAGGTCTTCGAGTTGGAAATGCCGATGCGCTTGAGATTCGTATCGCTTATTACGGAAACCAGATCTGCTCAGCCCCGGGTTACAACATGTACGTCCAACTAAGCGCCTAACTTAGCTAGACATTTAGGGCCCTGGGGTAACTCCTGGGGCCCTTCTTCTTTCTGAGCATTCCGGACATACTTGAAGGCTAGATTTCCTAGTCATACTGCCGGCCGGGTTTCTCGGGCCCTCCGGAGAGCTATTCCGAGTTAAAGGAACACTGTATGTCTGTCGTCCGCGGGTTTGGCCTTAATGGCAAGTCGATCTATACCAACGTCTGCAAGCCTATGCTGGTCAACCTCAATTTTGTGGTTGATTCGACTAACGGCAACGGCCTTGGCATTCGCTCCCTCAAGAGCAATGGATACGTTGAAAACGTCTTCATGCATACGTCGGCAACGCCAGGATCCAATAACGGCTTCCTTAACCCGAATCCTGCCGTTGGCTTTGCTCTTGTGCAGATGAAGCAGAACTTCAATAAGTTTCTCAGCCTAAGCGCTGGGTTTGTGACGCCAACGGCAACGGCTACCAAGGTTGATAACTCGGCTTTGACGGTTGGCCAGGTCTACGTCATTAGCACGCTGGGTAACACCACTGCGGCCCAATGGCTGACATTGGGCGTGCCGGCTGGTGTGACGCCTGCGGTTGGCGTTGCATTCACGGCTCTCCTAGTGGGCGTTGCCGGGGAAGCCAACACGTCTACCTCCCGCGTTATGCTGCCCACTACGTCGGGTATCCCGCTAATCGAAGTGGTTGGGGACACTAACCTCATGACCACAGCGAATGTGGCCAGTAACTCTGGCCAATGGATTACGGTCCAATTCTCTGCGGCTACTGCCGCTGGAACGACTACGCTGATCCCAACCGCACCGGCCGCTGGTTCGGTGTGCGGAATGCAGTTGTGGTTTGACGGCTCTAGCGTCACTATCGACGGGATCTAATCTACCTTCGTGTGGGGAGGCTTGTCTTTGGCAGGCCTCCCCTATTAATAGGAGCCTTCTATGACTTTGCCTTATCAGCCGCAAAACCTTACGGCAGAGCAGGCTGATGGCAATATTCTCCTGACCTGGACGGGCTCATTAGGAGCTCTAGGCTACCAAGTCCAGAGGTCAACCGATGGAGTCAACTTCACCAACCTTGCGACTCTGGGGCTGGTGACGCAGTATGTCGATAGCCTGCCAGGCGTCGGCGTCATGTTCTATTACCAAGTGGCTGCTACCAACCTATCTGGTACCTCGACATACTCGAGTGTGGCCCAGATGGTCGCCGCGCCTCCTAGCGAAATGTCTCTCTTTGAGCTTAGGCTCAGAAGCCAGCAGACAGCAGACCGCGTAGCCTCGCAGTTTGTGACTGTTAGCGAATGGAATGCTTTCCTGCGCCTGGCTATGTATGAGCTCTATGACATTCTGATTACTAGCTATGAGGATCTATTCTCCTCAGCCCAGGTAGCCATACAGACGAATGGTCAGACAGCTAACTATCCGCTGCCAGATGGGGCTACCAACTACTTTGGCAGCACGTACCCAAGCACTGGCACTACCGCTCCTGCCCCGGCTCTCTATAAGCTGGCTGGCGTTGACCTTAACGTCAATACCAGCAATGTAACGCCATCTCGCGTTACACTTCTGAAGTTTGATTTCATTCGCCGCAATGATTACGTCTACCCAAACTCCACCAGTACTATCTATGGCGTCTACAATATGCGCTATAGGCTCATGGGCAATAACCTCAATATCATCCCGACGCCTGCCGGTAACCAGACTCTGGGCCTTTGGTATAGCCCCAAACTTCCGGCTCTGCTTAAGGATACCGATCTAACTACGCTAGGGTATTCAGGCTGGCTACGTTACCCGATTGTGCGCGCCGCGAAATATGCCTTGGATAAAGAAGAATCCGATACCACCAAGCTAGATACGGAAATCGCCTTCCTGAAACTCAGGATTGAGCAAGCCTCGCAGAATAGAGACGCAGGCATTGCCGATACGATTTCCGAGACAAGGCGGGATCCGGTTTACGGTGGCACTGGATTTGGCGGAGGAAATCAGGGTGGCTGGTAATCTCAGCCCTAAACTGCCTTGGGATTTAGCGGCGCCTAAATGGGCTTCTACGCTTAATCCCGTTATCGGCAATCCGCTACTGGGTGGGAATATTCTATCCAATGTGGTCTTGGCGTCTGGGAATAACACAATCAATCATGGTCTTGGAAGAAAGCTTCAGGGCTATATCGTCATTCTCAATAGCGCCAACGTTACGTTTTACGATGGGCAATCGACCAATCAGAAGCCTGATTTGACGTTGATACTGCATGCCTCTGGCGCCACAACCGTTAGCCTTTATGTCTTCTAGGAGATTCCATGGCAAATACAACCACTAGCCCCAACATGAATCTCCCGGTTCCTGTTGTCGCGGTAGATCCAGGTCCAGACTGGGCTAATAACGTCAACGCCTGCCTGGGAGCGATTGACTCGCACAATCATTCGACAGGCCAAGGCGTACAGATCAATCCGGCCGGCATTAACATCAATGCCGACCTTCCGATGAATCAGAACAATCTGACGACGACTAGAACCGTGCGGTTCACGTCTCAGTCGGCTCCGCTATCGACTAGCGGAACTTCCGATGTTGATTGCGTCTATGTGGTTGGGAAGGAGCTTTATTATAACGATGGGGCCGGAAATCAGGTTCCCATCACAAATAACGGTAGCGTCAATGCGGGTGCCGGATCTATTACCGGGCTCCCGTCTGGCACCGCGTCAGTATCATATGCCGCTGGTACCTATACCTTCAATAGCGCGACTAATACGCCAGCCAACATGCTGGTGGGGCCGGTAACTATTGGCTCCAATACCGCTAGCCCAAAGACGACTACCATTCAATCTTCTGCTAGTCAGGCATCTAATCTAACATTGACTCTGCCATTAGTGGCAGGTGCAGCGAATCAGGTGCTACAAAGCGATGGCAGTAGCAATCTACAGTGGTCTTTTGGCCTCATACCATTGGGATCTGTGCTAGCTACATTTCCCAATTTGACTGGCGCCTATACCACTTCGGCGACTACTACTGCCGATGCCAATGGGTTTGTTCTTTGCGCTGGCCAGACGATATCGGATGCGACTAGCCCGATGAATGGCCAGGTCATTCCGAATATCAATAATTCAGTTTTTCTTGCTGGTAACACGACAGCCGGTACAACTGGTGGTGCGGCGACTTCCAATGCAATCCTAGCTCATACTCATGGTGCCGGGACTTTCGCTACTTCGCTGGGAGTGACTGGCACATTCGCGTCATCAACTCACAGTCACAACATGAGCCATTACCACCAATGGGGCCATACCGGCATACCAAGCGCAGCTTATCACTTATACACTTTGAATTCAGCTAGTGCAGCCGCAACCATTGTAACTAATGCTAACTACCAATTTACCAATACTGTTACGGTAAATTCAGGGTCAGCCAGTGATGTTTTGTCATCGGCTTCCTCGGTCCAAGATTTCTATACAACCGGCTCTTTGGGTAATCAGCATGGATCCGATGGATCTACCGCGGGGACTGGCGATCCAAGTGCTACAGCCTCAGTTAGTGTTACGGGATCTAACTCGGTGACTGGCACAAGTGCGTCTGGCGGTTCCGGATCTTCTTTCTCAATACTTCCACCCTATATCACTGCCGTGTACCTCATGAGGATCAAGTGACCTACAAGTTCAAGTATCGCCGCGGCCTCATCTGGCGTAGCGCCAAAGTAACTGGCCATCGCTATGAGCAGGCCCTAGATAAAATGGTTTTATTCTTTGCCGATGGATCCCTCAGAGAAATCGCCGAATGGTCTAAGTTTGATCTTAAGCTAGGCCTCGACTGGGCTTTAGTCATGAAGAAAGCCATGGAAGAAAAAGCAGGCCAAGCTGTACCCGTTAAAGGTGTTTGATGCTCACTAAGCAAGGCATAGACGTATCTTTCGCGCAAGGTTTGGACACTAAAACCGACCCTAAGCGCGTGCAGATAGGTAAGTTTCTGCAGCTTGATAATATGGTCTTTGATAAGGGCGGCCTGTTGCAAAAACGCAATGGCTACGGCCTTCTGCCATCTCTGCCTGATTCCACCTATTCTTATCTGACTACCTTCAATGGCAATGCTACGGCCATTGGCACCAATATCGCCGCGCTAAACTCTGGCGGTAACCAGTGGGTGAAACGCGGCTCAATCCAGCCTCTCAGCGTCTCTACCCTTCCAGTCATTCGCAATAACCTAAATCAGACCGCATGCGATGCGGCTATTGCGCCAAATGGCAACGTATGTACGGTCTACCTCGAGACTGATGGGACCACTACCACAGCTAAATATGCTGTGGCAGATTCCGTTACAGGCCAGAATCTAGCGGCGCCTGCGGTTATCCCTGTAGCGTCTGGTACAGTTACGGGCGGCCTAAGGGTTTTCGTCCTGGGCAGTAATTTCATCATTGTCTTTACCAATGTCATTACCGCGGTGTCGCATCTTCAGTATGTGACGGTGAACATCAATAACCCGTCTCTGGTGGGAGCCAATACCGATATTGCCTCATCCTATGTATCAGCTACTACACTGGCATGGGATGGAGCGGTGTATGGAAACAATCTATATATCGCCTATAACACCACGACTGGTGGACAGGCGATTAAGGTTACATACCTATCAAAAACACTAACGGTCGCTGCCCCAGTAAGCTTTGCTACCTACAAAGCCACCATGATGAGCGTAACAGTTGATTCTTCTAACCCCATCGCTGCAATCATCTATGTGAGCTTTTACCGCAGCGATACGTCGGTAGGGTATACGTTGGCAGTTGATACCAATCTTGGTACTCAGCTATCTCCCCATCAGATCATCTCTACAGGCACCTATCTAAATATCGCGTCTGCCGCCCAGAATGGCGTCTGCACGGTCTTCGGCGAGGTATCCAATACCTACAGCTGGGGAAGTCCAAATACCAACTACATCAATACCTGCACGGTAACGCTGGCAACGGCTACCGTATCGTCCCTGGTTGTATCGGTGCGTAGTGTGGGGCTGGCATCTAAGGCGTTCATCGTCAGCGGCGTTATCTACTATCTGGGCGCCGTCAGTAGCACCTATCAGCCAACCTACTTCCTGGTGAATGGCTCACTCAGTCTCTCTAGCGCGCCAGTCTTTGCCGGCAAGCTTGCTTACCAAAATGGTGGCGGATATCTGACGCTAGGCCTTCCTGGCGTTTCTCTCTATGGGACTAGCGCCTCTATCGCCTACCTCTATAAAGATCTAATTGAAGCCGTAAACAAGAATACCAACGTACCGTCTGGTACGCAGGCCGGGGGCATTTATTCCCAGACTGGCGTCAATCTCGGCACTTTTACCATTGGTACCGCGAATCTCGATACGGCTGAAATTGGCAATGATCTGCATATTTCTGGCGGCTTCTTATGGATGTATGACGGATATTTGCCTGTAGAGCATAACTTTGTGATCTGGCCAGAGGATTTGCATGTAACTACGGCCACTGGATCTGGGGGCCTGATTGCCCAAGCGTACTATTACCAAGCCACTTATGAGTGGACCGATAATCAGGGCAACGCCTTTAGGTCGGCGCCTTCGGTGCCCATCACCATAACGACGACGACCGGGAGCTCTACCAATACCATTAAGGTGCCGACGCTGCGGTTGACGATGAAGACGGCTAACCCCGTCAAGATCGTCCTATACCGCTGGTCTGCCGCGCAGCAGAACTACTACCAAGTCACCAGCATTAGCGCGCCAACTCTGAATGATCCCACAGTTGATTCAGTAACTATTACTGACGCTGCATCAGATGCCACAATCCTAGGCAATAATCTGATTTACACGACTGGTGGTGTAGTCGAAGACGTTAATGCTCCGGCCTCTGATGTCATGACACTATTCGATACTAGGCTATGGCTAGTAGACGCCGAAGACCCCAATCTGCTCTGGTATAGCAAGCAAATCATTGAGGCTACGCCGGTTGAAATGTCAGATCTACTGACGGTCTATGTACCTCCTACCGTTGGCACCGCATCGAGTACTGGTCCCATCAAGACTATAGCCGTCATGGATGACAAGCTGATCTTGGGTAAGCGTGACGCCTTTCTCTACATCAACGGTACTGGTCCCGACAATACTGGCGCTAATAGTCAGTACAGCCAGCCCATTTTTATTACGGCTACTGTTGGATGCGCTAATCAGAAGTCTATCGTCCTTATGCCTCAAGGTTTGATGTTCCAGAGCGATAAAGGCATCTGGCTCCTAGACCGCGGCTTAGGTACTACTTACATCGGTGCACCCGTCCAGGACTTCACTCTGGGCGCTACGGTTACCAGCGCCGTCAATGTACCCGAAACGAATCAGGTGCGGTTTACGCTGAGCACTGGCGTAACGCTTATGTACGATTATTTCTATGGCCAATGGGGCACATTCTCGGGTGTGCCGGCTATTAGCTCATGCATTTTCGAGAATCTCCATACCTTCATCAATTCGAACGGCATGGTTTACCAGGAAACCCCCGGCGCCTATCTAGACGGTAGTAACCCAGTGCTTATGAAGTTTCAGACCGGCCCGCTAAGGCTTGGCGATCTTCAGAACTATCAGAGGGCTTATTTCTTCTATATATTGGGGGAATATGTCTCACCGCACAAACTGGCCATTAGCCTTACGTATGACTATGCCTCTGCGCCTTCCCAGAGCGTCATTATCACCCCCATCAACTACAGCACGCCTTATGGCGCGGGTGCTTCACAGAGCCCCTACGGTCAAGGGGATCCATATGGAGGCCCGGCCTCTCTGGAGTCATGGCGCGTTTTCTTGGATCGTCAGCGGTGTATGGCGTTCGCTATCACGCTTGAAGAAATATTTGATCCAACGTTTGGGACGGTCGCGGGGGCGGGACTTACGATTTCTGGACTGAATGTGATTTGCGCCTTCAAGAAAGCTTACAGACCTCAAAACAATCAAACGAGTGTGGGATAGCTTGAGCCTATACGCTGAATATTTGAAAGAACGCACAACCGACTCAATCATTGAGACTGAGTTTGGCTTTGCTACCTATCGTTACTTGGACGACTTCAAGACAGTTTACATTATCGATATCTATGTGGTGCCGGATGCGCGCCATGAAGGTTACGCATCAGAGTTAGCGGATCAAATCGTAGCCGAAGCTAAGGCAGAAGGTGCTACCAAACTAATCGGTACAGTGGCCCCATCGGCCAAAGGGAGCACCATAAGTTTGAAGGTGCTTTTAGGCTATGGAATGACGCTTGATAGCTCTGCCGATAACTGCATTGTCATGCGAAAGGACATTTAAATGGGCGCCATTGGCGGGTTTCTAGGTACGGCTGGCGGAATTAATGGGACGGGAATTCCCGGACCTAAAGGCGCCAATATTCAGAATCCTATTACTCCTGATCAATTGGCTGCATCTAATGCAGGTGTAAGTGGAGCACTGGGAAGTTCTGATAAGCTTTTGACGGCTCTGGGCGCCCAAAACGGTCTAGGGAATCAATCAACCGTTCTAGGAACGGGAGTAAATTTAGGAAATCAATTGGGCGCCAATAATGGCGCGGGGGTAGAAGGCGCGGCGACCGGAAGGCAAGTCGGTTTAAATAATTCTCTTACAGGTTTGGGCGGCGCAGGAGCCATGGGCAATGCCATGGATGCTCAAGGAAATCTTGTAAAGGATATAACCGGCGTCAATGGCGCTGGCATGATTGGAACCGCGGGGAATTCTCAAACAAATCTTATCAATGCGCTGAGTGGAGCAGGCGGAGTAAATGCCCAAACCGGGGCAATTTCTGGCTTGAAAGACGTTTTAAATCAACAGCAAGGAACAGCTAATCAATATCAGAATATAGCCAATGGGACTGGCCCTAATCCCGCGCAAGCGGCTTTGAATCAAGCTACTGGACAAAATGTCGCCAATCAGGCGGCGTTAATGGCTGGTCAACGGGGAGCTGGTGCTAACGTTGGCCTTCTCGCTCGCCAAGCGGCGCAGCAAGGAGCCGCAACGCAGCAGCAAGCCGTTGGCCAGTCAGCCACACTGCAGGCTCAACAGCAATTGGCTGGATTAGCGGGTCTAACTGGTGTGCAGAACAATATGGTTGGTACCAATCAGGGAATTGGCAATCTGGGATCTGGATTAGTCAATCAACAGCAATCAGGAATTGGAAATCTTGGCACTCTTGGCCTAGGTACTACAGGCGTCCAACAAAACGCGATAGGCAATCAATATACCCAAGGGGCCGGAGTTACGAATCAACTTCAGACTGGTATCGGAGCCCAGCATGGGCAAGGTGCAACCGATGTTAATCAGGAGCAAAGTCAAATTGGTATCAATGCCGGAATTACAAAAGATATGGCCGGCAATATCATCAACGCCACTAACAATAATGTCAGTGGGAATCTTGGAAACGCCGGCAATGTGCTTGGCGCCATAGGTAACGTAAATTCCGCTCAGGTTGGTTCTACAGGCAGCGTTAATGCCGCCAATGCTCAATTGGGTAGTGCGGTTATTGGCGGCCAAAAAGGAATGGTTGGCGGCCTAATGAATGCCGCTGGTTCTGCTATGGGAATGGCCGGAGGAGGGGGNGGCGGTGGTGGCGGCGGGGGCGG
>JGI24890J29729_1000651_pt1 | contig 20246 bp, 22 predicted proteins | sample FreactcultureFD7_FD_29729 | JGI IMG/M metagenome (IMG submission 29729)
GTTTGCCCACGGAGGGCTCGCATAGCGGCCGAGTGCACCGGTCTTGAAAACCGGCAAGGGAAACCTTCGTGGGTTCAAATCCCACGCCCTCCGCCAGTTTTTATCCTGTGGCGCAATTCATCAGCGCTACGCAGGGCCCCGCCTAGCGTTAAATCAAACTCACCTGCAAACTTGTCGCATGGCAACAGGCGTATTTTCAAGTTCTCGGGCAAAGATCTCCGAACGAACTCTTCGTACCGATAAGTGGTGGTTACAACCACTGATCACCTTTTCAGTCCTAATTCTTTTCATTATCTATGCAACGTTTCGTGCATTTGAAAATGGAAATTACTTTGCCGAACCGCTGATCTCACCTTTCTATTCACCATGTCTATCTGCGGCATGTGCAACCGGTTCCTCATTACTTGGACAACCATTTGGCATCATCAAGATTCTAGGTATGACGCTCTCACCAGCGCTCTTAATTTTGATCTTCCCACTTGGTTTCCGTATGACTTGTTATTACTACCGTAAGGCTTACTACCGCGCCTTTTGGATGTCACCACCAGCATGTGCCGTTGCCGAACCACATAGCAAGTACACGGGTGAAACTCGTGCGCCACTTATTCTTCAAAATGGTCACCGCTACTTCTTTTATATTGGTCTGATCTTCAACGCACTTCTAACCGTTGATGCAATTCTCGCCTTCCGAAATTCAGATAAGCAATGGGGCCACATGAGCGTTGGCACCTTGGTACTAGTAGCCAACGCAACCTTCTTGTGGTTGTACTCAGCTTCATGCCATACCTGTCGCCACACAATAGGTGGTCGTCTGCGTAACTTCTCAAAGCACCCAGTTCGTTACAAGGCTTGGACCATCGTCTCGGCGCTAAATCACAAGCACCAGAACTTTGCTTGGGTTTCATTGCTCGGTGTCGCTTTCGCTGATTTCTATGTTCGTGAAGTTGCCGCCCATGTATTTACTAACTTCTACTTCTTCTAAGGGTTAATCAATGACAAATAATTCTGCAGCTCTTGAACGTCATAAATATGATGTATTAGTTATTGGTGCCGGTGGCGCTGGTCTTCGTGCCGCAGTGGAAGCACGCGAAGCAGGTCTGCGCGTAGCAATTATCTGTAAGTCATTATTCGGTAAGGCTCACACCGTTATGGCCGAAGGCGGCGCAGCTGCTTCGATGGGTAACGTAAATGAGAAAGATAATTGGATGGTGCACTTCCGCGACACAATGCGCGGTGGCAAGTTCTTAAATCACTATCGCATGGCGGAATTACACGCCAAAGAAGCACCTGATCGCATCTGGGAACTTGAGATGTGGGGCGCGCTCTTTGATAGAACTAAAGAAGGAAAGATTTCTCAACGTAACTTCGGTGGCCACGAATACCCACGTCTAGCCCACGTAGGCGATCGCACTGGTCTTGAATTGATTCGTACCATGCAACAGCGCATCGTTGCCTTGCAACAAAAAGATAAGCAAGAACATGGCGATGCCGAAAGTTTCATCAAGGTATTTGCGGAATTGACCATTACTGAAATCCTTAAAGAGAATGGCAAGGTTGCTGGTGCTTACGGTTACTGGCGTGAAAATGGAAATGAAGTTCTATTTGAAGCCCCAGCAGTAGTTCTTGCAACCGGTGGTGTTGGAAAGACCTTCAAAATTACATCTAACTCTTGGGAGGGCACTGGCGATGGCCACGCCCTTGCACTCAAGGCCGGTGGAAATTTAGTTGATATGGAATTCTTGCAATTCCACCCAACCGGAATGGTTTGGCCACCATCAGTTCGCGGAATTCTTGTAACTGAATCTGTTCGTGGTGAAGGTGGAATTCTCACCAACACACTTGGCGAAAGATTCATGTTCAAGTACATCCCAGATGTTTTTAAAGATAAATATGCAGATAACGAAGCAGAGGCTGATCGTTGGTATCTAGATCAAGATAACAATCGTCGCCCTCCTGAGTTATTGCCTCGTGATGAAGTTGCTCGCGCAATTAACTCTGAAGTTAAAGCAGGACGCGGCACCGAACATGGCGGCGTATTCCTAGATGTTTCAAAGCGTCTTTCTGCCGAAGTAATTAAAAAGCGCCTGCCATCTATGTGGCATCAGTTCTATGAATTAGCTGGCGTAGATATCACCAAGGAAGCAATGGAAGTTGGTCCTACTTGCCACTATGTAATGGGTGGAATTGAAGTAGATCCAGATACCGCAGCTGCGGTAAATGTTCCAGGTTTATTCGCCGCAGGTGAATGTGCTGGTGGAATGCACGGTTCAAATCGTCTTGGTGGAAATTCACTTACCGATCTACTCGTATTCGGCCGTCGAGCTGGAATGGGCGCCGTCCAATACCTAAAGGGCACATCCGCAACCCCAGTTAGCGAAGCGAGCATTTCAAAGGCAGCACAGAAGATTGCTGCCCCATTTACTCGCACCGGTGGTGAGAATCCTTATCTCTTGCACCAAGAACTCCAAGAGATCACCCACAACTTGGTTGGAATTATTCGCACAAAGAAAGAGTTAGATGAGGCAATCCTTAAGATTGCTGACATTCGCAAGCGAATTCAAAATGTAACCGTAAGCGGTAGCCGCGAATTTAATCCTGGCTTCCACTTATCTTTTGATCTAGACAATATGTTGTTGATCGCCGAATCAACTGCGAAGTCTGCGGTAATTCGGGAAGAGTCTCGCGGCGGTCATACCCGTGATGACTTCCCAAATATGTCGCCAGTCTGGCGTCAGAAGAACAACATCTCATCATTTAACGGAACCGAAGTTGTTGTTAAGCAACAGACGCTGCCAGAGCTTCCGAAGGATCTCTTTGGGCTCTTTGACCCACACGAACTTGAGAAGTACATGACGCAAGAAGAGATGGCGAAAGGTGGTTCCAACTAATGGCCCGCAAACTTAACCTGCGTATTTGGCGTGGTAACCGTGAAAGCGGCTCACTTCAAAACATCTCAGTAGATGCCAATGAAGGCGAAGTAGTTCTAGATGTTATCCACCGCGTCCAAGCCGAGCAGATCAATGATCTAGCTGTTCGTTGGAATTGCAAAGCCGGTAAGTGTGGCTCTTGTTCCATGGAGATTAATGGCAAGCCACGCTTGGCTTGCATGACCCAAGTTTCATCTTTCCCAGAAGACGAAGAGATCACCATTACGCCTTTGCGCGCTTTCCCAGTGATTAAAGATTTGGTTACTGATGTTTCATTTAACTACAAAAAGGCGATGGAGATTCCATCATTCCAGCCACCTGAGGGAATGAAGCCAGGCGAGCCACGTATGCAACAAGTAGATGTGGAACGCTCACAAGAATTTCGTAAGTGCATCGAGTGCTTCTTATGTCAGAACACTTGCCACGTAATTCGCGATCATGAAGAGAATAAGGAATCTTTTGCAGGTCCACGATTCTTCATTCGTATCGCCGAACTCGATATGCACCCACTTGATATGTTGCGTAACCGTAAGAAGAAGGCGCAAGAAGAACACGGCCTGGGCATGTGTAACATCACCAAGTGCTGTACTGAGGTTTGCCCAGAACATATTCGCATCACCGATAACGCCATCATTCCTATGAAGGAGCGCGTAGTTGATGAGAAATATGATCCACTACGCTGGTTAGGCTCAAAAATCAGGAAGCGCGAAGGTATCCTTTAAGGCATGAGATTACTTTTTCGTTGGAGCGTTTTAGCTCTAGCGATCTGGATCGCCACTGCTCTACTTCCAGGCATCACCGTAACCGGTGGGTTTTGGGCGTACTTATGGGTGGCACTTCTCTTCGGATTAATTAATACCTTCATCGGCTCACTCTTAAAGTTTCTAACTTTGCCGGCCATGGTTCTCACACTTGGACTCTTCAACTTCGTGATTAATGCCGCGATGCTAGAGCTAACTTCTAGATGGTCAACCCACTTCGATGTTAAAAATTTTAGTTCCGCCCTTTTGGGTGCATTAGTAATTAGCCTGGTTACATGGTCGCTAAACGTCTTCACAAAGAAAAAACTCTGGCGCTGAAAACTATTCTCGTTGTTTCACTTGGCGGAATAGTTGGTTCACTTGCCAGATGGGCGATATCCCTCGCCATAGTTGATCATGGCTTTCCTTGGGCAACGCTTTTGGTTAATTACAGTGGGTCGGTAATCCTTATGACGCTTCTTTTATATGTGCGGCATCATAAGTCACCGAAATGGTGGTGGCGCCCAGCAATCGGTGCTGGCTTCTGTGGTGGATTTACAACTTACTCAGCTTTCTCATTAAAGATCGAGCAGTATTTCAATGATGGAAAAGTTAGTTCGGCACTTATCTATGCCTTGGCCTCACTAGTCGGAACTTACATATTGGTTTTTGCCACTAACGAATTTTTCAAAACTGGGTGGTCAAAGTGAGAGCCTTACTTATCGCTTTAGGAGCCGGGGTTGGCGCCCCACTCAGATTCATTATTGATAAGAAGGTAAAGAAGCATCACAGATCGTTAATTCCGATCGAAACCTTGTTAATAAATACCATCGGCTCATTTGTTCTCGGTTTAACCGTACGCTCAGATGGAAATACGATCTTAATTCTCGGAACCGGATTTGCCGGAGCATTCACTACTTGGTCTACCTTCGCCGTAGAAACTCACCATCTCTTTGATCATAAGCATCGACTAAAGGCCTGGCTTTATTTAGCCCTAACTTTGATTCTTGGAATTAGCGCAGCCTGGCTAGGCGTGAATTTAACGAATTAAGTTAGAGATCCAGACTTCTATTTCATCTGGGTGGCTTGGCAGGTTCTGGGAAAGATTGCGATATCCAGTCTCAGTAATCAGAACATCATCTTCAATCCGAACCCCAATTCCCCGATATTGCGGTGGGAATAGTTCGTCATCTGGATGGATGTAGAGACCTGGTTCAACTGTCAGAATCATTCCTGGCTTTAAATCCGTATCACGATAATTTTCATTTCGGGCATGCTCGCAATCATGTACATCAATACCCAACATATGGCTTACTCCATGCACGGTCCAACGACGATGCAATCCAACTGAAGGTTGTAAAGATTCCTCTGCCGATATTGGCAAAGCACCGATTGCAGACAAGCCATGAGCTAATACTTCGTGGGCTGCCGTAGTTAAATCCTTGAAATTAGCACCAGGTTTAATGGCAGCAAACGATGCCTTCTGCGCCTCGTAGACCAACATATAAATGCGACGTTGCTCTTCAGTAAATTTTCCATTCACTGGCAAGGTTCGAGTTATATCCGCCGTATATAAGGAATCCATCTCTATTCCGGCATCAATCAAAATCAAATCGCCATTCTTTACCGCACCATCATTCTTGATCCAATGAAGGATGCAGGCGTGAGAACCGGAAGCAACAATTGAGTCATAACCAAGATCGTTACCTTCAACTCGAGCACGCGTGAAGAAGGTTCCTTCAATCAAACGCTCACCCTTATCAATCTTGGTTGCTTGCGGAAATTTACGAACCATATCTTCAAAGCCTCGGGCCGTGGCATTGACCGCAGCCTGCATCTCGCCAATTTCAAACTCATCCTTTATTAGGCGTAATTCGGATAGAAAGGTTAAGAGCTCTGCCTCTTTCTTCTTACGCTTTTCGACTTGTTTATCAACAACGGAATGAAGCCCTCTAACAGCGTAGGTCTTCATCTCATCACTTAAAAATGATTCCAAAGTTTCGATGTGGCGGACTTCAATGCCAAAGCGAACCTGCGTCTCTTCTATAGTCATGCGGCGGCCGATCCAGAATTCGCCGTACTTAGCATTTCGATAAAACTCATCACTGTCCCGCGGTGATCTTGGGTGCACGAAAAGCAAAGCGGTATGTCCACCCTCAGCCTTTGGCTCAAGAACCAAAACTGAATCAGGAACAACCTCACTTGCACCTATCCCTGTCAGATGTGAGAAGGCAGAATGTGCGCGGAATCTAAAATCGGTATCAGCGCTTCGAACTTTAAGTCCGCCAGCAGGAATCACAAGTCGAGTCCTTGGATAATTTTCTGAAACTTTTTCCCGGCGCAATTTTGCAAACTTATTTGAAGCCGCTGGCTTGATATCAATCAAAGGTGTTGGCTTCCAGCCACGCTTCATAAATTGCGCTAAAGCATCTGCATTAGGCGCATCATGGGTGCGCGAACCATCCTTTTTCTCAGCCATAGCGAAAGTATCTCAGATATATTTGCGTAATGCAGGTCTCGGATCTACTTACAGAGATCAAAGAAGCCCTTGAGTCCAATGGTAAGCGAACTCTTATTGGAATCGTGGGCAAACCCGGAGCGGGTAAGTCCACGGTTGTTGAGGCTATAAAAGAACGCTTTGACCAAGCATTGGTTTCGATCATTCCAATGGATGGTTATCACTTGAGTGATGAAGAATTGATCGCTCAAGGTAAACGTGATCGCAAAGGTGCACCTGACACTTTTGATTCAAATGCTTTTGTTGAACTCCTAAGAAGAGTCAAGAGCGAGGATGGAGAAATTACCTTTCCAATCTTTCATCGTGAACTCGAAGCCTCAATTCCTGATGAAGGCACAGTGCCTCTGACTGCCAAGGTAATCATCACTGAAGGTAACTACCTACTATCGCAAGAACATGGTTTTGAGAATGTAAGAAAACTTCTGGATAAGGTTTATTACATTGATATAAATGATGAAAAACGGTTAGAAAGATTGATTGCCAGACACATTAGATATGGAAAAACCCCAGATGCCGCTCAGGATTGGGCGATGGGGAGTGATGAGGCAAACGCTAGGTATATTGAAACAACCAAGCATCTGGCCAGCGATTTTCTGTCGCTAGAGTAGGTAAAAATTAGTAGTAAACTTCTGCTACCACTTGGAGACGTCGCCCATCCCGTCTTCATAAATTCAGCCCAACCTTGTGTGGTAGGAGCATCGTGGGCGCGGAGGACTTCTTTACCGTTCATATCCTCAGCCTAAAAGAGGCTTAATAAGTATGCGAGACCATCACGACAGTTTTTGTCGAGAGGACTTTGAGTACTTTCTTGGCGAGGCGATCGGCCTGGAAATGATCGAGATATTCAAAGGGCTCATCGAGTAAGTAGATCGGGGTATTGCGCAACAACATACGTGCCAGCTTGATTCGCTGTTTTTCGCCGCCAGAGAAGTTGTAGCCGAGGTTGCCGACCAATGTATCTAGCCCTTCGGGAAGTGAATGCACGAGATCGGCTAACTCTACAATTTCCAGTATTTGTTCGATCACGCGATCACTGGCATCCGGATTGCCGATCTTTATATTTTCACGGATGGAAGTTGCGAAGAGGTGATCATCTTGCAACATGGTGGTGAAAATATTTGAATCAAAGTGCGAAAGATCATCATGATTGATGAGCACCTGGCCGGAGAACTCAATCTCACCGATCAATGCACTCAGCAATGATGATTTTCCGCCACCACTCTTTCCATGAATAACTAATGGATGACCTGGTTGGGCGACGCCAGTGAATTCCGGGAGCGTAACGCCATCGCGCAGAGGTTGAACGCGAAGAATTTCCAGAATGTAATGGTCGTGTGAATGATCTTGCATAACCGGCTTTTCGAAAATAATTTTTTTAAGAGTGGGTTTCAAAGCGGCGCGGGCATCGAGAATTTCTGCCAAATGTGAGAAGGCGACCGGCAATGAACTCAACCCATCAAATATTGCAAGCGGCAACAAAATAATGACTGCGACATTGACACCAGCCAGACGATGATCTCGGAAAGCATTGAGCGCAAAGATGATCATGCTGACGACAGTGAGTCCTAACCATTTTGTGTAGAGCGCAGCCCCTAGGCCTGCCTTCTTAGCATTTGTTCGTTCGATTCGAGCGATCTGCTTCTGACGTTCGTCTATCTGAGCAATCAAATCTTTACTGAATCCAAATACCAGTGATTCTTCGACTAACTCAGAGGTCTGAAGAATTTCATCGAAGATTTCGCTCTCCAGATTTCGTTTCTGACGAGAACCAGCTGCGAAGGAAGAGAAGATCGGAATAAGGAGAGCGGCAACGAGAAATAGCGCGCCGAGAATGAGGCCAGCAGATGGCAATAAGTAGTAGGCAATGCTGACTCCAGCGCATCCAGCTAATAGCGCAGAAGCCCATGGTGAACCAACGCGAAGCCAGAGATCCTGGAGTGTTTCCACATCGTTGACGACTTGTTGGAGCGTTGCGCCTTTACGAATTTCAAGAAGTTGGGAACTTTTCATCGCTAAGAAATTCTCATAAATGTGTACTCGCAGATTGCTTTGAATAGTGAGTGCACCTTGGTGCTCGAGAATTCGGCTGGTGTATTTCAACAGCCCGCGTGAAATTCCGAAGGTGCGTACTCCGACAATTGCAACTTCAAGCACCATCACGGGTGGGCGAGTAGAGGCCATCGAGATCAACCACGCACTTGTACCGAGCAGTGCAATGGCCGAGAGCAATGAGGCAGCACTGAGGAGAATTGCCAAAAGCAATTTCTTCATCGAGCACGCGCCATATCGATGGTGGTGTGCGCAGCATCTGCAAGAACTGGGCGATGGGAGATCACGAGCACAATTCGACCAAGAGCCGCTTCGCGCTGAACTAATTGCGAAATGATCTCTTCACTCGCATCATCAACTGATGCTGATGGCTCATCAAGAATGAGAACGGGGGCTTTCTTCGCGATTGCGCGGGCCAATCCGATTTTTCGAAGTTGTCCAACAGATAGACCTTGCTGAAGTTTTCCAAGCTCGGTCGCTAAACCTTGGTTGAGCTCGCCTAATTCCAATCCCACGTCGCTAAGAAGTTGAATGAGTTCGCGTTCAGTTGAAGCCGGTGCAACTTGGCGAACCGTTTGGGAAATTGTGCCAATCGCAAAATGTGGATCTTGCGGTAACCAGGAAATCATTGTGCGAAGTGATGTTGGATTGATATCTTCAAGTGCAAAAGTACCTTGTGAAGTACTGACAGAAACTTCGCCAGATGTCGGTGTTAAGAATCCCAACAAGATTTTCACCAAGGTCGATTTTCCAGATCCCGATGCCCCGATCAGAGCTTGGAATTCACCGCTCTTGATCTGCCCCGCCGGAATATGAATCGAAGTGCGATCGGGATATTCGACAGTTAATGAACTCCAGGAGATCGCAGACATATCAAAGATCTCAACGCTTCCCACATTTTCCTTCTTATCTAAAATTGCATAGATCTGATTAAAGGCGGCAATTCCATCTGCGGCAGCGTGGAAATAGCCCGCAACTTGGCGAATAGGCCAGTAGACCTCAGGGGAGATAATCAGAATAAATAGGCCAACGCTGAGTGAGAGCGAGCCACTCACTAACCGCAGACCAATCGAAACTGCGAGGAGTGCGACGGAAAGTGTCGCAATTAGTTCTAGCGCGAGTGAGGAGAGAAAGGAGATCTTAAGTACTCGCATCGTCTCTTCTTGGTACTCCGCACCTACCGCCTTAAGTTTCTCGGTCTGTAGATGTGCCCGACCATAAACTTTCAGCGTTCGCATTCCTTTAAGCAGATCTGCGAAATAGCCACTGAGGATCTCCAAGCTCTTCCAACGTTTCATCGTGGCAGCGGCGGTATATCGACCGATCATGATGCCAAAGATGGGGATGAGCGGAATCGTCAGTAAAACAATAATTCCTGATTGCAAATCCTCGGTAGCGATAGTTGCGCCGACTATTACCGGGACGATGGTAGCGATAAATAGCTGGGGGATGAACTTTGCAAAATATCCATCGAGATTATTAATTCCACGAGTGGCTAGCACTGAGAGTTGAGTCGAACCCATCTCATTGACGGTACCTGCGCCCGAGGTAAGCGCTTTGTTGAGAAGTTGTAGACATAATTCATTGCGCATCCGAGATGATGCGATGGCGCCCAGCCATTCAGTGAAATAGCTCAAAATGGTTCGAGCAACAAATACTGCAATCAGAGCGATCAGCGATCTTTTTATCCCCGCGAAATCTGCGTGCTTCTGGAAGATCGCGACAATAATTTTCGTCAATAAGTAAGCCTGGGTAATAGTAAATACTGCAGATGTAAGTGCTATTACAACTGTCAGGAAAAGATAAACGCGGCTACTTCGCGCGTAGCGAAGCAGTCGCGGATCTAGCGGTCTCACGAATTAATAGAGTCCAATACGCCAACTTCTGGCTTGTAAATCTGATTTGGATTAATACGCTTGCGGAAGACCCAATATGTCCAACCTTGGTAGATCAAGACAAGTGGGGTCATCACCAAAGCAACAACTGTCATTACCTTGAGCGTGTAAGGAGTTGATGAGGCGTTGAAGATATTGAGTCCCACTCCGCCCGCATCAATATTTGGCATCACATTTGGATAGAGGCCAGAGAAGAGCGTAATTACTACAAAAGCAGTAGTAACTGCAGAGAAGAAGAAGGCCCAACCTTCGCGGGCTTTCATATTGGCGCCAAGTGCGGCTAGCCAAGCGACCACAACGATTGCGCTACCAACAACGACGAGTGTCTTGTGGGTAAGGCTGATCATTGTCCAAGAGAGGAAGGCAACTGCAAGTACTGCAGTAACTAATCCAGTCTTCTTAGCAAGTGCATTAGAGCGTTCACGAATTACACCCTCAGTCTTAAGTGCCAAGAAGAATGCGCCATGTGTGACGAAGAGGAAGAGTGTGGTGAGGCCACCGAGAAGAGCGTATGGATTTAAGAGATTAAAAAATCCACCGGTGTATTCAATATGAGCTGGAGTTCCAATATTTGCAAGTGGAACACCGCGCACGATATTGGCAAATGCAACGCCCCACAAAAGTGCGGGAATGAAGCTAGCAACAACGATTGCATTATCCCAACGGTTACGCCAATCCATTGATCCGTACTTGCTGCGATATTCAAATGCAACACCACGAACAATGAGCGATACCAAGATCAAGAAGAGCGGCAGATAGAAACCACTAAAGAGAGTTGCGTACCACTCAGGGAATGCCGCAAATGTGGCGCCTCCTGCGACGAGTACCCAGACTTCATTGCCGTCCCAAATTGGTCCGAGCGTTGTGAGAATTGCACGACGTTCAGGTTGGTTCTTTGCAACGACTTTAAGCAAGATTCCGACACCAAAGTCGAAGCCCTCCAGAATGAAATAACCGATCCATAGAACGGCGATGGTTACGAACCAGAATGTATTTAATGACATCTTCTTTACCTATTCCTTTCCGGTCCTAGTAGGCCATCGCTAATGGCTTGTCATTTTCTTTATGTTCAACTGGCTTCTCGGTGCCCACACGAATAGTGCGGAAGAAAAGACCAGCTTCAATTACTGCAAGCACTCCATAGAGCGCAGTGAATGCGACCAAAGTGAAGAGCACGCTGCCACCACTTACTTGTGGGCTAACTGCATCACTTGTCTTCATTAAGCCAAAGACGATCCAAGGTTGACGAGCACCTTCGGTAAATATCCAACCGAAAGAGTTAGCCAAAATAGGAAGGAATGGAAGTGCGATCATGGTGCGAACAAACCACTTTCCACCAGGCACTTGGCGTCCCTTACGCATAAGCCACAAGACCATTAGAGATAGCAGCGCAGCAATTGCGCCGAAACCAATCATCAAACGGAATGACCAATAAGCAAGTGGAATATTTGGCTTGTAATCGCCGGGACCATATTTCTGCTCATATTCCTTCTGCAGATTATTGATTCCTTCAACAGTTCCGTTGACATCGCCGGTAGACATAAAGGAGAGAACAGATGGAAGTCCAAGTGAGAAGACTGGATGTGATCCATCGAGTGATCCAACGGTAAGAACAGAGAATGGAGCATTAGCGCGAGTCTCATACAAAGCTTCAGCTGCTGCCATCTTCATTGGCTGTTGCTTAGTCATGATTCGAGCATCCCAGTCACCGGATGCACCGACGATCAAAAATGCGACAACAACAGTGACTAGACCAATTTTCAAAACTGGACGGGCTACTTCAACATCGCGACCACGAACCAACATCCACCCTGCAATGCCAGCAAACAATGCTCCAGCAGTCAGGAATGCGGATGGAATGGAGTGGAAGAAAGCTGCAACGGCTGTGTTCTGGAAGAGCACTGTAAAGATGTTCTTCAAGGTGGCGCGACCATTAACTACTTCGTATCCGACGGGATGTTGCATGAAGGCATTCGCTGCCAAGATGAAGTAAGCAGAGAGAAGAGTTCCGGTTGCTGCAAGCCAAATAGTTGCAAGGTGCATTCGCTTTGATAAGCGATCCCAACCGAAGATCCAGAGACCGAGGAATGTGGACTCCAAGAAGAATGCGAGGAGGCCTTCCATAGCGAGAGGTGCGCCGAAGATATCGCCAACAAAGCGGCTATAAGAAGACCAGTTCATGCCGAACTGGAACTCTTGCACGATACCGGTGACCACACCGATGGCAAAGTTGATAAGGAATAACTTTCCAAAGAATTTAGTTGCGCGTAGGTACTTCTCTTTATGAGTTCTGAACCAGGCGGTTTGCAAACCAGCAACTAGGAATCCAGAACCGATAGTGATCGGTACGAAAATAAAGTGATAGACAGTTGTGATGGCGAATTGCCACCTAGCAATAGATAGAGGGTTCATAGGGTTTTCTCCTTTTCTCCACTGCTAATTCTCTACCTCGAGATTGATTGGGCCTACCAAAATGATGAGTGCTAACCCTCAACTATAAGTGGTTGTTCTCTTATACCCCTAGGGGTATAGTCATCCCTAACGAATAGCCAGTTATTGGCTCAAAGGAGAGTTCGCATGGCACGAGTGGTAGTTCTAGGAGCAGGTGTAGCGGGTCACACTGCAGCCCTTCACCTCACCAAAATGTTGGGAAAAAACGATGAAATTATCGTTATTACCCCTAACTCCAAATACAACTGGATTCCATCCAATATTTGGGTGGGTGTTGGCAAGATGAGCAACGAACAAGTGACTTTCCCGTTGGCTCCGGTTTATAAGCGCAAAGGAATTACTTTTCATCAAGCTCTCGCTACCGCAATATATCCAGAAGGTGACGCGAATGCCGCAAGTGGGTACGTTCAAGTTAAATACACAGCCCCCACTCGATCTGGCGAAATTGTAAATATTGAATACGACTATTTAATTAATGCCACCGGGCCTAAATTAAATTTTGCGGCCACCGAAGGCCTCGGTCCCGATGGACACACTGTTTCAGTATGTACTGCAGGCCACGCCGTCGAAGCAGCCAAATCGCTCGAAGAAGTGATTGCCAAAATGAAGGCCGGCCAGAAACAAACACTTCTTATTGGAGTCGGTCACGGAACGTGTACCTGCGAAGGCGCTGCATTTGAATACACATTCAACGTGGAGCACGAGATAAGCCATGCAGGTGTTCGCGATATGGCAGAAATTATTTACATTACAAATGAATACGAGCTTGGTGACTTTGGAGTGGGCGGCCTGGTATTTACTCAAGGTGGATTTCAAACCACAAGTAAATTATGGACTGAATCACTCTTCCGTGAAAGAGGTATCAAAGCGATTCTAGGTGTTCACGTTTCAAAAATTGAAAAGGGAATTGCACATTTCGAGAACGTCGATGGTGAAATCGGATCCCAGAGTTTTGACTTTGCCATGCTTCTGCCACCTTTTCGTGGCGTCGATATGAAAGCGTTTGCTAAAGATGGCAGTGATATTTCAGAAGAGATTTTTGCCCCAAGTGGATTTATGAAAGTTGATGCAAATTACACAGCTAAACCATATGAAGAATGGCTAGCAGAGGATTGGCCAAAGACTTATCGCGTTCCACGTTTCCCAAATGTTTTCGCGGTGGGAATCGCATTTGCCCCACCTCATCAAATCTCTAAACCGCGCAAGTCACCGAACGGCACTCTGATTGCCCCATCTCCACCACGCACAGGAATGCCATCAGGAATCATGGGTAAAACAGCGGCTTTAACTATCCGCGATCTCATCAAAAATGGTTCAAGCGCTAAGCCACATGCAGCTTCAATGGCCGATATGGGCGCAGCATGTGTTGCATCCGCGGGTTCAGGAATGCGTCGTGGTTCTGCTGCGTCGATGACGATGTATCCAGTAGTTCCGGATTACATCAAGTATCCAAATACCGGGCGAAGCCTTAGTGACACATTTGGCGAGATTGGACTTGCCGGCCACTGGATTAAGGCGCTACTTCACTACATGTTCATTTACAAAGCCAAGGCCCTGCCGGGCTGGTCGAAGATTCCGGAATAGGAGAAGAAAATGGAAAACACAAACGAAAGCATTGCTCATGCACCGCTTCCAACATCAAAAACGCTGCGTGCCCGAAGGAATTTGATTATCCAATTCTGGAGATTCGCTGCAATAAATTTGAAAATGTTAAAAATGATTCGAAAGGGACATCACTGATGGTTGCTGCAAAGAAAAATCTCACACATGTACTCTCAGACCAAGATCAGCTGGAAGCAATCGCAAAACGAATTAAGCGTGCCCAAGGTCAATTAGGCGCAGTGGCTCGGATGCTGGAAGAAGGTCGAAATTGCGATGAGATCATCACTCAGATGTCAGCAGTGAGCAAAGCAGTGAACACCGCCGCTTTTACTTTGATTTCAGCAAGCTTAAAAGAGTGCATCGTAGAGAATAAGAATAATTCCGATGCAGTTACCGAAAAACTTCAAAAACTATTTCTCAGTCTCGCATAAGGATGAAAATGAAAAAATTAATCGCAGCCGGAATTGTTAGCGTTTTCGCACTCACATCTTGTGGTGCAGGAGGAGGAGTTATTAATCAAAGTTCAACAGATTTTGCCAAGACAATCTCAGATAAGAAGGTTGTTATTCTCGATGTTCGCACTGCCGGCGAATTTGCGGCAGGACATATTGCGAATGCAATTAATATTGATGTTGAGGGTATGCAATTTGATGCCGAGATGGGTAAGTTGGATAAGCGATTGACCTACGCCGTTTACTGTCGCTCCGGTCGTCGTTCTGGAATCGCTACCGAGAAAATGTCATTGGCGAGTTTCACTCATCTTTATAACCTGACCGGCGGAATTGAAGATTGGACCGCAACCGGTCATCAAATAGTGACCGCTTAACTATGCGAATAGTTATCGTCGGAGGAGTCGCTGGCGGAATGTCAGCGGCTACTCGAATGCGTCGGTTAAATTCCGAGGCAGAAATCATTGTTCTGGAGAAGAGCGGATATGTCTCTTACGCCAATTGTGGATTGCCTTATTACATCGGTGGCGTGATTACCGATGAAAGTGCGCTACTTCTTCAGACCCCGGAAAGCCTTCATAATCGTTTTCGCCTTGACGTTCGCGTAGGTAGCGAAGTAACTGAAATTGATTCCGCGGCCAAGACTGTGACCGTTAAGGGAATTACTGATCAGCCATACGAACTCACTTACGACAAGTTAATTCTCTCGCCTGGCGCAACACCGGTTAAGCCACCCATTCCTGGTGCTGAACGAGCAATGACTCTTCGCACTGTAGAAGATGTGAAAGCAATGTTTAGCGCTGTTTCAGGTAAGCCCAAGACTGCGGTTGTTATTGGCGGCGGATTTATTGGAGTTGAAATTGCCGAAAATCTCATTCACCAAGGAATCAAAACTTCTCTAGTAGAAGCTCTGCCCCAAGTTTTAGCGCCATTAGATCCTGAGATGGCCCACATCGTTCATGATGAGATGCGTAAAAAAGGGCTCGATCTTTACCTCGCAAATGGCGTGAAAGAGATTGGGACGAGCGATGTCACGCTCGCAGACGGCACAGTTCTCGCTGGAGAAATCGTGATTATGGCGATTGGTGTTCGTCCAGATACAACTTTGGCGAAAATGGCCGGCCTCACCATAGGTGAGCGTGGCGGTATCGCAGTTAACGACCACAACCAAACATCACATCCGGATATTTATGCAATCGGGGATGCTGTTGAGAAGCGCGACGCCATTGATAGCGAAGCAACCTTGGTTCCATTAGCAAACCTTGCTAATCGTCACGGTCGCACCGTAGCTGATCACATTGCGGGCCGCTCGGTACGAGTTGTTCCAACTATTGGAACTGCGATTGTAAAAGTCTTCGATTTGGCAATCGGTACAACTGGTTGGAACGAGAAGCGATTGACTGCAGCTGGTCGAGATTGCCTAGTCATCCACACTCATCCAAGTTCTCATGCAGGGTATTACCCTGATGCAAAACAGATGTCACTCAAATTACTTGTTGATCCAAAGAGTGGAAAGATTTTTGGTGCACAAGGCGTTGGTCGCGATGGTGTTGATAAGAGAATCGATGTCATTGCTACGGCAATGCGAGGTGGAATCACCGCGCCAGAATTAGCTGATCTTGAATTGGCCTACGCGCCCCCATTTGGAAGTGCGAAAGATCCAGTAAATATGCTGGGTTATGTTGCTGAAAATTTAGTTTCCGGACTAACGAAGTCGTATCAATGGAGCGATGTTGCAAGACTTCAGAATGAAGGCTTTGCAATTATCGATGTCCGTAGCGCCGGAGAGTTTGCGAATGGCCATATTCCAGTTTCATTGAATATTTCAGTAGATGAGCTTCGCGGGCGAATTGCGGAAGTTCCAGTGAAGAAATTACTCGTCACCTGCCAAGTTGGACAACGTGGCCATACGGCAACGCTTCTACTTCAAGAGTTGGGTTATGACGCCGCAAATCTTGATGGTGGGTACCTCACGTGGAGCAGATCTCCAGCAAATGTTTAACAACTACTAAAAGAGAAGAGAGAAATATGTGTCACAGAACTACATGTCGTAAGTGCGGTAAGCCATCTTGGTCTGGCTGCGGCAACCACATTGAGCAAGCTCTTAAGGGAGTTGCAAAGAAAGATCGTTGCCAAGGACATCAGAATGATCCGAAGAAGCCAGGNTTCTTCTCTAAACTATTCAGTAATAATTCATAAGGAGACCACTAATGTGCAGTGCAGTTCGATGCGATAAATGCGGAAAAGCAACTTGGTCTGGCTGTGGCCAGCATATTGAAGAAGCGCTTGCTCCTTTTGGCGAAGATCAACGCTGTAAATGCGATGCCGATCTCTCCTCATGGGTGCCAGGCCAAAAATAAATGGCAGCGCTAAATGTAAAGAGTGAAGAGTTCGAATCTATCGCTCTCAAAGATGGAATCGTCTTCGTCGATTTCTGGGCTGAATGGTGTGGACCATGCAAAATGTTTGGTCCCATTTTCGAAGCGGCATCCGAAAAGCATCCGGAAATCACTTTTGCGAAAGTGGATACCGAAGCCGAGCAGCAATTAGCTGCGGCCGCAGGAATCACCTCAATTCCAACTTTGATGGCATTTCGCGACGGTATCCTTGTCTTTAGAGAAGCTGGCGCTCTGCCTGCTCCCGCTTTTGATCAATTGATTGCGGCAATCCAGGACATTGATATGGACGACGTCCGCAAGCAAATTGCAGAAGAGGAATCAAAGAAAATTGCAGAATAAATCCGGAGATCTTTGGCGTTCCGAGCTAGCTAAATGGGCAATACCCCAAAAGATTCTCGATCAAGCGCCAACGAACCCTTGGATTCATCCCCCTGCAATGTTTCAAATTCCCGACGTGATTGAAGATTCACCGTCACATCAACGTGCGCGCGAAATTCTTGGCCCTGATTCATCTGTATTAGATATCGGTTGTGGCGGCGGCATTGCTGCCTTCGCTTTAACTCCACCGGCAACTCACGTTATTGGCGTTGACCATCAACCCGAAATGCTGACTATGTTCGCAGAAAACGCAGCAGCTCGCGGAGTCACAAGTGAAACAATCGATGGATTCTGGCCCGAAGTGGAAGATGAAACTCCAACCGCCGACGTCGCGATGGCGCATCACGTTGTTTACAACGTGCAAAATATTGAAGATTTCCTTATCGCAATAAACTCCCATGCAACCAAGCGCGTAGTTCTTGAATTACCTCAACGCCATCCACTTAATGCAGCAGCACCGCTTTGGAAACATTTCTGGAATTTGGATCGTCCAACGGGTCCGGCGCCTGAAGTATTAATGCAAGTTCTCGCCGAACTTGGTTTCAATGCAAAGATCGAACTATGGGAAGGTCGCATGCGCGAAGAGCCCGATCTTGAATCGGAAGCCCACTTCTCTCGCATTCGCCTCTGCTTACCTGAGTCTCGTGAGCCCGAGATGTTGGAATTCCTTAAACAAACACCGAAGAAAAAGATTCGCGAGCTTGCGACTGTCTGGTGGGATGTGTCCCACTAGACAAGCTTTCGACTAGAAATTTAATTCCACAAGGGCAACACTCGTATCAGCGATTCATTTTGAATTGAAAGATGTGAGGAAGTGGTTCCCATGAAGGCACTCCGATTGATGGCATGGAAGTCCGAAGCTGAATTAGTAGAAGTTCCTAAGCCCACCCCTGGCCCTGGCCAAGTTGTTGTAAAAATCGGCGGTTCAGGCGCCTGTCATTCAGATCTTCACCTCATGCATGATTTCTCCGATGGCGCTGTCCCTTGGAATCCACCTTTCACACTCGGTCATGAAAATGCTGGCTGGGTTGATTCAATCGGCGCCGGTGTCACCTCTGTAAAAGAGGGCGATGCCGTTGCAATTTATGGACCTTGGGGATGCGGTAAATGTCCGCGTTGTTTATTAGGAATCGAAACACTGTGCGAACGTCCACATGAACAACCCATCGCAGGTGGCGGCGGCGGACTGGGCCTTGATGGTGGAATGGCCGAATTTATGTTGGTTCCTTTTGAGCGTCTATTAATTAAATTACCGGGAACTCTCACGCCAGAAGATGCGGCGCCACTTACTGATGCGGGTCTAACTCCGTATCACGCAGTGCATCGCTCAATTGCGGTGATGCTTCCAGAATCATTTGTTGTCCTCATCGGTATGGGCGGCCTGGGACATATGGGCGTGCAATTTGTTAAAGCTCTTACCTCTGCTCGAGTTATTGCAGTTGATTCCAAACAAGAAGCGCTTGATCTGGCGTTAAAAGTTGGCGCAGATTATGCAGTGAAATCAGATGGCGAAGCTGTCGCAAAGATCCGCGAAATCACCAGCGGTCTTGGCGCTGATGTCGTCATTGATTTTGTTGGTGCAGAGGCAACTATCAAAACCGCAATGCAGGCGGCCCGATCTTTAGGTGATGTGACTATTGTGGGAATTGCGGGTGGAACATTCCCATTTAATTTCTTCTCACAAGCGTACGAAGTAAGTCTTCAAACAACTTATTGGGGAAGTCGTCCGGAATTAATAGAAATTTTTAGCCTTGCTGAGCGCGGTTTAATTCATGCAGAACACACTGTTTATTCATTAGATAACGCCTTGCAGGCATATAAAGATTTACAGGCAGGAACAATAAAAGGAAGAGCTGTAATCGTTCCCTAATTAATCATCATCTCCACCGACGCGTTGACGTCCCTCGCCACCTTCATTACCTTCGTTATGACCGCCTCCTTTAATAGTTGGCTTAACACCAGGCTTTGTCTTTGAGGCACCAGTAGAAGTTCCGATAGAAGTTGCGGCCGGGACCATCCAAGTTAATTTCTGCATGATGTTCTTGGCACATATATACTTCTTGCCAGCAATGGTCGCTGTCGCACCAGTCTTGGCACAGGCCCCATTTGCCTTATTTGTTGCAGCGATTGCTGAACTGGAACCAGATACCAGAGCCAAAGTGGCGATTGCAATGGAAACTTTGCGCTTAATAGAGATTCTCATGGATTGAGGGTACGCCAACCCCCTGTGAGGATGGCTAGAGGTTCGCGATTAAATCCTCAATATGTTGAAGCGAAGAATGGGCGAGTTGAAATATGGGCAACAGATTACGGATATGGTCCTTCAGGGCTAACTCCAACCTACGCAAACGCAGGAAGCTATTTTGATTATGACGATCTCCCTGCTGCGGGAACTTATGGTTCTTTCCAGGTTCACAATGCCACCGACGGAAAAACAATTTTTGCTTGGAACCATCACGCATACAACCAAACACCTGACATCGGACTTGGTACCGCCTCTTCGAATCAACCAGACTGAACATTTTACTATCAAGGCACAACATGTTCTGGTCGAGCAAATTTCAACGGCTGGATCTTCACCGTTTAACGCCACCTGTTCATGGCGTCCCTCAAACCACAACTCAGTTCCTTTGAAGGCGACTTTCAACCCGAATACTGGCAACAACTCCACCTCAACCACGATCAATCCGATCGTCGGTAAGCGAGTTTCCAACCGCTAGTCCAAACATGTAAACTTCCCTCACCACTTGGAGACGTCGCATAGCCCGGTCGAGTGCGCCTCACTGCTAACGAGGTAAGGGGTAAAACCCTTCAAGAGTTCAAATCTCTTCGTCTCCG
>JGI24890J29729_1000652_pt1 | contig 20233 bp, 21 predicted proteins | sample FreactcultureFD7_FD_29729 | JGI IMG/M metagenome (IMG submission 29729)
CTATTCTTAATAAGTTCAGTTCGTCTTTTCTCATCTCTTGTTTGTTCGATTTCAATAACAGTAGTTTTATTACTGTAATCAATATATTTACGGATTTCATTTACAATGTAATAAGTTGGCTCTTTTTGTTGTATCCACAGATTATCGTTATTTAACATATACCATTGTTCATTACATAATATTAATGTATTACGTAATCGAGGGGCGATTATTTCTGCTAGTTTAAAAGTATCATTCAAATCATTGATAGAGATAAAATAATCCTCATTATTAAACTCAAATAAATCAGTATTAATTAGAACTTGTGTGGCAACAATTTCAGCGATAGGTATTGCGATAGATGGCGTAATAACTAAATCATAAAACTTGTCGATTGATTTTTCCTCGAAGACCATAGAAAATCCTGTTTGTTCCAAAATGACATTTTGTAAATCATTCAATAATTTCTCAGTCCCTCCGTATAACTCAACATTTTCCTTCAAAAGTTTAATCCCATCATACTCATATGTAAGTATTTTCATAGGTGATTTAGGATGGTTCGTAATAGATGTGTCATTGATTAAATATCTGATAGCACATTCCATAATACGAGTTTCATATTCTTGGAGATAAAGTGAAAAGAATGAACCAATTATATTCTTCTGTCCTTTGTTCTCTTTCATTTTGCGACAAAGCTCATATAATTCTGGATTAGAATCTTTGGCAATATTAGCGACAGTATTTAATTCTTTGATAAAGTTTGAAATAAACTCTGTTGGTTTTAAATTGACATCGAGACCACATTCTTTTAACCATCCATAAAGTGTTCCAAAAAATGCTAATCGAATAAATAGATTTTTAGCTTTATTTCTCGATACAGAATATATAGACATTACTTCAGCGAGAATAGTTTCTCTATTATTATTGTATTGTTCATTATATGGGCATTGAATGTTATTTGATTTACAAATATTATAAACGATTGATGGCTGTGCGTTTGATAAATCATAGTCACCATACCGCCCTCTGATTAATGTATTACGAGATTTCTTGGCGAAAGAAGTAAGTCCTAATGATTTCAAAGGAAACACCCTTCCCCATTTATGAGTTGGTTTTTTGTATTTGACAAGATAACATCCAGTTTTCTTATCATACTTTTTGGCGTATGTTTCCAATTGGTGTTTTTCGTTAGAATATATTTGTGATGCTAGTATTTGCGAATAATTATCCAAATCATATTTTTCACTTAATAATGGTGATTGTATCAGAGCATTTAATCGTGTTGGCTCAATATATTCTAAAAATGTAACATCATCTAAAGTCGATGGTTGTTTTTCTAATTTTAATGAAATCACGGAGGGGGGCATTTTATATACAATGTATAGATAATCTTTAAGTAATTTTATCGTTTTATCGTTTTATCGTTCTCTTAAAATATCAAAAAAGATAAATACAATATCAGCATATTCTCGACTTACAGAAATAGTAATTTTCTTTTTGTAATAAGAACGAAGCACACCCTCCGCGTGTTTTGTTTTATTTTTAGCCCTCCAATTATATATATGTAATTTATTTTGTTTATAAGTTGGTGACATTTTATTTATATAGTATAGTATCATGTAGTATTTAAATAGTTTATAATATATGATATCCGTAATTCGTAATTCGTAATTCGTAATTCGTAATTCGTAATTCGTAATTCGTAATTCTAGTGATTTAAAAAATTATATTTTCTCGATATATAATATGACAAAACAACCAAGTCCATACTCAATATATCTTAGACAAATACAGGAAGAGTTTGCTCCTAATATGAAACTATCAGAAATACGAAAAATACCTATAGTAAAACATACTTGGAAATGTATACAGTTACAAAAGAAGGTGGAAGAATGTAAAGATAAATATGATGATGAATTACCTCAAGATATGTTATTACCAATTCCTTTACAAAAAACTGAACCATTCCATCATAGAAATTACTAACGAAATTACTAACGAAATTACTAACGAAATTACTAACAAAATTACTAATAAAATTACTAACGAAATTACTAACGAAATTACTAAAATTATTATTTGTCGATTTTGTTAATTTTGTCGGAAATAAAATATTTAGATAAATTATAATGGATAAAATTATTGAACAAATAAAATCTAATAGACCCTCTTTATCACCATCATCTCTAAAAACATATTCATCTACTTTAAAAAATATTTATTTTAAAATCTTTGGATCAACAAATGATATTAATTATTCATTTTTCAATAAAACAGAACCTATAATCCAATATTTATCGACAAAAAATCCATCGAGTCGTAAATCAGCATTATCCGCACTTTTTGTTTTTACAGAATTACCAATTTACAGAGAAGCAATGAATAAAGATATCAACGAATATAATAATCAAGTAGCTACACAAGAAAAAAATGATAAGCAAAAAGACTATTGGTTATCAAAAGAAGAATTACAAAATGTATATGAACGAGTAAAGAAAGAAGCCCTCCGATTATTTCGAAATAAAACTTATACTATGGATGACTTACAGAAAATACAAGATTATGTAATTCTATCATTATATATATTAACTCAACCGAGAAGAGCATTAGATTATACTCATTTAATTTTGAATAAAGATAATCATTCTAATATTTATAATTATATCGATAAAAATCATTTTATATTTAATACATATAAGACGAGTAAATACTATGGTCAACAAATTGAGGCAATCCCTCCTAAACTTTTGTCGATATTAAAGAAATGGATTAAAATAAATCCGACAAATAGTTTACTTTTTAATTCAAAAGGAGAAAAACTCACAAGTGTTAGTTTAAATCAAAAATTAAATAAAATATTTGGAAAGAGAATATCAGTCAATGCTCTTCGTCATTTGTATATAAGTCATAATTATGGAGACCTTATCGACAAACAAAAAGAAATGTCAGATGATTTGAAAGCAATGGGTTCATCATCTAATCAAGAAAAAATATATAATTTGAAATCTTAATGTATTTTAGTAATCGTAAATATATTACTAATTATTATCTATTAGTAATATATAATGCCTAGAATACAAAATCTCCAGAATCAACTGATACATGGAGGTAACGAACAACCTCATCATATTCTAATGGAACAAGCCGCATCTCCTTATAGTTATTTAGAATTACAATCATATAATATTCAATCTAATACCACAACTCCTCCACAGTTAATTTATTCAGTAACTCGTGATGGAACATATAGTGAACTTGGAGCAATGAATTACGAAATGGCAGTTTCAAGATTCAGTTTAGATACAAGCACATTACCCTCTTTTATACCTCTGATTCAACCGAATCAACCTGATAATGATTTAACAATATATTCATTTACTTTATATAATCCACTAACAAATACAAATACGCAAACATATGTAAATTGGTCACCTCAAAACATATCAGCATCAGAACCAAGCCCGCCGAGTTTAAACCCTAATGGATTACAAGATAATTCAAGCGGTTATTATCAATGTCAAAATGTTCAATGGTTTTATAAAATATTACAAGATACTTTAAATACTTGTATGACAGATTTTATTACAGCAGGAGGAGCACCAGTAGGAACTCCCTCTCCTGTGTTAGTTTATGATGTAGGAAGCACATTAGCATCATTATATTTTGAACAAACCGCATTCGAGACAAATCCAAATCTAATTTATTTATATTGTAATGCTCCTATGTTTGCTCTCCTAGAATCATTTATTTTTCTGTATTATGGAACGAATGGTATTATAGCAGGCAAAAATTATCAATTTGTTGTCAATTCATCGAATGGAACAACAACCACAACTCTTCCAACTGGTGCAACGATTTCATATATAGCTGTAGGAATGACTCAGACAAGTAGCACAGTATCTACCTGGTCACCTATAAACTCAATTGTATTTGTATCTAATACTATACCGATTAAATCGACGTATATAATGCCTTCTCAGATATTTTACGAAGGTCGAAATATTGGCAATAATCCATCCGCAAATCAAACACAAAATATAATAACATCTTTTCAATCTGAGAATTTGATTTATAAACCATTCGTCACATATACACCCTCTGTATTAAGATGGATTTCTTTAACAGGTAATCAACCATTAAAATTATTTTCAATACAGGCATTTTGGCGTGATAATAGTGGTAATTTGAATCCAATTTATTTAGGAAGTAATCAGGCATTCTCTATGTTACTATGTTTTAAAATTAAAGATGCTTATTAAAATATTTTACTTAAAATTATTATCTCAATATAAAATATAAAATGGATTCTTCACTTTTTGGAACTTGTTTGATTACTGATCCTATTATTAGCGATATTACGCCTGAACTAGCATATGCTGTCAATATGGGGGCAGCGAATAAAACAGCTCAACAAATAACGGCAACCTCAGCATCTAGTAGTAGTGTTATCTTTTCTGTTCAAGTCCCTTCAGAAAATATTATTGTCGACCGACATGTTACCGCTCAGAGCACTATGTATTTTACTATTCAAATTGGGTCAGCAGCAACTGGTGCAGGTGTAGCAGCTGGGGATTTAGCATTTAATTATGGTGATACCGATTCATTTCAAAGTTTTCCATTTAATAGATTAATTACTACAGCTCAAGCCTCAATTAATAACTGTTCAGTATCGACAAATGAACAAGATGTGTTAGATTCTTTACTTCGATTTAATAATTCGAGCGAACTGTATAGATATAATAGCACAACACCATCTCTCGTCGATCAAGCATATGGTGTGAATTATCAGGCAGCAGTCCAAACAAACAATAATCCAATGGCAAGTTATTCAACAGCTTCATATGATGTCGACCAAGTTCCTAGAGGAGCTTTTCCAGTCACATATGGAACGATTGTTCACCATATAACAGCAGGAGGAACAGACCCATCTCTTGTATCGACAAATGTAGCAGATTGGTGGACAATTCAAATAAGTATTTCAACAGTAGAACCCCTCCTAACACTTAGCCCTTTTACTTGGTGCGATCCTGAATATAACTCTCAAGGCCTTGTCGGAATAAATAATATTACTATGAACTTTACTCTCGATGGTTCTTGTAAAAGAGTATTTTCGACAGCATCAGAATCACCAATCTATACTATTAGTCCAGGTTGGGGTGGAGGTAACTTGTTTGGAACAGGTAATCAACCAACTCTCAATTTTCAATTTTTATCATCACAGCCTACGCAACTAATTCAAAGCAAAAATGTAGTTCCATTTTATGATTATCCTAGATATATTACAACCCTTTCAGCAACCGCCGCAATTAATGCTACGACTCAATTTTCTTCAAATACAATCCAAATCAATCAAGTTCCTGATATGTTTATTCTATTTGTTAGAACACCAATGTCTCAACAAAACGCACAAGATCCAGCTTCATTTTATCCAATTACTAATGTTAGTGTTAATTTTAATAACGCAAGTGGATTACTCTCTAATTTTACACAACAACAATTGTGGGATTTATCTATAAAGAATGGTATTAATCAATCTTGGGCTGAATGGGGTGGATATTCAACTCAAAATAGCACCGGTGGTCAAGGGGTAAAAGTTCCAACAACTGGATCGATTCTTGTTATTAATCCAGCATATGATTTATCTTTACCAAATTATTTGTCAAATGGATCACTTGGAAATTACCAGGCTCAATTTCAAATTACAATCCAGAATAATACTGGAGTAGCACTTGCCGCAACACAACTCGAGTTAGTTATTATTACAGCAAATAGTGGAATATTTGTTACTAATCAAGGACAGAGCACAACTTTTACAGGACTTTTGACGAAAGAAATGGTTCTCTCTACCGCAAGTGGAAAAGAAGTTCCTGAAATGTCTAGACTCTCAGAACAGAGATTGGTTGGAGGAAAAATGTTACATCGTGGATTAGCTAAACATATGTCTCATCTCTCTAAAATGATGACAAAGAAATCATCTCTATCTGGGGCAGGGTCAGGTTCAGGTTCAGGTTCAGGTTCAGATCCTGGATATTCTGGAGCAGCACGAGGATTACAATCTGGACACTCTGGAGGAAGTCGATTGAGTAAGATGTGTAAGTAATTTTAGTTTGATTCGTTCAAAATCCATAATTTAAAAAAAGTATATATAATAAATGACATCAAATTATAAAATTATATATTATAAAATATTTTGTCGATTAACTCAAAAATGTTATATAGGATCGACAAATTGTTTAGCCAAAAGAATATCAGTTCATAAATCTACTTTTAAGAGATTCCAAAAAGATGGTAAAGCTGTATATTGTTCTTCTTTTGAAATACTAAAAGGAAATAATTATGAAGTAAGTATATTAGAAGAAAAAATATTTACAGATTTATCTGATTATAAAAATCGTAATTTAACTGAACAGTATTACATTAAAAATACTGATGGATGTATTAATTTTAATAATGCTGTATTTGATACAAAAATACTAAAAGAATATATGAAAGAATATTATAAGACAAATCGTAGTCGTATTTTGGAAAGACAAAACTCATATTATCAAAATGAAGAAAAACGCCAGAAAATAAAAACATATAATTTAGGACGATATCATAAAAGAAAATTATTATCTCAATAGATAATATAATGATTGGTGTTAATCCTTATACTATGTCTATCCGACAAAAACTTATCGAATTAGATAAAAGATTTATACATCATAATACACTCGAAGATATGACTGGAGGTTCTAGAGTTAGTTCACATATTCTACCTGGAACGAACCCTATGTTTCCTATTAGTGAGATGGGATTTGTTGCACCAACTAATTTAGCTCATCATTCATCTGTTATGATGGATGGAGGATTTCATAAAGGTTCTATGTCAAAAACACATCCTTTAGAAAAAGATTTTACTACAAAGAAAGGATCAAAAGTTCATCATATTAAAGGGCATTATATTCAAGAAGCAGTAGCCCCTTATATGACGGCAGGTAAGAGAAAACCACCTTCTTTTAAGAATGTATTTAATGATATAAAACAAGTTGGAACTTATATCAAACCATTAACAAAAGGAGTAGCATCAGCTCTTAATAAGAAAATTATATCAGGTATTGAAGCAGCAGGAAGACCAAGTATTCATGCTGGAAAACGAAAACCTCCTTCTTTTAAGAATGTATTTAATGATATAAAACAAGTTGGAACTTATATCAAACCATTAACAAAAGGAGTAGCATCAGCTCTTAATAAGAAAATTATATCAGGTATCGAAGGAGCAGGACGAAAACCATCAGCTCGTGCTCAAATTGTTAAAAAAATAATGTCAGAACAAGGACTTTCAATGATTGAAGCAAGTAAGTATGTTAAACAACATGGGTTATATACAAAGTAACATAAATCATTAATTTTGTCGATAAATATAATATTATAATATATATTATCTAATAGTATATTATAATATGCCTCTTCTTAGCGTTTCATACGATTTTAGTAAAACAGATACTCAAAGTTTAAATGAAGCAAAACAAAAAATTAGTAAAATGGGTATTTCAGATTTATCTTCTGTTAGTAATATTGCATCAAGACAAACTACTCGTAGTAATGTTAATGCTTTTTACAGAAAAGTAATTACATATTTAAACTCAATCTATAAAGTAATTGAACGAATATTAAATTCATCAGTTGCAATAGATGATGTATCATTAACAAAACTTACAGAGAATACTAGTAATTTTGAGACTAGTTTACAATTTGAAATACCATCTCAATTTAATTATATGGATTCTTTTCAAGTAAGAGATATCAAAAATAAACTTATAAGTTTAGAAGAAATAAGAGATATTATGATAACAGTATTAATAGATAATATTAGAAATGGACATGTTATTAGTCTTATTGTTCAAAATAATTATAATATAATATTAAACTTTTATGCTACAAATATTACTCCTATTATTATACTATTAAATACAGCAATTCAAAATTACGAACCTTTCAAATTACAGTTAAATCCTTCTAGTTCTCTACAAGAACAATCACAAGAACAGGATTTAATTGGTGGATATATTGTATCAGGAGGTTCTCGGAATAGAATGTCTCAATCTAGAAAAAAATATTTTCTCAAGAAAATATTTATCTAATTATAATATATGTCAGCTCAGTCTTTACTTAATTCAGCAAATGCTAAGTTTAAAGGAAATATTGTTTTAGAGAATGGATATTTAAAGTTTCCTGATGGTTCAATACAAACAACATCAGGCGGAGGAGGGTCGAGTTTAATTGGTGAAACATCAACTAATAATACATATTTAGGTGTAAATGCAGGTCTAAATGCAACTGGTTCTCAAAATACAGCAATAGGTTCAAACTCATCCGAAGGTCTGACAACTGGTTCATTTAATACATCACTTGGATTTGGATCATTACTATTGTGTCATACAGGAAATGCTAATACTGCGATTGGTGAGGGTGCACTTTCAGATTGTCTAGGTTCAAATAATACCGCGGTTGGAAATGTAAGTTTAAATAATTTAACAACGGGAAATTATAATATTGCTTTAGGCCAAAATAGTGGTTTAAATCTGACTGGTAATTCATCTAATAATACATTTATTGGATATAATAGCACACAATTAAATACAGATCCTACTCAATATGAATATTTAACATTAATCGGAGCAAACTCAACACCAATAGCGATAGGTCAAAATAATCAATTAGTATTAGGGTCTACAACAGGAAATGAGACTATTTATATACCGACAGGTAATATTTATTTAGGAGATGATTTATCAGATAGTAATTATAATTTAGAAATATCAGGAGCAAATAGTGCATTAACAATTACTACATATTCAGCATCAGGTAATGCTCGTCAAGCAATAAGAATATTAGATCAAGGTATAAATATTAATTTAAACCCAATCTCAATCGGCAATATAGCCAATACAAATGTAAATTATCAACTGCAAGTATTAGGTTCTGGTAGTGGATTAAATATTACAACAGATGGAGGTTCTGTTCAAATTAATTCAGAAGAAATAATGACAACATTTTATTTTAGAACTGGAACAGGAACAATGGATGGAGTTCTCGAATCACCTATTATTTATTTTACACCAAGTTTTACAAATCTTCCAATTATTACATGTACATATTTAGGAGATACAGTCCCAACTCGTCCGTTATCAATTGCACAATCTTCACCTTCCAGTTTTCGTGTAATTGGAGATGCAAATGCATCATTTAATTGGATAGCATTTTCTCTGACTGGATAAACTGAAAATTAATATATTAAATGATAATTATGATAACGAATGATAATTATAAATAAAACATTAAGATGATAATGAATAATTATATAATCTAATAATTACGGTATTATGAAATTAAAATATTTTAATTTCATATTGAATGAGACTATAATCGACATAATATTTATTATTGATACTAATAATCAATAATAAACCAGTAATTTAGTATTTTAGTAATTTTCATTTTATGGATTTGGTATTAAAAAACAAAATATTAAATCATAAGGTATTTTTGTGATAGAGTATTCATTTTCATATTGGACTCTCTTTGTATCCATCATATTTTTAATATCATTAAGATTATAACCCATTTTAAACAATTGACAAAATAAAATACTTGCTCGACCACAAATACTACTTTGTTTACCATATATCTTTTTTAATGATTGATACTTTACTTTATTATAAACCGTGTTCATATTACTTTTAGTAATAAGTTTCGACAAAGAGTTTCTCTCCATACCTAAAATCCGTTTCATAAAAGAAGTAATATATCGTAGTTCTCCATCAATTTGAGCTCCATATGAATCGAATTGAATAATATCATTTCCTTTCCTACCTAATCCGACAAAATGACCACTATTGTATTCATTTTCGATTAGTATAATACAACATTCTCCATCTTTTAAAAGTTCATCAATAGATTTTATATCATCGAGTATAGAATATTTATGGATTGGAAAATCTGATCCTAAATAATTTCTTATGTCTATATCAGATAAAAAGATAGGTAATTTCTCGATATAATCATTAATATTTTTTGGATTCGATTTTGTATTATAAAAATGTTCTTCTTCTTCTATAATATATTTTACTGATTTATTTCTCTTTGACATATATTATTGCTAAATATATTTACTTATATAATTAATCGAGAATAAAGAATAAAAATTATGTATTACTTTTATAAAGTGGATTCTCTTTTGTCGGACCAACATATCCAACAAAAACCCCTCTAAAATCATAAAACTCATACTCCCATAAAGGATGTTCACTTTTTACTATTGTAATTGAAGATTTATCTTTTTTTGGATAATCTGTCAAATTAGTAATTATTGGTCTTGTTGATTTAGTTCTTACCATTATAATATATAATAATCAAATATTATAATGATAACTAATACTACGCTTTATCGACAAATAATTTATTTAATCTATTAATATTTTCTCGTAAACTCGTTGAACATCCCCATAAAAGATATAGGCTAAAAAGACTCGGACTTGGTGTAAGAGAACTAATTAAATAATGTTCTCTTGAGTTTCCTAAATGTCTTAACCAATAATTTTGTCTTAATAATTGGTTTTTATGGTCTATGTAAGTATGCCCTCCATCTAATCCAAAATCATAATGATTTCCAGTATCTAAAAAAACTCTGAACCGTTTAGTAAGTAAAGGACTCTCAGTAATTTTTATTATCCTCATATTATATTATCAGATTTTGTTTCTGTATGTCGTTCTAATTCTAACTCATCAAACTTTTCTTCTTCTCTTGTATCACGAATTAACTCAAATCCACAACATTTTATACTAACACATTTACTCTTATAACACATTTTTGCTATACCTAAAATACATCCTATTACAGAAGTGATTAAAAATGAGAAAAATATTCCATTAAATGTCTGTGTATCCATATATAATTAAGCAACTAAATTAACTGATACAACATAAGTATTTCCACCAGTAGTATAAGATAAATAATTTATTTTCATTATTGCTGACCCAGTCGTAGGAACAACAACCGCAGAAGTATAAGTTGATTTAACACCAGCTCCTAATGAAGTCGCATTTATAGTTAGATTTCCACTTCCACCATTATAGATTGCTACATAATATTCTCCATTTACGACTGCGTTTGTTAATGTTATAGTTGATATTGTATTTGTCGTTCCAGTAAAACCAATTGAAAAGTTCATATATGATTTAGTTGTAGAGCAAGGAATAGTTAATGTTGAACTAGCAAAAGTTGCCGTTGTATTTGTTGCTGGTAATGTTAAACCAGTAAAAGTAGCATTTGTAAAAGTTGATAATCCAGTTGTCCCATTAATTACTAATGGATTAAATGTCCCATTAAAGAATGTAAGACTGCTGGAACAATTAATTTGAGAAAGTGATAATCCAGTTGATTGAACGACGGCAATATTGGTTCCGTTTGATTGAAGATTGATTGTTCCAGCAGTGCTATTAATCGTCATAGAAGCAGCGGAACCGCTTGATATTGTTAATGCTCCCGACGAATTAGAAGCAACAGAGGAAGCATTTGCTAATGAACCATTTATTGTAGTAGCATTCAATATAGAACAAGTCAAAGAAGAAGTTGAAGGATTATAACTCAAAGGCCCACTTGTATCGTCAATATATAAAGTCTTTCCAGTTCCAGCCAAAGTTTTTGTAAAAGGAATATAATATGTTCCACTTGTATTATCGCTTGTAGTATTAATAGCAGAAGCATTAGAAGCAGTCCCAGTTAAAGAACCAACTATATTTGTAGCATTCAAAGTATTGGTTGAAGGAATCCAGTTCAAATTACTATTTACTTTTGTTGCTTGATTTCCACTTGAATTAACACCAAAATAAATAGGGCAATTAGATGCTGTAGTCGTATCAATAGTCGTAAATACTCCGTTTGCTTGACTTGTTGTTGTTGAATTACCAGATAAACCACCAGCAAACGTAGTAGCAGTAATAGTCGCTGAAGGAAAATTAACTAACAGAGCATTTGGTGCTGATATTGCTGGAACAGATGCCGAATTGTTATTAATAAGAAATTGACTTGCTGAACCATTCATAGTCAGTCCAGCATTCGTAATAGTTCCAGTAGCGTTTAATTGATTGGTTGTAGGATTAAAAGTAAGATGACTATTGCTGTCTGTATATAAAGTTTGATTAGCAGAAGAAGTAGCAGAAACGACAAATGGAATACTATACGCTCCTCCTCCAGTTGCTATTCCAGTTGTAGATATTTGTCCCGCATAAGAAGCAAAAGATGCTGTTGTTGCCGACCCAGCAGAACCAGCAGAAGTAGCAAAAGACGCAGAAGCAGCATTGCCATTTAGATTTCCATTAAAAATGGCAGCAACTATTTGTCCGTCTCCAGCAGTAGGCTCTGTTCTATCAACATATAATATTCCATTTGGTGACCATAAACTTATATTATCATTTAAAGAGTTTATTATTATTGCTTTTCCACTTGTAATAAATGTTTGTTCGTCACTATTAATATTTAGATTATCGTCATTAGTAATTGAAGTTATTTGTCCGTTATGAGATAATGTTATTGTTGGTATTTGGTCTATTGTTGTTCGCATATCTAATAATATTTCAGTATCATTTACTCCATCTCTTAATTTAACATATTGAGTTTGTTGATATATATTACTATTTTGAGCATTTAATTGAATAGCGTCTCCACTCCCACCAACAGCGTTTAATGCTATACTATCATTTGAATTAACAACAAAATTAACTCCTGGATTAATATTAACATTATCATAAGAACTCATAGTTATCTGATTAGGTGAAGTGATTGTTAAATCATCTCCATTTTGAGTTATTGTGCTTGTATTTGTATTACTTTTAATCTTGATATTTGTATTTGATTCAGAACTAACAATACTAAAATTATCTGTTAAGATAGAAGACATATTATATATTCATAAGATTTTAATTTTATCTTTTATATTCCCTCTAATTAAGTGAAATAGGTGTATAAATAAATTGTGAATTATATGGTTTCGCAAATCCAATATCTGATTTTAATTCTATTACACCATTAGAACATGATTTATATCCTGTAAATCCTGATAATAATGGTGCAGGAAAAATTGTAATATTACACGTTCCATTTTTCGTTGTGGTATTATATGCAAAATTATTGACTTGAATATATGGAACACTATTTCCATATGTTAAGTTCCATGTCCCTGTTACATCTTCTAATATTTTTATCATTCCTAAATCAGCATAAGCGCAAGATGTGGAACTTGTTGATGTTTGATAACTATATATAGAAGATGTATTCGTTCCTTGAATAATATTATAAATATTAAGTGTAACAATCATTCCAGATATCATAATTGTTGTTGTCGACAAGGTAGAACTATTTGTAATTGTAAATACAGAATTAAGATGAAGGGTAATCATACTATTTGCTGTTATAGTTGCATTATTTGTCGTAAAATTAAATGTAATCTGATTTGCATTTAGTCCAGCAAGTTGATTATTATATCCAAATGAAAAATGTTTACTTGTTACACGATTCCAATATTTACCATCATAAATATTAATATTATTAGAAGATGCGTCGATAGCAATTTCTCCGAGAAGAAGACTAGAAGAAGATAAAGATGATTGAGGTGTTATTGTAAGATATCCATTTGGAATATTAATATTTGGGGATGTTATTGTTAATAAAGAAGGTTTTAATTCAATAATAGATGTTCCATTTACGTCGAGAAGCAAATCATTTGAACATGTTAATTGAAGATTACCAGTATTATTAGAACTGATTTGAGCATCTGATGATTGGTCAGTAAGATTAATACCACTACTATATTTTTCACTTAAAATACTTATAATTGCATTCGCATTCATATTTATTGATGATAACCCCGCACTATTACCATTAACTAATACCTGAGATAAGTTTTCCATTGCTGGACTAATTGGTGGATTAAGAGTTGTGTAATTTAATGTATCACACGTTATAGTATTAGCATTTGTGATATCATATCCATTCATATTTAAATCAGACGTTGCTGGATTATTTGATGTCGTATTCATACGTGCTAATAATACATTTAAAACTTGATTTACTTGACCAAGACTTCTATATGACATTTATATAAGATAAGATAATATAATATAATATAATTTAATATTGAGCAATATCTTCGTCGAGAAGGTTTTTTGTAAAACTGATTAATTTATCAGTAATTACTAAGGAAGGATATGTTTTATAAAATGTAGTCGCTCGTGTCTTTTGTTTTTTGATATACGCAATTTGGTTTTTATCGAGTCCTAAATAATTATCCATAAGATATTTAATATTTCTATTAGCCATATTCGCAACAAATACGACAATCATATGAGCCTCATTTAATACTTTTTTTGTATCATTACCAGCACAAGTTATATGACTAGTCACACATAATGAAATATTATAATGTCGACCAACTTCTAAAATCTGATTCTGTATTGACAATACTTTATTTCTTATTTTCTTATCAGAAATACTATCACAGTCATCTATAACTACTATACTATCTTTAAAATCTTCCATTGGTATATCTTCTGTTAATAATTCATTTAATTTAATTCGGAGGGGCTTTAAAATGTCAAATGCTTTATCATCTCCTACTGGACTTAATACATATATTGGTCTTTTTGGATATGCTTTTCTATATTTTTTTAAATAATTACCTACATAAACGGATTTTCCAGATCCAGACATTCCACTAACATATAATACTTGTCGTTCAGTTTTTTTATCGACACAAGGTTCAAACTTTGAATCATCTTCTAATTCTAATTTAACAAAACCATGTTTAACTTTATCTTTTTCTGTATCAGATGCTAAATATATTTTTTTAGGAGTATCCCATTTTGGATTACTAATTATAGATACTTCGTGACCTACTGATTCTAAATTAAGCATCGTAATTATTATATAGTAATATAATAAATGAGTAAGATTAAACTCGAAAATTTACCAAAGAAATTACAGAATGAAATAAAATTAATATCAATTGGACAGAATCCTTATCTTGTAGGATCAGGTTCAATGACAAATATTATATATAATTCAGATTATGATATTAATGAACAAATGACAGGAAAAGACATTAAAACTCATATTCAATCAAAAATAAAACAGATTGAAAAGAGTCACGATATATGGTATATAGAATCACATAAAACTAATAAATATTTTCAAATAAATACTATTGCTAATATAGATGGTATATTGACTGATATAAATGATACAATATGGTTAGAGAAAGAACCATCAAAGAAAAATAAAATTATATCTTTAAAGGAAGATATTGATCAATTAATTAATGAGGGTAATTATTGGAAGGCTCTTAAACGATTATATTCTTTATCTCTTATCGACAAATTAATTACTACCAAGAATGAAAAAAATATATTAATTGATCTTTTTAATTCAAATATTGGATTACTTTCATCTATTATTTCTCAGTTGGAAATTATTATGAAAATTACTAAAATTACTAATTCACCAAAATTACTAATTACAAATAATTTGTCGATATGTCAATTAAAATTAAATAAAATATATGAGATACCAATTGAAGATAAATTATTCAAAATGTTTTCTCTGAGATATATTAGTAAATTATATAATATACTTTATAATAAATTACAAGATTATACACGAAGATGGATATGTCATAATAAAAGTTTATTTGATTTTTAAGATATCAATTCTACTACATTAATCTATTAATATTATATACCATTTACTAAGTTGATAAGTATTTGTATAAGTGTTGGTCGAAGTAACATGTAAAATTGATCATCATTTTCATATTTACCAAAATAATTTAATGTATAAATATAAGTTTTCCTACCCATTAATATCCATAGTTGTACACGAATACGCCTTTTAATATTTATATCATTATTATCTCGTATAAATTGGTGTATATGATTTAATAATCTTGGTCCACTATTAGAAAAAAGTTGTAAAAATACACTTAGATTTTCTTCGACATTACCTGATTTAGTAGCATTTGTTTCAATTAGTTCATCTACAAATCTATTAATTGTATTAAAAATATTAGTACTATAAAATTCTGCTAACTGAAAATATTCATCTATAAATCTATTTATTTCAGAATCTGAATCAGGCATAATTAATCTAAATCTATTACTAACTTCTGTGCGTATTTCATCATCTGTTAAATTAGGATTTTCTAATAAAAAATCTGACATATATTTGTTAAATGNTAATTGTTTTAGAGGTAATATACCACCAGTTAATCTACTAGCTCCTTGAAGTATAACATCTACTGATCTTGCTAAATCTGTTGATGTATTTATTAATTTATTTAATATAGGATGTTTGTTAACTTCTTTTATGAGTTGAGTTAAATCTTGTTTTACAAAGTTAATATCATTTGTATTTCCAAGATGATTCGATTGTAATAAATTGCTAATAAAGTTTTGACAATTTGTCGATAAAGCACTATAATATTCAAAATTATGAAGACCCATTTTATTTCTTGTATTGTTGATAATTTCATTTAAAGTTAATGAAGAAGGAATTAGTATTGATTTAATATCTGCTGTTTTTGGTATGGAAGGAAATGAATTACTAATATTAATAACTTGATTTTTCTCGATAATAATAGATTCTCCATTCTGTAATCTGAAAATCATTCCAAGATGAAAAAGCTTATCATAATCTACATTTTTAAATACTTTATTTTTAGTTACAACTTGTAAAAATGCTGTAATTGCGGAAGGGATTTCATATCTAAATATTACTGCTGTCTTAATAGGTATATCACCATATTTTTTTAGTGTATCTCTCGATTTCGGAGGGAGACCTTCTTCTCTATGTCCTGTTATAATTGCTTTTACTCGGTTCGTAATTGGTTCTGTAATTTTAGTAATTGGTTTAGTAATACTACCACCTTTTTTAGAAGATGATGGGATAAATCCATGGTCAATCGCATCTAATAATTTCTTTTGTCGGAGAGCTTTTTGTTTTGTTGTAGCATAAGAATGAACTTCTTTTGTTAAAATATTATAAACTTTGTATGTATTTTGTTTATTATTTTTACGAATCTTTATGGGCATATAATTTATCTTGAGAAAATAATAATATTAATATTATATATAATGAGTATTCGGTTAAATAAAACGGCTATGTCAATGATGAAATCATTAGAACAACTATACGATATACCTACTTTGATAAAAGTAGCTAATGAAATACTTAAAATTACTAAACAAGTAAAAGGTGGTGGTCGTAGTTTAAAATCGATTAAAGATATTGCTACCTATATTATTAAAAGCATTGGAGTTACTCTTGCTATTACATTAGCAACTTATATTATTAGTCAGGGAGGGAGTTCTTCAACTGGTGTCTCTTCTGGATATGATCAATCAAATTATCCATCATTTAGTAATGTAGTCCAACCTATTCAGGCAGGTGCTCGTATTAAAAAAAGAAAAGTTGCTTCACATAATTGTCCTTTATGTGATCAAACGATAATAAAAAAAAACTTAATTGGTGGTGATAGAATTGATGATTTACGAGTATTAGTAGCTCGTTCGATTGGTGAATTAATGCTTAATCAACCACAACCTAATGGATATATTACACTTCAGGAAGCAGAAAATTGGGTTCAGATATATCGTAAAATTGAGAATGATAATGAAACGACTTGGGATAATCTTATTCTTGAATCAGCAAATTATTTAGATACTCAGATTCAAAATCATAGAATATTAATGCCACCACACGAAGAACGAATTGAAAAAGCTATTTTACAAACAGCAGGTCAGATGCTTGTTAGACTTCAAACTGATGCTATGTTACCACAATATAAATAATTTTAATCTTTAAAGTTTGACTATTTTAATTTTTGATTTAGTAATTTTGGGTTCAGTAATTTTGGGTTCAGTAATTTTATCTTTTATTATAGGAGGAGATTCTTCTTTTATTGGTAATTCTTGGATTGGTGCTTCTTTTATTTGTGAATATGCTCGTTTATAACTATCATATTTATTTTTATCAAATAAATTGTCTGATTCTTTTAATTTTATTGGAGGGATTATAAAATTATTATGGTCTTCTTCTTCATCACATGAATCCTCATCTTCATCTTCTTCTTCATATTGTGACTTACAATTCTCACATACATTTCTGGCATTTGAGAATATTAAATTAATATCTGATTCTCTCAAAGAACAATAATCACACCATATTAATGATTCAGTAATTTGTGGTTCAGGTTCAGGTTCTTGGAAGGGTTCTGGTTCTTGGAAGGGTTCTGGTTCTTGGAAGGGTTCAGGTTCTTGGAAGGGTTCAGGTTCTTGGAAGGGTTCAGGTTCTTGGAAGGGTTCAGGTTCAGGTTCTTGGAAGGGTTCAGGTTCAGGTTCTTGGAAGGGTTCTGGTTCACATTGTAATATAGGTTTTCTGATTTTATTTCGTAATTTTCGTTCAAATTGTAAAAGACTTTTACAGATTACACATAAATCATTATCATTATCTAGAGGAGAACATAATTTTTGAGGATAATACTCACAACACAATTTTATTTCTTCATCTTCATCTTCACACTGAGGCATATCATCTTCTGAGATATCAGATATATTATCATCCATATTATTATTGATTATAATTTCTGTAAATGGTAATATATGAGATTCATCTTCATCTTCATCTTCATCTTCATTTTCATCTTCATCTTTAGTAAGTAAATAATCAATGTGTTTATTTTTTAATTTTAGGTCTTCTAGTTTTTGCCGTTCTTCAGTTATTAATTTACTTATTTCTACGACTTCTTCTTTGACTTCTTCTTTGACTTCTTCTTTGACTTCTTCTTTGACTTTTACTATAGATAAAGAAGATGACTGTAATAATATATCATTGATTATCAATGGTATATATTTGTATAATACTTTTTCTAAAATAGTTTGGTCGACTGGAATATTATTGAGAACATTACTTATAATTTTTTTATTCGTCTGATGACAAGGGGATGATAATTGACACCTATTACCTTCTAATTTATTTTTATATTTAAGACACGCAAGCGTGTTCTTATGTTTATATATTGATGATTGTTTCATAGATTTCGAACAGATTGAACATTGAGTTATTGAGGTCATCTTGGTATAGATACTATACTATATCGGTAATTCTTTAAGTCATTTTACAATATATATTACGAAAATTACTAAACCTGAAATTACTAGACCTAAAACTTAAAAAAAGTAATTTAGTAATATCTAAAATTACTAAATTACTAAATTACTAATCCACCATGGTATAAACTAGTCCACGAGGGTGTAAACCAATTTACTCATACAATCTGATAACTTTTTGTTATCTATAAAATACCAAGATTTTTTATCAGGACACCATCTTGCACCATATTTTTTCGCAATCATTCGATCATCATAATCAATTGAACAGTAAACTTTAGTATTTTGAGTTTTATCGAGAAAAGATTGATATAATTTCTTATGTAATTCAAAACATTCAGATGATGTCATAAATGGTTGAGAACGTGGAGACCTATATGTTGGCATTATATATTATACATATACTAAAACTTTAAATACTTATTTGTTTATTTTAGATAAAATTAATGTTATTCTATAATATGTATAAAATAGCAATACCTTCCTATAATCGAGCTGATGGTATTACGAAAAAGACATTAGCTTTTCTTTCTCGATACAATTACTCAAAAGAACTTATCTACATATTTGTAAATACAGAAGAACAAAAGCAGGAATATGAAACTAAAATACCAAACGAACTTTATGGACATATAATATCGACAAATGAACCGAAAGGAATAATGAATGTGAGAAACTACATTATTGATTATTTTGATGAAGGGGCAAAACTTATCTCAATGGATGATGATGTTGTATCGATTAATACAATTGATGAAGGTCAATTAATTCCAATTAATAATTTCAATGAAGTTATCGAGAAAGGGTTCCAATTATGCGAAGACCACAAATATACATTATGGGGCTTATATCCAACAGCGAACGCCTTTTATATGAAGTCGAAAGATGAATATACAACCGACTTAAGATTTATTGTTGGTGGTTTTATGGGAATTATCAATAAAAAAAGACATGTTCATTTAGATTGGAAAGAAGATTATGAATTGTCGATTGATAGTTATATTCGAGACGGAGGTGTAATCAGATTTAATCATATAGCAGTGAAACATAATTT
>JGI24890J29729_1000653_pt1 | contig 20230 bp, 29 predicted proteins | sample FreactcultureFD7_FD_29729 | JGI IMG/M metagenome (IMG submission 29729)
AAGGCCTCTGAACTGCTCGAGAAGCTGAGCGTAGATAGCGAGGCTTCTGAGGAAGAGAAGCCCGTGAAGGTGCGGAAGGTGGTTAAGAAGGTAGCGGTGGAAACCGCATGAGCCCATGAGGGGGGAAAGACGCTAAACAAAACAAAACAAAAATCCCGTCTTTTTGCCTTCGAAAATGGATTTTTGAGTTTCAAGGAGATAGAAACTGCCTGTCTAATAAACACACTTATAANCCCGAGGCACTTATAAGAACATGAGCGAATTACACCGCGCAATCACAGAAGGAAACNCCGAGAAAGTAGAACGCTTGCTCGCCGAAGGAGCTGACGTCAATGAAAGATACATAACTGGAACGACACCACTTATGTTCGCAATCAGCACTACGATGAATCTTGATACGATAAATCTGTTGCTTAATCTTGGCGCAGATGTCAACGCACAGAATAATGATGGGTACACTGCACTTATTCTTGCAGTATCCAATGACAATATGAACAGATTCTACGTAGTGAACAGGTTGCTTGACTGCGGCGCAGATAAGACACTGAAAGATAAGTATGGAAGAACAGCCCTTGATTATGTAGAGAAGTTCAACTATCCTAATGTAATGAAAATGCTTCTTGAGGATGATACTGCTCCAAAAAAAGATGATGATGAATGCGTAGAATGCGGAACCTCACGCGATGTGGGACCGTATTGTAGACGTTGTTATCACATGTACCATGGATATATGTAGTGGGGTGGAAGGCGGAAACGCTTTTTGCCCTAGAAAATGGATTTTTGAGTGGTAAAACAATGGAACTCGACCTGTCTAATAAAACAGAAACTTATACCACTGAGGTCAGTGTAAGCAATATGGATACCCACAACACATTTCAAGAAGAGCATAGAAAGAAGATTATTATATATAACATCAGCAGTCCGGTTCCGTTTGGAACACAGTACTTGCCGACAATTTCCGAGGACAAGACGTTTGAAACATTCGCGAAAAGTCACTCGACGATTGAACAGAATAGCCCTGATACCAATGCCAATAGAGGCTTGAAGAGGAAGTTTAGCGAGATAAGCTAAAGAAAGGCGGAAACGCTTTTTGCCCTAGAAAATGGATTTTTAAAACGCAGAATATTGTATCTAACCTGTCTAACAACTAATCATATTTCTGAGGTAAATATGAGCAAAATAACAAGAGAATATTCATGGGGAGATGAGGACTATGAACAAAACGAAGGAAGATTCATCAGAATGAGCGACAAAGAATGGCGCATGTACTGCGAGGATAAACTTGCAAACATGCAACATGAGAAAGCGAGACGTTCCAAAGCGTTTCGCANACTCGTTGACTGGATGGATAACATAGATTACATACGCAGTGACCGATACACCGAAATGCTAAAAAATAAAAAGAACGAATACGAAGACAACTTTGACAAATGGGTCTGGCTGCTACATCACAAAAACAGACCGGAAGATGCAGAAGAAGCGATGGAAGAACTGGAAACACTCTTGTTGAAAACAATCATCGGATGGAGAGTGAAGAAAGAGCTGTCAAGAATGATGAGAGAGAAGTAAGAAAATGGATTCTATTTCAAACACATCTAATCAAGTATATACCAAAATGAGCCACCTAATCATAGCCACACAAATACTCAACACCAAAGAATTTGACGAAATGACACCAATCGAAGCAAGCAACTACATTACACACTGCCGAGTTTCAGCACTGAACATGCTCAGGGCCTTAGACGAACTTGAGGCCTATGTAAATAATCAGNGTTTCAAAACTCTGGTAGATGTCGCAGTCGAGGAAATCAAGAATCCTCGCCGTTCTGAACGACTCAAACGCAATCACTAATCAATCAACAACGTATACCCCTCCGGGTGAGAAGACTCAAAGAGTTTTTTCACTGCATCGGTGTACTTGTCGCGCAAAGCAGATATATCCTCCTCCGTTGGAGACTCTATTTTTTCCACTTCAATCACATCCCCCACATGAGTCTTGACAGGAGATAGCGGATGATAGTAGAGTTCAATCCAGTTTTGTATAGCAGTCATGCTCGTGATGGGAAGTGCCACTTTGAAAAGCGAGTATGCTATGTCGTTGAATATACTCACAAAAGTGGACTGAACGGGGGGAAACAAGTCGGACTCGCCGTATGTTATAAGTGGAACGAGTGGCCGACCCGTGATGAGTGCGAGTCGGAATATTCCCTTTCTTCGTTTCAGAAATAGCTGCATGTTCTTTTCCTCCTTCGTAATCATCATCTCACGCACACCTCCAGGAATAACCGATACAGTATATCCCTGTTCAAGATTGGACTTCATCACTTCAAAATCTGCAGGAATGACATTACACAATCTTGCTACATCGCGAACAAATGGAAAGGAGTGGTATATGCCGTGCGAAACCAGCTTGCTTTTCAAGTCATGAATGCGGAAGGAACAGTGAAGCGTTGGGGTAACCGACATTAAACTGTGAGGATGCCATAANAGCAAGGATGTCTGCGGAATCTTCTCCTGACCCTCCATCACAAACGTGGAAGAAAGATGAGACTCCACTCGGTCAAAGTAGTGAGCAAACTTTTCGCGAACAGTCCCAATACACCAGTTCCCAAAATCGTCAATCAGCTTCTGCGGAAGAAGGTAGTACACCGCAAGAACAATCAGAGAAACAATCAGATTTATTGTCAGAAGAGCAACCAGAGTCGCAAAAAGAATGCCAGCAGAAACAGGCCAGAGGTAAGCCCACGCAAGGAACGTTTCTATCATCTATTATTCCGCGCTCTATTTTTACCGACGGTATGAACTCGTTCTGGCACTTTGTCATCGGCATGTTCGCTGTCAAGTTTCCACTGCTCGTATCTCTTTTCATCTTCTACCAGATACTGGATAGACATGATGTGAATATCTGTGTGGACATTCTGGAGTTCGTCCTCGGATTTACTATAACGTATTTCCTCTTAAAGATATAACTATGAAGACCGTAAAATATCAAGTGGTCGTGGATGAGGATGTGGACTATCCTCTGGAAAAGTTTCGAGAGCTGGTTCAGATATACCTTGCCGACCCAAACGGTTGGGAAAGCAAGGGATACAAGTTCGTGTACTCCCCAAAAGGAGATGTGGTCGTTCATTTGTCATCGCAGCACACTATGAAAACATCCGGCTGCTTTGATGCGAAACTGTCCTGTGCGGAGATGAACGGGAAACATATGAAGATAAACGAGTTCCGATGGAGGAACGGTGCGCCCAAAACCAAACTGCCCTTGGAAGAGTATCGTCAGTACGTGATTTCACATGAGATGGGACATATTCTGGGGAACGACCACAAAAAATGTCCATATCCAGGGGCTCCAGCACCGATAATGATGCAACAGACCCAGGGCATTGGAAAATGCTCACCTAACACAGATGTGTTTTAGGTTGGGTATAACAAAATGAAAACAGCAACACAAACACATGACTCCTACACCTACTGCTAGGGTAATAAGACCAGCTTCCAGTTGACTAAGCATTTTAATTACTGTAAGCTAATCCTCCCATACCGGACATGATACGAAGAATGTTGTAGTTCACTGCATAGATACGGAAGTTGTATGGGTATGCCTTTGATGGGAAAGTACCAGCACCAGAAGATATGATGCTGTCAAATACCAAGGTAGTAGTATCGATACGAGAGAAGTTACAAGTTCCAGAGGGCTGGTGCTCTTCGGGTTGTAAGGCGAACGAGTAGCAGTTGATAGGATTGTACTGACCGGCAGCGGTTTGTTGGACGTTTGGTGGGAAGAATGTTAGAGTAGCAGTGTTTGAAGCAGATGGTGTAACTGGTTGACTCAATTCGTAGGTTCCGCTTGCTCCACCAGAACCAGTTCCGTAATCCANAATATATGTTCCTTGTGGAATGGTATAGTTGGTTGAACCAACTGTAACAACTCCCGTTACCATCATATTTTCAATAATAACAGCAGCAAGACCATTGGACGGAGTAATCGCTCCAGCAGTGATTGTAAGAGTAGAACCGTTGATGCTNCAGTTGGTAATGGACAAGTATTGTGCACCAGTTGTCGCAACAGTTGAATTACGAGTTGGCCAGAAAGCACCTCCGGAGTGGTGTTGGTATGGTTGGACCTTCCAGAAATAATCTCCATAACGCTCATCAAATCGATCTTGCCCGTTGATTTGAAGTCTGCACTTGTCAACAATGTCATCATAACTGAATGGTTGAGTGTATCCAACTGCATTCGTCAAAGTAGAAGCACAATCGGTCTTACGAGAGTCTTGGAATACCCACACCAACTCCTTAACAGGGTGGTTGAGAGTCAGGTCAATACGAGCATTGGCAGTGGTCAAGGTTTGTTGGAGACCGTATTGGAGCTGCTCAATCAAGTACTCGTGAGAATCTTGGGCAAATCGTCGTCGTTCATCAACATCCAAATAGATGTAGTCAATGTAGAGGGACATGTCCTGAATCTGAGGAAGGGCAGCAGCTGCAGCGGCAACGGAGCTGTAGGTTCCCTTGCTGACCAAATCGGTGGCGGCTCCGAGGTAGATGTTGAAGCGGACCTCGTGGTATTGAAGAGCAATCAATGGAAGAGCAAGACCGGGGTTGCGACAGAACCAGAACTGAAGAGGAATGTACAAAACACCTGGTCGGCCTCCGCAAGAGGTGGAGGTGGTGATGCTGCCTCCAAGATTTCCTCCGAGCATGGCATCAAGTTTGACGGAGTTGTCGTAAGTAGAGGTCAAGTTCTCCCAGAGGAAGAGCCATTCACCGTAATGAGTATCAATGATTTGACCTCCGACTTCAAGTTCAATCTTTTTCAAAAGACCATATCCGATACGACGTTGGTCATCTCCGGTCCATTGGACGTTTACACCAGAAGTGTCTGGCAAAGTGACCTGGACGTAAGTCTTGAAAATAAGGTCGGCGTTTCGGTTGACGGTGGCGACCAATCGCTGTCCGTAGTGGGGTGCGCCAGTGAAGTTCACACGGAAGGCCTCCATAGCGAAGTTGGTGTGTCTCTTAAACAGCACTTTCCAGAAAGTGATGTGTGGATTTCCAGTGATATAAGCATCTTGTGCGCCATAGGCGACGAGTTGAAGTAATCCTCCTCCCATGTTATATTTATACTTTGCTACGATATATTCTTCGCCACTTTAAACAATGAGAAAAGGAGGCGCCTTTTTAGCACAAGGGTCCGATACCTGTGTGTATGACCCCCCACTGGAATGCAAGGATCCATCGCTAAATCCTACAAATCCGGAAGCATATGTTTCTCGAGTTGTGGATGATGCTAAAGACATACGAAAGCAGGATATGGTAAGAAAAGTGGTAGACGAACTAGAAAAGGAATACCCCGGCCAGATTCGCAAATACTTCAACTTCTACAAATCGGCATGCGACAGGTTTGTCATGAAACCAACAGATGTAAATAGAAACGATGGCAAAGTATGTGAAAAAGATGACCTAGGTGAACCTGGAACAATAGAAATAACTTATGTAAATATTATCACACCAAAACAAGGGAAAGATGTAGTTGCTAACAAAAAACTTACCAAACCAAAAGAGATAACCATCCCAAAGTTATTTGAACTCATGAAAATGTTGATAAAAGTGGATGGTAGATTTATTCATCTTGACCTACACTTCGGAAATATCGCATGGATAGGGGATGAAATAGTTATTCATGATTTCGGAAGAGCATTGTTGCCCAATGAAATGTATCATGAAATGAATACATATGTAACGAACCAACCGAACTTCGATTACATCAAACCATTTCCTCAGTATTACTATGCTGTAAGACAGGCACAACATACCTACGAACGGTCTCCAAAATTTTATAAAAACTATTTTATTCCGCAACTTACGAAAGTGTTTGATATCCTATCCATTATCCGCGGAATGGCAGTATATGAACTCATTCCAATGGTAACTGCAAACAGCTTTGCCAATGATATATCGGACCTGCTTTTTTCAGAGCCTCCAAAAACGGCAATGGAAATTATCGACCATTATGAAGGATTTTTCAGGTATCAACCAAAAATGGCAATGTATAATGATGATGATTATATGGACATGTCTGGAGGCGGAAAGGGCAAACGACCCGCCAACAAACTCTGCAGGTGTATCAAACACGTAAAAAGTACAGGCAAGACAGAGTCCAGTGCAATCGCAATCTGCGTTCGGTCAGTCATTCCAAAAGGCAGAACGCTGCGAAAGTTCACCTGTAAACGGAAGGCCACACTCTCCACTCAAAGAAGACTCACTCGTCGCAGAAAGTAGGGTCCAACTTGAGAAGCGCCTCTTTGCAGGCCAACTGTTCCGCCTTCTTTCGTGTCGTTCCCATTCCGACGCCCAACGTATTTCCGCGGTCATCACATACACACACTCTTATCTCATTCTTTTTCGGGTCATTTGAAAGCATGTTGTAAACAGGCGTACACTTCAGAGTCTTTTGACAGAGCTTCTGAAATGCATCCTTGTAGTTCGTAACGGTATTCACTATCTCTTCAATATCAAGATACGCTTCAAGCACACTGATAACAAAGGTATACACGATATGGAATCGGTTGCCGCAATCGCTCCACAGCGCACCGATGAATGCCTCAAAGATATCACCTAACTTGTTGATGTTGGTACGTCCCTTGATAGTCGCAGAGTCCTCGTTGTGTCGTGAAATGACATAGAACTTGTCCAGGCCTATCGTTATACACAGCTGGCCTATGCGTTCGTTATTCACAAGCTCCTTGCGTGCGTCGGTCAGGAACCCCTGCTTTTTGTGCGGGTATTTCTTGCGAAGGTAGGTCGCTACACAGACGCCCAGCACCGAATCTCCCTCGAACTCCAGACACTCGTAGGATTCGTCTTGAAGTGGCATTACACCAGAAGGACACGGCGCTAACTGCGCAGGACGTCCGTCGGGTGTGGTATAATCTGTGCGGCGAACATACGTGGTATGCACCATGGCTGTTTGGAACAAACGTGGATTGCCCACAGAATAGTGGGGCAGTCCGTGCTTGCGTAGAATGCGATGAATGTCGTGTGGCGTAAACCAACGATTACGCGGATTGTAGGGAGAGTAAAGGTCCATACTCTATACTCGGTTGTCTCTTTTTAATACGTTTTCAATAGTATTGTGGAAAGAATTTACGAAGTCCGTAGTAGACAAGACCGAACACAACGGCATGGGTCAACAACACGGTCAACGCAGAACCTCCTGGTGGGAGGGCGAGCAAGAATCCGGGGGAGAGGAGAATAAAGAGGATGAGGGGTACAATCACGTTAAGGTCCATTTTATTTCTCCGCAAGTAAAAAATGGCAGACAAACCCTTGGGTCTCAAGATTAAGTATTCGCTTTATTCCGCATTTGCGTTTTTCCTTGTTGCAAATCCTATCACCTTTCGATTGGTAAATGGTATCCTCGGCGGAGTGGCTGTCAACGGATGTCCTACGACCTTCGGATTTTTCCTCCATACCATCGTGTTCTTCTTGGTCGTGTTGGGATTGATGTCCCTTCCGCGGGACCAGGCATAATTCATTTAAAAAATATCTGCGTGAAAGGACATATTAATGGTGAAACTTTTGCATACGGCAGCTCTACGAACGTTGGTCAAACCGATTCCAGTAAAACTGTTGTATGTTCCGCCATCCCCGAAAATAAAAAAACTACAAACCGAAATAGAAAAACTAAAGCAGGAAGTTATTCGCCTCAGTCTTCGTGTTCAAAGTCAGCAGGATGACGGGAGATAAGTTCGAATCCGTAATCATCCGCCACCAACTTCGGTTCGTGTCGTTTTAGGATTTCCGCCATGACATCTGGTCCGTGCTCGGGCAAGATTTCATTAAGATACGCCTCCAAATCTTTCTTGGAAAGCGACCATCCCTTCTTCCATTCGTTGGGCTTTTTCACTTTAAAGACCATCTTGGATTCTTTCAACTCAATCTTTGCTGGAAGGTCCCTTTTCTCATTGTAAACCGCTGCAATATCGTTCTCTATTGACCGTCTTTCATCACGAAGTTCATTCAGCTCTTTGTTCATTTCCATAATCGTTTTGCTCACATTCAAGTATTTTACCATAACTGGTTTTAAGTTCTCCATTTTGTAATGTCAGTTCCCCTTCTCTTTTAGTATCCGTTTTTAACAATGGCGTGGCTAGACAAAGACGAAATAGAGCGTTTTCGCAAGGTATACAACTCCGAACACCCTCGAGAGTATCCGATTGCGAAAAGCAGTCCCGAACACGAGTGGAACGAACTGAAGAAACGCCTTCAGGAAAAATGCAAAACCGGAACATCCGAGTGTATCATATCCTCCCTTCTCCGCAAACCCAAGGCCCCTTCGGACTGGGCGGTCAATCGCTACGAATGGCTCTCCTCCGACGACATTGAGGCGATTGAAAAGAACTATATGGAAGTGTTTCCTCACTATTTCTTTGCTGGATGTGTTCCGATAGACTTTGATTTGAAGAACGACCTCAACGACTGTATAGTCAGCACACTCTGTTCCATAAAACTTCCAGAACTTGCAAAGAAGGGATATGACCAGATAGGCATTGTGTTCAACACCGACCCTCATGACGGGCCCGGCCAGCACTGGGTGTCCGTGTTCTGCGACATTCGGCAGGAGTTGGAATATCCACGCATGACCTATTTTGATTCCTATGCCATGACACCCGAACCCGAAATCAAGGTACTCATGCGACGTTGGAAGACACAGTGGGACTCAACAAAAGTGCATCCAAAAGGGATGAAGTTGACATACAACGACACTCGCCACCAGTACAAGGACTCGGAGTGCGGAATGTATTGTCTGTACTTTCATTACGCCTGTTTGATGAACGTTCCAATGAACGAACGCGTGCCGGACGAAGTCGTAAACTCGTTTCGTAATCTACTATTTAAAATGCCTAAATAAACAAATGGAGTCAGTTGTTCCAGTTGTATTTGTAGGAATATTGGGGTATCTTGTATACGACGAGTTCCTGCGTCAAAAAAACCTTGTCATCCACCGCAAACGATTGTGCGACTACTATGCCTCCGGAACCGTGTTTGAGGACATTCCCTCTGCCATTCAACGAGGATGCCGATTGTTGGAGGTCCATCTCTACGCCGACGAACAGGGATATCCCGTCATTGCAAAACAGTCCCTTCAAGCAGGATACGATTATGCGCTTGACAACATCAGCTTCGAACAGTGCTGTAATCAAATAGGTCAGAATGCCTTTCCCAATCCCGACCCCTTCATTCTTTCCATCGTTCCGCATACCGAAAATACGATTACACTGAACAGAGCAGCAGAACATTTAATGACCTGTTCCACTCGCAGACACCTTTTGGACGATAAGGATATTGCTCGAAAGAGTCTTGATGAACTCGGAAATAAACTAATCATTGTGTCAGGAGACCACGTAAGGGGAACAGAGTTGGAGAAACTCGTGAATATGAGCTGGAGCGAGAGCGACCTTCGCAGACTCTCTTACAACCAAGCCGTTCACTCGCGAGACCAGTCGGAGCTGGTGGGATACAATCGGGACCATATTTCTATCGTCGCGCCCGACCCTGCGTTCGGCAAGGCAGGGGTGAATCCCGACACTCCGTTTGCGTATGGATGCCAATGGAACCTTTTTCCAAGTTCTATGGCACCCGGCGGGTTTGTTGAAAAACATGTTGGATTACAATAAATGGCAACTGCATGGATGCAACACGTTAAGAAAACGATGAAAGCCCACAAGGGAGCATCATTATCCGATGTTCTCAAGATGGCAAAGAAGACCTACAAGAAGCAGAAGGGTGGAGACGGCGAAGTAGCTCCATTCAGCGAATCCAGCGATCTCTCTTTCGCAGGACCAAACAACGCAAGTCCATCTGTTCCTATTCGTGATGCTGCCCCTGTTGGTGGTCGTCGCAGAAAGTCTTCAAAGAAGACCAAGAAGGGAAAGAAGTCATCAAAGAAGACTCGTAAGCATTAAAGCAAATTAGCATGTGATACTCGGTAGGTTTTGTGATGGTCTCTGGCCTTCGTTCTTCCTCCGCCACGTTCATTTCTGCACGTTTTACCGTGATATGTCTTTTTGGAGCAACCGCTCTTGTAATACATAACATGACGCGCATATCCTTTGTAGCTCGGCAAACGACCGAGGGCAGAAAGTAGTCCATACATCCATTTCATATACGTCTTTCTACTTGACAAATCCGGTTCGTGTTTGTTGAGATAGGCAGCGAACTTGGCTCTCAACTTTCCAAATGGATATACCTCTGCAAGGGTGTGAAGAAACACGCGCTGAGTACACATTTGTGAGGGCTCTGGCTTGTCCGGAAAGTTGACCGCGAGAGAAAATAGAAAGTCCCTTCCAGGAATGGAGGAACCGAGTCTCATGTTCATGTACTTTTCACGAACCTCTGGAAACGAAGGGTCCTGCCCCGGGTCAACGATAGTCGGGTCGGACTTGGCCTGAGACCGCAGTTTGTGGTTGACCATGTTGTGAATGTCATACAGCCACTTGCCGGGGTCCTCACGCAGAGGGTGGTTTTTCATGAACTCTGCTGTACTTTCGCGGCAGTACTTGCAGGGGAGAATGTTTTTGATTCCTATTAAAAACTCATCGGGATTGGGAGAGGTGAATGCTATTAGGTGAAAAAGTTGCCACGCACTGGGGCCCCAGAAGCGAGTATCGATGCCCATTTCCTTATTATATTAATACGCAAACAAAAAGAGAGCGTGAAAGAAAAATACTCTGGGTAGGAATATAAAAATGCTTGATACGAAAGATATTATCATCCTCACTGCCGCCTTCTACCTCGGAAGTGTCGTGTCCGACTTTTTCAAGACCCTCTCCGAAGGAGTTATTTCCCCAATCCTTGCTCCTGCTGCAGCCGCCACCGGGGACATCACTGATTTCACTGTCGTCGTCGGAGGTGTCAAGTTAAAGATTGGAGCAGCCGTCTCTGCCCTCGTCCAACTCGTCATCTCTTTCGTGATTGTTGTCTTCACCATCGGAATCCTCCGAACCTACGTCCTCTCCAAGATTGGAGCCAAGCGTGTAGAGTAAAAAAATAAAGCAAACATAACAAATGGTCTGGTACAATCCATCCACCTGGTTTGAAAAGCAGGAAACCACTCTTGTTCCTGAAACTCCTTCTACAACTCCAACAACCTCATATGGCTATGGAGGAAAAAGAAGAAAGACGGCTCGCCGTTCAAAGAAATCTAAGAAGTCGAGAACCGGAAAGAAGTCCAACCGCTCCTAGGGTATTTACCATAGATTGATTCAATCTTCTTGAATAAGTCGTTCGTTGTCGCCTGACCCATAACTCTTCCAACCTCGTTATTTCTCTTCCACTCCTGGAAGGAACTTATGAGAGCTCCCTTTGTAACTCCATCCACCTGCTCAGTATCATCTGTAATAGTCACAATCATTTCACGCACATACTGAGAGATGAGGTCATTCTCCTCCTTGTACTCCTCGCTATACTCCTGCACCTTCTTTGGAATCTCAAGCTTGCGAATACCATTGTTCGTGATATAGAGATGAACCAGATACGATAGAAACGCTTCTGCCCACTCCTTGCTCAACGTCTTTTGCATGATGGTCTCGTCAATCAAGAACTCGTTGGGCTGTGTTGGCTTGGAAACGAACTTGGAAAGGAAGTTGATAACAATCAATCGTCTCCAAGTACCGCCGTCTTTGGCATTAATCTTAGGCTTCTCATTACACGCCAAGTGGAATCTGGCCTGAACATCAAAGTCAATCATTGCCTTCGCACCAGCATACAAGTCTCTTGCCGTAATCTTTTCCGACGAGGTCAACTCTTTCATCAATCCGGTATTCAATGGCACCTGCTCGTCCGGTTCCTGCATGGTCACGAATCGTTTGCCCTTGACTCGTACCATTTCCGGAGACGCAGCACCCGCCTTTCCTCTCTGTTGTGTGAGCAAACTGATTGGCATCTTACAGCAATAGTCTCCCATCACAGTGGTCATCAGATTCATCAACATGGATTTCCCGTTGGAACCCGACCCCGTGAGAATGTGGAACCTCTGTGGATTCTGTCCCGAGAGCATGCTCGCAAGGTGAAGAAGGAAATACTCCCGAACCTCCTTGTCAAGCAGGACTCTTCCAAGAAAGGTCTCAAGTTCGTTCCAGCACTCGTGTTCGTAATAATTTTTGTCAGGATTGTAGTCCACTTTGGTACAGAAACTGATGTAGTCATCTGGTTTGCCATCACGAAATACCAAGTTGAGAGTATCAAAGACACCGTTGTTGAACGCAATCAGGTTCTTGTTCTCATCAACCTTATCCACGAACGTCTCATCCAAGAAGAGCTCACGACATTCTTTCATAACATTTTCCTTGAAACGCGATGTGCGGAGCTTAATCTGCATATTGAGATACTTGCTCTTCTTGCTTATCATCTGACAGTAGTCGCAGGAGTCATCAGAAGGTTTGTGGTCGCACGGACTTACTACTCGCATAGCATTTCCTATCTCCAACTCCTTCTCAAGATAGAGCTTGTGTATTCTGTCCGACAACATACACTGGAGAGATATTCCCTTATCAGTCTCCTGCCAGATGTGCCCGCAGAAACGATACCAAGTGTTGTTTCCATAACGAACACATTTGAAATCGTCGCGAAAGATGGAATGAACCACTCGCGCAACATCATGTTCCGTAGAAGTGTTAATGGACTCGTCCATCAAGCGAGCAGTGTTGGTCTTTTCAATCTCCAAGTACTTGTCAAGATTGTCTGTGCGGGACCACATTCGCAAACTGCCCTCGCCAAGAGTGGGGCCGTCGTTTCGGAAACCGAACGAGTTCCATTTGGACATGGCTTCACGAAAGTTGTAGGATTTGGTGTCCTGAGCACTGAACTCAAGCCAAACGGCTTCGAGGTCGGGGTGAATGTTCTTAAGACAATGACCCACAGCAATCCACTCTGCATAGTCGGTATACCGCACTGATGCAAGATTGAATATGTGGGCGGTATAGTATTTCAACATTGCTTCCGAAAGGGGTTGGAGATACACGCCTCTTTCAGGAGAGGAACCGCGAGAGTTTCCGGCCCGGTTCATCTGACGACCGCGAGTGGGAAGCACCGCACGTCCTCCAGAAACGGCCTGGCCCTCTTCATGCGCTTTCAACAAATCTGCTCCTTCTATTGTTGGTGGTGTCTCTTCGCTTGGACGAGAACGAACGGAGAGCTTTTTCAAAAGTTCTGGTGTTGCAATCATCGGCACATCTTCGTCCACGCTGATTTCATCTGTTTCGGAATCCCAGTCCAGAATATACTTGATTTGATAAGGCGTTCCCTCTTTCTTCTTGGAACCAAGAATGGTCCATGGATTGGTATGAGTAAGAGGAGATGGGTCGTATACCTTCTGCCACTCTTCTGAAAGAGGAAGGCCTTCAAAGAAGTCTTTCATTTGGGAAAGCAAATCTCTGCGAATAGCCTCTTCAATGTAGTGGTTGGTCTTGATAGCAGGAACAATCAAGTGGATTCCGGATTTGGAGAACTTTTTGTTTTCATAATAAGTCGGTTCTGGTTTTTCGGTTACGTATACTTCAATATTTTTGCAAGGAAGAGCGATATACTTTTTGACCTGTGCCAAATAGGCCTTTACAAAACGGATAACTTGCTCTTGAGTGTGTAGGTGTTCTGGAATATTTCCATTATACTTCAAATCTAAATCGACACGAAGCGCACCTATTCGGGTACTCTTCTCAGTCATATTCAACGGTCCATTATTTCTTACATGTTCACAGTACAGTTTGTAAAACTCTGGCATATCATCTTCATCAATGGCCCAGGCGCCACCTGTCATGGAGGTGTGGGTTGCCTTGTCGCCTTCTGCCTTACGTCCTTCACGTTTCTTATCAGAATCAGAAGCCGGGTCTCCGTTAAGAAACTTCATAAGTCTTGAGTTCGACATCCTGTGTTATTAACTCGGACAACTTTCTTCGAAGATATCCGTTTTGAACGCATAAAAACGGACATAAAAACGTCTATCTATTTTACAAGCACAATGAAGTTCTGTAATCAATGCCAAAACTTTCTTTACGCTATCGAAGAACGTGATAAAGTTGCATACTTAAAATGTAGGGCCTGTCCTTACGAAGAAGAAGTAACAAAAGAGAATCCGGTTGTATACGAACATGACCTACAGCAGGATACGTCGGTTCAGTATTCCATCAATCCGTATCTCAAATACGACCCGACCCTTCCGCTGTTTGATAATATGATTTGCAAGAATGAAGAATGTCCTACAAGGGGCAACGTTTCGCAGATTGTAGGCATTAAGCTTGATAAGGTGAATGTTACGTGGCTCTACCAATGCAAAGTATGTGATGCTATGTGGAAACAGAACGCTACGGGCAATTAATTTCGGCCCTGATAAAGGGTGACAACTCTTCCAGTATTTCCGTTTCCAGAAGGTGGGCCACCGAGCTGGTATGTTTTGGAGGAGCTTGTGGCACCGCTGCTTGAGTAAGTCACCGTGGAGAGTGCATCGGGGTGGTTGACCGCTCCGGGAACACGTGGAATAACACGGGCGTTTCCAACAATGGCGGACTTGTTGCTGTTTACAACATACGATGCCTGACTCGCAAGAAGCTGGCTGTTCAGGATGGAGACCGTAGGAACGGGCTGTTGACTGGTATGTCGGTTGCTTGGAATCTGATTGTTCTGATACGCAAGAGATGCCGCTTGGAGTTTCAAGAAGGCAGTATAGTCCGAGGCGTTGAGGTTAGGCATTGTTTTTATCATAGGTTTTTTAATGCTTGCCGTTCGATACTGATTTGGTCGAAATAATCGTGGTAGCAGGAGATGCCTTTACAGCAACATTGGAAGCAGTCGTAACCGAAGCCTTTATAGCAGACGCTATTTTAAGGGATGTCGTGGCGGTTGATTTTGTAGCCTTACCAGTTTTGTCAAGCGTAGCGTTCGCACGAACAAAACTTGTAAAGTCGGAGGGAGATTCTTTGAGGATAGGCATTTGATATACTCTCCTATTTTTTATGTCCAGTTGATCGTGACATTGGAAGAAGTGGCTGTAATCAGAACAGCAGTATCGGTAAAATAGTTTGATCTAAGCGAGTTGCTGATATTACTGCTATAGCTACTTAAGCTTGATGGAATGGGATAGGTATATGTTTTGACACTCGGTTTGACAATAGCGTTCTGTATGGTAGTCCGTGCCATTTGATTAGCAAGGGTCTTTGCATTTATGAGGTTTCTTTCATTTGATCCACTGATGGAATTAAGCTGTGCTTTCGTATAGGGAAAGTTCATTTGTTAAAACGAATGATTTTTTTACATAGCAATCAGTAAGCACAATGCATTCTCCTATATATCGTGCGGAAGTGATCGATAGCGTAAAGCAAGATCGTATTACGGAACCATTCTTTACAAAATACGAATATACAGCTCTCTTATCAGTTAGAACTCAACAACTTTCCGAGGGCGCGAAACCGTTGGTGAGCCTTGAAGGTCTGAAAACATCCGACCCAAGATTCATTGAAACACTTGCGAAAAAGGAGATTGAAGAGCACAAACTTCCATTTATCATTCGCCGTCACTTACCAAATGGAACAGCCGAGTTCTGGAGTGCTCAAGAGTTGGAAATCATTTAATGTCCTGAAAGTCTGGCCAAATCTTCGTCCGAGGGCGGGTACAAGAGCAAGGGTCCTGCTTCCTTGGGAGGGTTCAGCATGCGGGGCTGGTCGTGAGTGACAAGTTTCATGGCCATGGCAATGTCAATGCTGTTGCCGGGATTGAAGCGCGCTCTGTCGTGCTTAATATCGTTCGCAATGAAAGCGAGTTTGGGGTCTTTTGGAGTCATGAGGTATACGAACCCAAAAACCAAGGCGACTGCCAGGGCAATTAAAATCCAGTTCTTTTTCATTATTAATCGGTTAGAAAGGAAAAACGGAAGTTGTGGTAAGTATACAATAAGTAGCAAATGGATTATATACTCCCCTTCGTTGTGTGTACATGTGGCCGCCCTCTTTCTTGTAAATGGCTTACCTATCTTGAAAAAGTGAAGCAGTTCCGCAAGGAGGATGGTCGTTCTGAAAACGATGATCTGCTCTATCTCACCAACTCAACCACGTTAACCGCGGAAGGTCGTGCCATGTCCGCGATTGGTCTCACACAAGAATGTTGTAGAGTAAAGTTCCTCACTCATCCAGGTGCTTAACGAACCTTGGGTGTCGAGACAACAAGGGGTTCTGGAAGATAACTTCCTATCACTAAACATCTGTCACAATACTCGGAATGAGTTCCGTAGACAAGTCCACGACAATATTCTGACAAACATACGAAAATTTTAGGAATAGATATTCGAAGCTTCTTCATNCCTTTTTATTTTTGTATAAGAGTAAATGTCTTCGTATAGTGAATACTTGTCACGAAAAAAACAGAGACTGCCCAACATCGTGGATACCCGTCCTCATCGCGATGCCGGGCACCAAACCGAGATTATCAAACGATTAGCCGCATCCGGTACTCTTGAGGTCACCAACCCAGTAGCCGCCTGTCTTCTTCCATTGAACGCACCCTCCACCGCTTCCAACTCCGCATACTACCAGGGCAAGCTCCACCGAGTCCAGGACGCGAGTGCCTATGTTTCCTACACTTCTGGACAGGCAGTTGCTCAGAGTGCCAAATCAATCAATGCGAAAACATCACAAATTCAGTTGCCTTGTCAAACCTCTGCCACTATTCCTGAACTTGGAGACAAACTCGCTGCCGATGCTCAGTTATCATTGAAACAGGCAGAGAAGAACGCTTATCAACGTGGATACGCAACTGCCAACTGTCCTTCTTGCGGTGGTCTCTACACTCCTACCAAGGTTCAGTTCGCGAGTGGTTGTAAGTGTAAACTAACCGGTGCCCAGATTGCTTCCTTGAAATCCGCAGTATCTCCTTTACACACGATTGAGCCCAACGTTAATGTAGCTTAAACCTATTTGCCAAGTTAATACAATGTTGACGGTGTATACCTACCGTATTCCAAAACCAGCGGACTATTTCGATATGTCCGCCATTCTTCTTAATGATTTGGCAGATACACTCACTGCTGTTCATGCTCATCAAAAGAATGCTAAGATATGGTTTGGGTACCTCGATGGTTGGATGATGACTCCGATGGAAGAGGTGATTCTTCGCAGAGTAATACGAAGCTTTGACTGTATCGTAGTTTCCAAAAATCCACTTGCTTTTTCTCAATCCTGGAAAAACGAAATCGATACCATTTACACAGGTCCTTTAAACCCAAATGGAGAATCCAAAACTGACAACAATGGTAGTGCTTTACAACATGGGAGTTAGACTCAATACTGATAAACTCGTTCAGGAGCTTCCGCTTACAAACGAAGTTATCAAGATAGAAAAACAGGGCGTCCTCAAGAGAGGAACGAGCAAGCGTGATAAAATCAAGCACCGAGCAAAGCCCGATTCTGCACCACGCCGCACCACTGGATTCGGGAACAACTCTATCACACTTGTTATTCTTAGCAAAGGAGATGGAAGCCTTATGGAAAAGGAGATTACTGTAAAAATATTTCAGAACGGCGTCTTTCATATCACAGGCGTTCTGGATGAAAAGTATGATAGAGGCGTCACTCAGTTATTGAAGGAGCACATCACTACCCAGTGTCCCGAAGCCGTTGTTTCCGGAGAGTGGTTGACCAACGAACGCAGAGTGGTGTTGATGAACTACAAGACCAAGTTGACAAATACCGACAACCTTTCACGTGATACGCTCTACTCCTCTCTCTTGAAACAGGGAATAAAGACCGTATACGAACCTGCTGTGTATCCTGCTGTGAAGATATACTTTCCGGATACCAAGTGGATAGCAAAAGTGTTTCGAACAGGACAGATTATTCTTACTGGAATGACGACTCATGAGGAATGCAGTAAACTGATTGAAAAGTTGCAGCCGCTCGTTCAACAGTCTTAACAATCAGTGTATGGAAAGAGTAATGCAAACCGCACGTGAACTTACACCACAAGAAGTGGCAGAGGGACAACGAGGAATCAATGACGAACTCTTGAGCTCCACACAGGTCCAGGCTCTTGTTCGAAACATGGATGTTTCCAAGAAGAGATGGCAAAAACTCAAGAACAATCGCGAGAAATACGAAGAAAAATTGAAAGAAGAGAACTCGGTGATGTATTTCAACTACCCCTCTCTTTTTAACTTGCACATAGAGGACAAGTTGGATTCCACGTTCTTTGAAATGTTGGCACTAAAACGTAAAATCGAAAAAGGTGAGATAACTGCAGAGCAGGCCAGCACGATAATAGGTCAGAAGCTCTTTCAGAAGTTCGTTCCTCCTGTCCTGTCAGGAACATCTGCTCCAAAGTCAATGAGCTATGAAGAGTATTACAAACAGTTTTCTGGAGGTGAAAACAAATGACCGACGCCCACTATTTGAAAGTAAGAGAGTTGACCAATCGTCTTTTTAAGCGTTCTCAGGTGCAGGTTCCTCAAGTGTTTCCTGCCTTTCAGCAGGTGGTGGCACCGGCAGCGACTTCAGAAGCGAGCTATACTTCAGTTCAATTATCTGTCGAGCCCAGTCCTCAAGAGCTTCCACAACCTGATCATGACCATACTGTTCATCCATCTTCTCAAGAACCTCAAGAGTTCCCGGTTGAGCAAGCCACTCAAGACTTGGTTTTGCTGGATGAAAGTCTTCCAGTTGAGTCAGAGGTTCAAGAATCTCAGACAGTTCAACTACCGGAGCAGGTTTCTTCTGAAGTGTCTGAGCCCATTGTTGAAGACGTTCAGCAGCCTCTTGAGGAGAAAGAGGTTTCGGAATCTCAGGAACCGGAGCAGGTTCAAGATGAGAGTGTTCCTCAGACGGAGTCGGAATCACAGGAGTCTCAGGTTCCGTTGGAGGTTGTGGAACCGGAGCAGGTTCCAGTTGAGAGTGTTCCTCAGCAGGAACCGGAAGTGGAGCAGGTTGTTCAGTCAGATGAGCAAGGTGTTCCTGAATCTTCTCCTCAAGAAGAGCCTCAGCCTTCTGAACCTGAACCTCAAGTTGAGAGTGAACAGCATCCTCAGCCAGTTGTGTTAGACGAGTCTCAACCTGTTCCCGAAGCTCTTCCCGAACCTGTTCAAGTTTCTTTAGAATCTCAGGAGCCTCTTTTTGTTGAAACCACGCAAGTAGACGAGAAAGAAATCTGCACGTGCACATGTTTATGTACTAAGTGTAGATCATAATGTAAATGATTCCATTTTAAGCAAAAAACTATTTCTTTTTTGATGTTTGAATCCGAACATGCTTTGAGGAATACTTGTCCCCAGATTTAGTTTTTTTATCCTTCTTACTCTCTTTTCGCGTTTTGGGCTCGTGATAATCCATTTGGGATACTCTCTGCTATTCCTACACTCAAAGAATCCATTTTTATACTTCGCTATGTTCGGGAATCGAAATATTGGATGGCTTGTACCGATTTGCTACAGAAGAAGCACGAATAACATCTCTTAGAGCAGAGGTTGCTATTGGTCTAGGTGCTTTTTCTGGGTCTATGGTTATGACTGGAAGTGTAAATGCAGTTGCTGATGATGGCGCATCGCTTGAAGATGATACGGAAGAACTTGTTGGAGACCTTGGCGAGGAAAGCAGTTTGACCGATTTTGGTGGCTCTATATTCTCATCGGCTGGAGGTGGATAGGCAAGAATAGGGTCCAGACCATTGGTTATTTCCGGCTTTTTACATCCGGAGTATCTTTTTCAAACTTGTCCTTGAACTTTTGAATAATATCATCCGGAACAGCAGGACTGGTTTCGTTCAATCTGTCCAGGTCCTCTCGAATGGTCTTCAAGAAATCCTTTGCGAGCATTCGTTCATTTCTTGGAAGAGCCAGTTCTACCATAATAAATCTATACACCTTGTTGTAGGTAATTGCAGAAATACGATGAGCCTCTGCTCTTTTTGCCCACGCAAAGTAACTTGCAACAGTATTCAGAACACCGACCACCAACGAGAGACCTCCAAACGCCATATTCACGAACTTGCTTGATGCCTCTCCATTTTCCATCCCCTGTGCTCCGATGGATGCTGTTCCTGCAATTGTGGATAATACAATGACCGGTAATGTGATAGAGGTATTCAGTCTATTGAACTTCTTTTCCGATTGTGCGTGGAGCCAGGTGAAACACTCCGCCCTCTCGCCCTCATCCGATATGATTCTTTCCAAATGTACGTTCCAAGTTATGTCTCT
>JGI24890J29729_1000654_pt1 | contig 20227 bp, 13 predicted proteins | sample FreactcultureFD7_FD_29729 | JGI IMG/M metagenome (IMG submission 29729)
GAATAGATGGCGTTGTCGAGGGTGGTCGCCGGGTACTTGCCGGTGTTATCGGGCAGCACCGGATCAGGCTCGCAGTACACCGCCGGATTGGCCAGGAAACCGGCAGAGGACACCAGGTGGCTTTCCAGCTTGACCACCAGGGCGGTGATCGTGCCCCGGAAATTGGAGACCCTGGCCGTGCCCCCGAAGCTGACCACGCTCGGCAGAGCGTCGGCCACATTGTCGAGGCTGGCGATGACCCGGCCACGGCTGTCGACGACGGTGATCCAGACTTTGTTCTGGGTGCCGTATCGCCATCCGGCGACGATCTTGATCGCGTCGCCCGCCGCCCACTCCTGGCTGATCGAACTGGAGACATAGTTGCCGACGGCGACGACATCGCCGGATTTGTTTTTGTGAAAAAGTGTTAAAACAAAGGCCCGCAAAGTCGGGTCGTAGATCAAGACCGGCTTCGCCGTGTCGCTGTCGGGTGTTGCGGCAGCAAACAGCGTTGGATTGTGGGCCAGGTTCGGGTCGTTGGTGGAGGCAAAGTCGGGCTTCCAGCAGACCCCGATCCAGGCATCCTGGTCGACGTGACCACCGACGTTCAGCGGCCAGCTGTACAGCGACTCGGCGGGGTCGGTGGAGGTGTCGGTAAGCCCCCGGTCAAATCGCCATTCGGTGTTGAAGACCGTCGGACGATCCTTATTGAGGGGCACCGGCGGGGGGAGCGTAATCGGCGACAGGGTGCGCGTCCCGACAGTGGCATCCGAGCTGTAATACAGGTTCAGGTGCTGCCCGGCATAGACCGGGTCGATGTAGACCTTGTCGATGACCTGGGCGGTGCCGTCCTCGGCCCGAACGTCCAGAAACAGCGATACGACCGCCGCCGGGTCGGGCTGCGGAGCCGACTTCCAAAACGTCGTGTAGTTGTCGTCGGCGGCTTTGGAGGCATCCCAGTCTCGGACGTACTTGGACACCGTGTTGCCCATGATGTCCAGCTCGTCTTCGAAGAATCCGCCCTGGGCGCGGTCGTAGACGTTGCGCCGGATCAGGGTATTGCGCACCCCCATCGGGTACGGGATGTTGTCGAGAACGCCGTCGGCGTACCGGGTCAGTCGCAGCTGCACCTTCTTGGCGACGATGGGATAACACCGCGTCCCCCACTTGTACCAGCTCTTGGTGTCGCCGCGATCCACCCGCACCTTCATCGGGGTGCGCTGCTCGGTGAGCACCGGCCTCCAGTTGTTGGAGCGATCCTGGTACCAGACCTCAACCGTGCACGGCATCCGGACGATCTCGGTGTTGATCTCCGACACCGACAGCGGTAAACGGAAGTTCACGGTCACGCACTCAGTGCGGCTGTCGGTTCCCACCCTGGACTGGCCAAACCATTCCCGATTCGAGTCGCCGGTCAGCTGGCTCTGGGTCGGGTCGTCGCCCTTGCCCAGCATTTTCAAGATCAGCTGCACCAGGGGCAGCGAGTAGTTGAAGTCGTAGTAGAAGCTGCTGTCGTTAGCCACTGGGCTACCCCTTCACAAACAGGGACGGGTCGCGCTGGTTACGCTGATCTGAGCTGGCGTAGCGCGGTTTACGGGATGTCCAGGCACTGGTGACGGTGGACTCCCTTGTCGGTGCCGTGTAGGCGATGGCGAGATCGGGCGTGTAGACCCTCTTGGAGGTATTGGTCTTCTGCGCCGGAAGCCGATACCGGATGTCGTTGGCCTCGCCGCCGAGCCTGACCACTTCGGCCTTGCGGGCGGTCACGTAGTCGGCCTGGCTGGCGTAGACGAAATGGTACGGGGAACGGTCGGGGTTCAGCGCGGGCGCGGAGGAGGGGGTCAGGCCGAACTTGCCGCCGGGATAGTTGTCGGGGCTATCGGCGATGTCGTACCCCGTCCAGGCCCCGTACTGCTCGGTCTGCTCGTACCAGTCCAGGGGAGGTTCGGTTTTGGTGGAACCGTCGTCCTGCAGGATGCCGTAATCGACCTGGTCGATGGGCGACCGGCTGCCACCGGAGACCAGGTAGTAGTAGCCGTATTCCTGGGTGATGTTGAACTGGGCGTAGGGGGCCAGCTCGGGGCTACGGGGATTGAGCCAGTGTTCGGAGGGGTCGAGGTCGATGGCCAGCAGCTCGGGGGTCGGCAGGTCTTCCAGAACCGGTGTCCCGGTGACCATCTTCTCCACCTGGTAGTAGGTCGAGTCGGCGGCGATGGCCCGCACCGCGACCGGGGCGTGCACGCTCAATCCGTTGGGGTTGATGGTGACCACCGTGTCGACGGTGTTGATCTTGGACAGCATCTCCAGAAGGAGTCGGTTCTCGCGCGGGGTGGTGTCGGTCTTGTGGGGGACGATGGTCACCTCAGACCGGGGCCTGATCTGCTGCACCCGCCACCCGGTCTTGCCGGTGACGAATGAATCTGCTTCGGCTTTGGTTCCATAAAACACCTGGTGCCCGGTGGCCAATTCGGTTGCGGCATAAGACGATCCATCGGATCGTCCCAAAGGCAAGCTGATCCCGAAGCTGTTTCCTGTGAAGTAGGTGGAACCTCGCCGCCGGGCGAACCATGTCCCGTTGGGGGTTGTCGGGCACCAGACGGTCCCCGTGTATCGGACACTTTCGGCGTTCTTTCGGCTCTGCCCGAGGGGCTGGACGAACTTCTCCCGCTCGCAGAGGCTCAGGACGTGGCAGGCACCCGATCCTTCCTGAATTGAGGTGGGGATTCCCAGCAGGGTAGCCGCGATCTGGATCGGCACGGTCCTCTCCATAGACTTCTGGACGAAGGATCGGTAGCCGTCCTTTCGGATGTGTCCGTCGGCGGCGATACAGGTGTCCAGGAAAAGCTGGAGCTGAGACCGGGTCAAAGACTGAATGAAGTCCATTGAGGCTACTTTGTCGGGGGCCTGGGCGATCAGCAGTCGCCCAGCCGCCGAGTTGAGGCGGAACACGGTGATGTCTGGCTTGGATTCGCTGACCCACTCTCGCCAGGCGGGTTGCTGGTCTGCTCTCGGACCGGTGCGGTCAAAGACCTCGACGGCGGGGCCGATGAGTGCGGTGAGGGCCGCTCTGATGCTGTCCACCTTGGTGGGATTAACGGCATGAGACTGCACGATGGTGACGACTGACGTCCGAGCGTGAATGTGGCCCTCGGTGACGAACCAGGCCACCAGCTCGACCAGGGAATCGACGAGTTTGGCTACTTCGGGAAGTCCTATCACCGGAGCGGACCGGATGAACCTGTCTTCGGTTGTTAGCTCGCCGGAGGTGCGGATGCGGATGTCGGAATACCCACGGCTGCCGTCGGACCGCCTGACCCTGCTGCTCACTGGCCACCGGTGGTTCATGGTGGTTAAGGAGGAGTGTCTGCCGCCCATCTCGACGGAGAGCATTTCGTGATTAACCACAGGGAAAATGTTGATCTTGGTGGGGGCCTGCCATTCCGCCAACCCGGAGGACATGTTCAGGGTAAGAACCTCCTCGTCTTCCTCCAGGTCAGAATAATGCTTGTACCCCGAACGGGTGAGGATTTCAGTCTCCTCATCCGCGCAGTCGATGTATCTCCAGCTTTCCATCACCTGGCAGTCTGAGCTGATCGCGGCGTGCACGGCGTGGCGAATACCGTCGGCGGTACCGGCCAGCCCGCAGGCCGTGAAATACTCCCGAATCCTGCTCCGGTACTGGGCATCCTTAGCCGAAATCTCGTCCCATTGCTGTGATGTCAGCGACGCTTTCGTCGGATCGTAGGTATAGGCTTCGGAAGATGCCCGGCTCAGAAAACGGACGTTGCCGAAAATGTAGTCGAGGTCGGAGCCGTAGATGCTGTCCAGCGATCCGGACAGACGCTGCAGGAACACCTCTTTTTTGAGGCTACCGGCACCGGCATCTCCGCACAGCGCGTCGAGGAACTTGAACAGAACCGTGTTGGTGTCGCTGGTGCCGACGAAGGCGTTGTAGACGTTCTCGTCGAAGTGGGCCATCCGCAGCTCGGTGGACTTCGGCGGCATTAACGGGAAGGGGGCCTGGGAGGCCATCAGATCACCGCCCCACGCTGACCGCCGCGCCCAGGGCGGCAATCGCGAGTCCGAACGCCACCAGGCTCACCACCAGACCGATGTAGGCCGCGTGATGGGGATCGGGTTTCATGTCCAATCACCCCGGTCACCGGTTCGCTGTCCGGCGGATGATGGCCTCAAGGAACACCGGCAGCTGGTTGTCGCGGAGTTTGAAATCTTCGGTATAGGGGTGCTCGGTGAGCATCGTCAGGTCGGTGCTGTCGCCGTAGGTCTTGATCCCGTAGTTTTCGGTCGTGGTGTTTCCGGAGGTGACCACCGCGCCGGGGTCGGTGGATTTGGTGATCTTGACATTGTCGACACCGAGCACCTGGTGCACGGACAGGATCACGTCGCTGATCTCGATCCAGGCACCGTAGGGCAGTCCGGCGAAATACGACCGGAGCCGCTCGTTGATCGCGTTGTTGACCTGCTGGACGACGAAACCACGGTCGTACTCGACCGACAGGCAGACCGTGATGTACCGGTACCCGGCCTGATGCACCAGGACATCGGTGGCGACCTGCTTGGAGGTCTTGATGACCGCCTGGAGGTGCTCGGGCACCCGGTTGTAGATGTAGCTCAGCGAGAGGCTGGTGCCGACCGCCGGGCCATCGGGCATCCACTCGATCCCGGCGATCTCGTACTGTGAACCGGCCAGCAGGGTCGTCGCGTTGGGGTTCAGTTCGGGTGCCGACCGGATCAGATGGTAGTCCAGGCCCTGGGTGTAGTTGGCGGTGATCGGGGTGCCGTTGACCACCGAGGTCAGGGTGATGATCGACGGGAACGAAACCACCGGGGTCGAACCGAGCCGGGTGAACCGGTGGCCGTCTAGCGGAACGCCGGTAGTGCCGACGCGGGCGAAGTTTCCGGCGTACAGCTGGTCGGTGGTGGTGTTGGTGAGGGTGATGTCGGCGAGCGTGGTGCGCTCGGTGACCGTGTACGGTTCGTTGCCGTTGACGTAGATGTCGACCTTGTTGGCGATCCCGAGATCGGGGTCGTTGCGCGACGACCGGGTCGTGTACTCGAATTCGAGGTCGACCACGTCGCCGGGCAGCAGTGCACCACCCAGGATGCGGGCGAACTTCGGTTCGGGGCCGGATATCCAGTCGTAGTCGTCGTGGCGGCGGAAGAACACCTCATCGGTCTGGCCGAGGTTCTTGAACGCCGTCACATGCTGGTCGCCGCCCCAGGCGTACTTGATGTCGGCGGCGATCAGGGAATCCATCGAGATGATGGACGGGGTTTGGCTGTCGACATCTGCCGGGATTTCCAGCTGGGTCGCGTACTTCTTGATCGGCCCGAAGCACGCGGCCTTGGAGACGTTGCGGTTTGTGTAGCACAGGCCCAGATACCAGTCTTCGGTGCCGATCACCGACCGCAGGAACGTGTCCTTGAATCTCTGCCGTAGCTCGTCGTCGGTCTCGACATCCACGCCCCCGGTCAGGGCCTGGAGATTGGTCACCGAGGTCGCCCCCAGGATGTCGCCGACGTAGACGATGGTGTCCGGCGAGACGTTGCCGGTCGTGCCGATCACCGTGCACTCGACCGGAACGTCGACGACGTAGGAACCCGCCGGGATGATCACGGCCTGGGTCGAGGAGAAGTATAGGGGGCTGCCCGAGGACGGTAGCGACTGGCGGGTGTAGAACTGGGAGCCGAGCGGGACGTTGATGTCCTGAGCGTTGGCGGTGTTCAGCTCTACACGCACCGTTCCGGTGGCCTTACGGCCTTGGAGGCGACCGAAACCGAAGATTCCGCAGAACTGCTCCAGCTCCAGCCCGGCCTTGCTCTCGATGTCGAGCAGCGAGCCGACCAGGTACTGGTCGATGGAGGACTCGCTGATCGCCTCGGCGACCGCGTCCACGATCTTGCGTTCGGGGGTGCCCAGCTCCAACGAGAAGCCGGGGGCGGTGATGGCGAGCTTGGCCAGAATGTTCTTGCTGACCACATCGGGGGTGTTTGCCACTTTGGCCTCCTATAGCCTATTGCCGGGGTCGGTATGTCGGATTAGCGAACCCGGTCTGGCCGTTGGCGATCTTGATCGTGGTCGACTCGTTGGAACCGTTACGGAGCCTGAGGGTCACCCAGACGGTGTCGTAGCTCAGCTTGACCGAGATGTCGTCAATCGAAACCAGCAGCTCGCTGGCCGACATTTTCTCGGGGTTTTCCTTAAACCGCCGCAGCTGGGTCGCCTGATAGTTCTGGAGCACCCGGAAAATCTCGGCCTGCACCTCGACGCGGGCCGTTTCGTTGGCGATGCTGCCAATGAACTCCTGAAGGGTCGACCCCATGTTCACATGGAAACGGTCGCTGCCGTAGCGTTCCTGAATCCAGCAGTTGATGTCCTGCTTGAGCTTGTCGATGCCGTACACGACATCGAGGCGGGAACCCTTCTGCACCAGATCGCCATCGGCGATGGCCAGACTGTAAGAAATCTTACTCACCTCCGTATTTGCGAGAAGAGAGTTCTTTCTGGAACACCAGAATCAGAGTTTTCCCGGTCTCGGCCCGGAAGTCGTCCATCTTCTTCGCCCAATTCCCCACCTGCTTGGGGTGACCCTTGACCTCAACCCAGATGTCGAACTCGGGGAGGTAGAAATCTGGGGTGTAGGTGCACCAGGAGAGTTTGAACCCACAGTTCGCCGGGCACTTCTTGCCACGGGAAGCTTCCCCTATCCGGCTCTTGGCTTCAGGGGTGTGGTTGTAGCCCAACGACGACATGGACGGCCCTCCTCAGTAGTTCTAGGTGCTGTAGGGGGCCACCACAGGGTCGGGCTAGGGGTGGATGATCTCGACCGGCGCGGCCTCGAAGGCCGGGGGCGGCGAAGCAACTACCGGCGGGGGTGTGTTTTCGCGCTTCGGCTCGGACACCTCGGGGGCGCGGTTGCGGCTGGCGTTGGTCAGCAGGTCGAGCAGGCCGTTTCCGCCGCCACCGGCGGGCGCGTTCTTGCCCTCGACCCGGATGCCGTTAGGGCCGTCGTTGAAAGTGATCTCGGCAAACTCGCCGTTGACGTACTCCATGCCGTTGACCTCGATGCGAAGATGCTTCATGCTGTTGTCCTTGTCTAGGATGCGGGTGGAACCAGTGTAGTCGACCAGCCGACCGATCCGGTGGAGGGGAGCACGACCGGCGCGGTCGCGTAGGTGGCGGCTTTGCCCTCCAGCCATTTCAGTGCGACCTGGTAGCAGGTGTCGCCGACCGGTTTGAGGTAGTCGTGGGTGATGGTGGTCGGCCCCGTCCCGGTGGGGTTGCGCCGCCCGACGCGGCTGACCGTGCCCGTGACGTTGGTGGACGATCCGGTGTCGGTCAGGGTCGTGGTGGTTGTGACCGTAGTGGAGGGCATGATGCCGGTGGTGTTGTTCGGGGGAGGTAGGGCCGGGTATAAGGTGTGCCCACCCCCAGAAATTGACGTTATTAAACCAGTAGGGTCAATTAGGTAGTTCATGGTGTTGCCAATACCAAATGCCGTCTGGATGGCCGCAATAATGTCGCTTTTATAAGCTGGAAAAATAGTTTGAACTACTGCCTGGAGTAAAACATCACCGGAGAATTGCGAATATAGCAGTCCCAGCAGGGCATCGTTGCCCTTTGTCCACATCTGACCCACAGCGGAGTCTCCGGTCGAGGAAAAGATGTCGAGAGGGGCGGCGAAGTCAATCCATTTGGTGCCGTCACACCCCGACAGCCGCGCCCACGGCCCGGTGGCCGGGAAAGAGCCGTGTCCTCCGGTGTAAGAACCGGCGACATCCCAGGCACCCGACCAGGTACCGCCGACTTCGCCCCGATGGTTGAGCTGGCGGCGAGGATTGCCAAATACGACACCGCCCAGAAATGACGATGCCCGGCTGGTTAAAGAACCGGTTCGAATTTCATTGTAAATGGAACTCATTACCGCCGCACCCTGCGAATATCCGCCAATTGCAAATGGCGCACCTGCGGGCAATGCGTTTATTTGTGCAATTACTTTAGAAACACCGTCGTCAATGGACGCTCCCATTCCTCCCAAAAGCTGACCGTTTTGCAGAAACGTCAGGGCGGCATCGGCGTAAGCGATCCGTACCGGGTTCCAGACATCGGGGTTGAGCATGAACGGGAACGGGTCGTTATAGACCGCGCCGTCCCACGGGTAGGTCTTCCCGTTCAGCCCCGGCACGTAGCTGCTGGCATTGGCCTGGGCATCGGGGTTGACCGAGGGGTCTCCCCAGATGTAGTTCAGCGGCCCCTGGGCCTTCAGGGCATTGTTGAGGATCGAGATACCGAAGGCTGTGCCGGTGCAGTAGAAGAAAGTTATTTTGCTCATGCAGGCGGTGCGGGATCAAGCGGCGGCAGCGGCTCGGCGACATGGGTCTCGGGGACGTATAAGTCTTCCCAATCCGCACCCTCGACCTCCTGAGTCCAGGTGTTGCGTGGCCCGGTGTTGGGGGCCGCGCACAGCCACTCCATCATCATTTGCTGCGGGGTCGTCCCAACAGGGAAGATGTTGCGGATGGCGACCTCGCCGGTGACGGTGTTGCGCTTGACGTGACCGACTGTGTATTCCATTCTTCTTGCCCTTTCTTATGCGTAACTGCGGTTGAGTAGCGATATGGAGAAGTACGTCTGGCTGGCGGTTCCGCCGCCCAGTACGTTGTCGTTGAGATAAGTTCCCAGGGCAACATCATACCCGGCCTGAACGTATCCGTTGGCGGCAAGATAGACGATAAAGCTGTTTTGAACTTGACGTTGGCCACCGGCACTGGTCACTCCGGCCCAGGTATACATGCAGTCGGTGCCGTATTTCGTCGGAGAGCCATTGACGTAAAGGACGGGCGTGAAGTTCCAGCCCCAAGATGCGACCGCGTTGAGCTTGTAGGCCAGCTCTACCATGTACCATCCGGCGAGAGTTACTTGAAGGCCCGTGTTGCCGCTGATTATGTTGATATCGGCACTTTTAGTGCTGTAGGTGTTGAAGAAGCTGTTGGGGACAATATGAAGTCCCTGGCCACCAACCGACTGCACTGTGGTGGTGGTGCGGATCAGCATTGCGCCCGATCCGGTTGTCGTCAGGGCCTTGCCGATATCGGCGGTGGGGAGAACCTGAACCCGAACCGTACTTCCTCCGGCGGCGTTTCCAAACAAGGTGGTGTTGACGGTGTCGATGTTGACCTTGGCACCACCGGCATTTGATCCGGCAAGGGTGGCGGCGGACTGAACCGCCGTGCCCGTCTGTCCGGTGTAAATATTTTGACTCAAACCCCCTGCCAGGTATCCCAGCAGGGTCGCCATCGTTACGGCGGTTGAGGAATCAACTTTTACGGTGGACAGGCTGCTGATCAGCGTGGACAGGTTGGTCAGCACCGTGCCACCGGCCTGGGCACCGAACAGGGTGTTGTTGGTGTTATTAATCCTTATTGCGCTGGTCGGCACCGTAGTGGTCAGCGTCGTGCCTGCGCCGCTGGCGGCGTTGTAGACATCGGCAACCGTGCCGCCGACATTGGCGTTCTGGCTCAACTGTGATGCCAGGTAGTACAACAGGTTGGTCATCGTGTAGGTGCCGTCGGCTTTAACGCCAGCCAGGCTGGTGATCAGGCTGCCGGGGCTGTAAAACGAGGAGCCACCCGCCGGGTTGTTGAACAGCGTGGAGTTGGTGTTGGTGGAGTATGTATACCCGCTATCAGCCACGCCGCGAGCCGCATACGCGGCCCCGTACAGGCTCGTCCAATCGAGTCCGGTGGTGGCGGGGGCGTTGGTCAAGCCGCCGATCACTTTGTTCCAGGCCGCGTTCAGGGAGTCGACGTTGCCCTGAATGAGACCGCCGGTCTTCTTAAAGCTAACGTCGTCCCACCAGACGTTGCCGCCGGTCGCGGTCGAGTCCACGGTCAGCCGCACGATCACCGAAGTCCAAGTGGCATCGGTGACGGTATAAGGGGAAGCGGTGGTGTTGCCGATGGTCGTCCAGGTCGTATTGCTGCCGACCGCGCTGCCGATAGTGACAACAAGGGGATTTCCCGAACCGTCAGTCTTCTGCACCCCTCCAGCGAAAGGCAGGATCGCAATTGAGATTGGGGTCGTGCCACCGGAGGTGGTGAGCGCAGAAGTCTTGATGGCGGCACTGACCACCAGCCGGTCGCCCTTGACCACCGGCACCGCCTGCCGCGAGTACAGGTAGCGGTTCTTGGCCGAGGTGATCGCGACTCGGGTCGAGCCGCCGCTGCCGGTGGCGGTCTGCACGCTGTCCCACACCCAGCCGTCTGCGGCCTCAACGCTAACCGACTCGGAAAAGGTACCGAGGGTGATGAGGTTGGGCGTGTCGTTGGAGATGTTAGAGACCGGCACCGACCCCACCACCGCAGGCGGCAAGGTGCCATTGATCAAGTTGGCCGGAATCTGAGTGAGGTTGGTCAGCAGCAGGCCCGCGATGTCGCCGAGCTTGCTTAGATTGACGCTGGCCCAATCGGAGTCGGAGGTGATGCCGATCTTGGCGGGGCTGATGTTCAGACCGGTCAGGAACTGCGAGATGATGGGAACGGTGATGTTGGCTTGCGCCCACGCGCCGATGCTCCCGTGTCCGCCAAGGACAAAGAAGTTCACCCAGCTCGTCAAAATATCTTTGATGTTGTTGAGGAACAGTGGGACGACGGTGATGAGGTTGAAGTTAGCGGTCGTATAGTTTCTCGGATCGAAGCCGAGGAAGGTGGCAATGTTCGCGAAGAAATCACCAACCGCGCCAAGGGCATTCGGGATCAGTGTGGACAGGATTGAACCGCTGCTGTCGGTCAGCTTCAAGACATTCTGAAGGAAATTGGAGACAACGGTGTTGAGGGTGATTGAAGAACTCAGTGGGTTGAATCCGAGGAAAGATTGGAGGTTAGAGAAAACGGTGCTGGGATCAATACCGCCAAATACGTTGTTTTTAATCCAATTTAAAAGCTGGGTGGCGATATTGGCGAGGAAATTGGTGGCGGCGGTGGCCACGCTGAAAGTGGCCGACAAGGGATTAGTCGACCCAAATAAGCTGTTCAGATTGGCCAGAAACTGCGCTGGGGTGAGTCCGTTAAGGATATTGTTCTTAATCCAGTCGTTGAGCTGGGTGGCGATATTGGTGAGGAACGCCTGGGCGGCGGTCGTCAAGTTAAATCCGGCGGCGAGTGGATTGGCCGACCCGAACATGGTCGTCAGGTTGTTTAGGAAAGCGGTGGGCGTGATCCCGTTCAGGACGTTGGTGGTGATCCAGTTGAGCAGCTGGAGGCTGATGTTGGTCAAGAAATTACTGCCCGCCTGACCGACGGCGAACGCCGACGACAGGGGGTTGGTCGATCCAAACAAAGATGTCAGGTTGGCCAGAAACTGGGTGGGTGTAAGTCCGTTGAGGACATTGGCGGCAATCCAGGCAGACAAGTTTGCCAGGCCACCGAGGATGTTAGTGGTGAACCACGACGACAGGGTGGTCTGGCCACCGAGCAGGTTGGCGGTAACCCAGGCCGACAAGCTAGCCAACCCGCCAAATACGTTGTTTTTGATCCATTCCTGCAGCTGCGTGGCGATATTGGAGAGGAAATTAGTGGCGGCGGTCGCCAGGTTGAAGGTGGCCGACAGGGGATTGGTCGAGCCGAAAACCGCGTTCAGATTGGCCAGAAACTGCGCCGGGGTCACGCCGTTGAGGACATTGGCCGTAATCCAGTCGGCCAGACCACTAAGGCTGCTGGCAGTGGTGGCGACAACGAACTGTCCGAACTCGTTGACATCGCCGATGCCGAGTATGTTGTGGATCAGGTGCTGAACCGCAGTCTCGACACTGAAGTTCGCGTCCAAGAACCCCATCCCGTTGAAAACTGCGAGGAAGTTGGCGTAGAAGTTTGCCGCGCTGCCCGCCGCCCAGCCCAGGTATTCCTCTAGCGGCTTGAGGAAGATCAGCAGCGGGTCGAGGTTGCCCAGAAAACTCAGGTCGATGTTGTAGGCGGCGACACCGGCCCACACGCTGTCGGGGACGAACCACAGCAGCGACTGCCAGGTCGAAAGTCCCAGCGGGAAAACGGTGATGATGATCTTGAGCAGCGAGTACACCAGAGCGGACGAGCCGCCCAGTATCTGGGCAATCAAGTTTTCGGTGCCGAAGCCGAGCGTCTGGGCGATTTTTTGGATGATGGCGATGAACGGGTTGACCAGCAGCCCGCTAATCGCCCCGGCGAGGGTCGCCAAGGCATCCAGCGGCCCGCCTAGGCCGAGCTTGCCGAGCACCGAGGGGTCGGTAAGCAGACCGCCTAGTTGTGCGAGCTTGGCGGGCTGGCAGGCGATCACGCCCAATAGGAGGTTGAACAACTCGACCGCGCCGATCAATGCCCCGTCGAGCAGTCCGACAACAGTGTTCCCCAGCTTCTCGGCGATGAGCTGAAGGCTGTCGAGGAAAATGCGGATCGGATTACCCACCGCGTCGCGCAGCGGATTGAACACCGCAAAGAAGAAACCGATCACGTCGGTGGGCAAAATCCCCGCCGTCGCCGTGGCGAGGAATCCCCCCAATCTTGCCCATTCGGTATCGGACAGGCCGCAGGTGAGGATGCCGAACACGACCCGGAAAAGCTCGGTGATGCCGACCATTGTGCCGTCGAGGAGACTGACGACATCGTGTCCCATTGATTGGGCAAAATCCTTGAGCGCGTTGAGGATTGGCGCGAGAAAACCATTCTCCAAGTCAATAATCGGCTTGAAAATCTGGTAGAAGATGCCGATGATCTTGTCGGGCTGGAACAGCACGCTCAGGTCGCTGGGAAGGTTGAAGAAGTCGAACCCGCTAGCGGTGACGATCCCCCAGATCGTTTCGGCCTTAGCGAGGGCATCGGGATTGCACAGGATCACCCCGAGCAGGATTTGGAAGAACTTGACCACGCCGCTGAGAACGTCCTTCAGCAGGCTCCCGGTGGTGCCGAACAGCGCGGAGAAGAAACCCTGCAAGCCGAGGATGAAAGCCCCGAACGGGTTGGTCGGGTCGGCGAAGAATCCGAACGTGTCGAACAGGAAAGCGATGATGTTGGCCGGGCCGAAATCGGCCCCGATAGAGCCGATGATCTGCGCGATCTTCGGCGGCATACCGCCCTGCGGAACCAGCAGCGCGGCCAAGTCGGTGAAGTTGCAGGAGATGATGTCGAAGATCACCTTGAGGAAAGAGGTGGCACCGTTGACCGCGTCGTTGAGCAGGTTGCCGACATCGACACCGAGAATCTGAGCGATTTTCTGGAGGCCGGTGATGAACGGGTTGGTGGTCAGTGGCGCGATCAGGTCACGCAGCCTGGCCAAGACGGTCTGTGGTGTCAGGTCTCCGTTAAAATCACAGAAGACCACCCCGAACAGGTAGTTCAAAAAGTTCTGGAAACCATCGACAATCTTCGAAAGATCGGTGTCGCCAAACCCTAAGTCTTTGAGTCCGCCGACAAAGACATTCTGGCACAACACATTCCAGAACTCAGTGAAATTATCGACGATGGTCTGTACCAGGCCACCCCAATCCTTGAGGGCCGACAATGCCCCGAGCTGGCTGTCGCCCTGGTACCCGGCCAGCGAGGCGGCAAGCTCCTGGGCCAGGGTGGTCGCGGTGGCCGCGCTGACCGCCGTCCAGGTCACCTGATCGGTGGATCGCTCCAGGGACGTACCCGAGTCGCGGTAGTAGACCCCGTTGAGCCGGAACACCTTGCTGTTGAACCGCACCTCGGGGCCGTTCAGCTCCAAAGGCCCCCAGGCCGATCCGACCGAGACCTGGCCCTCTTCGGGGGTGATGTTCAGGGTCGCGTCGTTGAACGGGATGCGGCCATAGAGCCGCCACTCGCCGTCGAAGCGTTCCACGTACCACTGCTCGCCGGTCGCCGGGACGGTGATCGTGTCCCCGGTCGCGTAGGCGCAGTTGATGTGGATGCTGTGATGGGTGCGGGTCGCCCCGATAGCGGTGCGGCTGACGGCATCCACCGAGATGATGGCGACCGGCTGGATTTCCCGTTCGGAGGCCGAACGGCGGGAGAACCCGGTATCGTAAGCCATTATCCGGGCACCTCGCTGGCGTTACGGAGCAGGTCTTGGCGAGACGAAACCTCCTGGGCGGTCGCGTTGAAGATCGACACCGCCAGGTTCTTGATATTCGGATTGGATGGGGCCATGATCGTCATGGTGGTCGTGAATCCATTCTCGAAATCACCGGAATGCGTTACCTCAGAAACATACACTTGAAGATTGTGCTGGGCGAGATGGACACGCATTCCGGGGAAAACTTCTGGCAGGAATGTCGTCTCGATGACCGTCGAATACTGTTCGGCCCATTTCTGCATAAAAAGCTGCACCGCCATCAGGAACTCCATCGGCCCCCCGATAATGGAGGTCATGGTGCGGCTCAATGGCCGGACACCGAACTTCTTCATGATCTCCGCACCCGATTGGAGCAGCTCGCCGGGCACATGCGGCGCGGCGGCGGTCATTCTCCGGAAAAGCCACTCGTTCTCGACGGTCGCGACACCCTTGGAATTGAGCCAGCCCAGGATTCCAGAATTGCTGGCATTCATCCCCTGTGAACCGGCGATGTAGACGTGGGTCGTCATCGCGTCGTCATTGAGGTCGATCTGGACGTTTTTCATCTCGATGTCTTCGAGGGTGAATACCGCGTCCTTGCCGTCGAGTCCGAAATAGTCGGGGTAGTAGGCGATGAAATCCCCATTCGGCGCGGACTGGAAATTGCGCAGCCCGGCCTGGGCGAAAGAGACCACGGTTTGGAAAAGCGGTTCGTCGTTGATGAACGCCTTCTCTTCGCCGCCGGGCTGGCCACCGAGCATGACCGACACATTCGGCGAGAACTGCCCAGGCATGAACTGGTAGGTGAAAAGGTNGCGGGCAATCGGTTCGGTGTGGCCGGTCGCCGTGACACCATTGAGTCCGCCGGTGACGGTACCGACGGTGGCATTGGATGCCGACATCGCGCGGGCGATGTCGTAGGGGGCCGGAACGGTGCCACCGTAGGAGGCTCCGGGGGCGCGGAAGCAGGTGGCGGTCTCCAGCGGAAAGTAGATTGGCTGCACCCTGACCACGTCGCCGGTCTGGGGGGCGGCGATCCACATGCCGGGGCTGACATACATCCCGGTGTGGTCGGTGGTCGGCTGGATGATGTCGCCGGGTTGGAGATTGGAGGCCGGAATGCGCTCCAGGCTGGCAGCCTGCTGGTAGGTTCCCTCACCGACCTCTAAGCCAATAGAGCGGTACGAGAACTGCACCAGCCCCGAGCAATCGAAACTTTCCGGCCCCTTGGCTCCCCACACGTAGGGTTTCCCGACCTGCTGCAGGGCGCAGGTGAGCGCGCCACCGGTGTCGTAGACCGGCTTGCCGACCGCCGACCCGGTCGCCGACAGTCCGGGGGTGCCGTTGTTGGTGGGAATGGCCGTGGTCGGGTTTGACAGGGTGCCGGGGATGGCCGGGGTGGTGACAGAGCCAACCACCGTGGCACCCGGCCCGACGGCGTTGAGGGGATTGTCGTTGGCCTGACCGGCTGCGCCCGCGCCGGTGCCGGTTCCGGAGCGCATCGCCCGGACGGCCTCGATGGCTGTGGCCTCGTGCGTTTTATAGTTGGAGCCATCGCTGTACTTTGACCGCTGCACCGCCTGGCAGGCGGCGGCGCGATCCATGTTGCGCCAGTCGTAGCGTTGCAGGTGCTGGAGAAACATCTGGGTCGAGGCCTTGGTGTTCATCCGCTGGGCGATGGTTCCCCACTCGCCGAAGTTCTGCTGCTGGTAGAGGCCGACCGACGAACCGTCTTTGGAGATGAAGCCGGGGTCGTAGACGTAGCCGAGCGACTCGGGGACGGCGTTGTTGGCGTACATGTGCCAGTTCGATTCGGCGGCGATCACCATGAAGCAGTGGACGGCGGCATCGTTTTTGAGTGCCGCGTCCTGCCAGTTTTTGCCCAATTCCACAAAGGCGTTCCAGCCCGCCTGGTCTTTCTGGTCTTTACCGCCGGTCGCGGCGGTTCCCACGCCCTGGGCGGCGGCGACCGTGGCCGTGTCGACCCCCATACCCATGTCGTCGACCGCCTGGATGACTTCCATCATCCGTTCCGGCTGAGTCAGCGCGTAGCCGCCCATCGTCACGCCCTGCTGCATACTGGCCGCGCGTCCGACACCGAGGCTGATGTCTCCTTCGCCCAGGAGCAGCTGCTCGAAGCTGCGGACATTGGCATTGTCGCCGGGGGTCATCCGTTCGAGCTGCTGTTTCATGAACTGGAAGAAACCGAGCGGGAACCGTTGGATATGGATGTTCTTCGCCTCCCAGTTCCCGACCAGAACCAGCAGACGGCGCAGCAGCGAACCCAGGCCCATGTCGACCGATGCCTCGCCGTTGGCCTCCTCTTTCTGGGCCTCGCCAGCCTGGTTGAAGATCGCCTGCGATGCCGGAAGGCCCGCGTCCCACCAGGTGTGCATGAGACGCTTTAACGTGCACGAGGCCCGAAAGCTGACCGTGCCGGGGTAGAGCTGGACGTGGGGGACGCTGTCGAGGTAGCCCGAGAACACCTGCACCCACTCGACCCGCTTGAGCCAGATGACCACCCGATCCATCCGCTCGAAGAGCTGGTTGTAGCGCAGCTTCTTGCCCGAGGCATCGGTGGATTTGTTCGACAAACGGAACACCGCCGAAGAGACCTGGTTTTCGACTCTCCGGATCGACCAGGCGACCACGTCGGCGGACACGTCGTACTGCTTGCTTCCCCGCGCGATGAAGATGCGGACATCCGGGGAGTAGACCAAGGTCTTCATCGCCGGTGGGCTGGTCGGGTCGATGTTGGTGAGGACATTTGCCTCGGCCTGGGCCTTCGACGGTGACGGGATGCCGTTGATCGAGGTGCTCGTGTTGGCGTTGGGTGAGGTCATTGCGGCAGCCCCGGACTGATCTGGGTCGCGGCGGTCGTCGGGTTGGGATAGACGACGCTGTTGACGGCCTGGCCAGCCGCGTTCACGGCACCGCCGATTGCCGACGAGGGGCCGGTGGGCAGCTGGAAGGAGCTTTCCACACTGGCGGGGTCGGGGATGTAGGCCGCGATCTCCTGACCCACCACGCTCCAGAAGCTGTTCCCCAGGCTGGCGTTAAACGTCCTCTCGCTCATCATCGAATCCATCAGCGCGACACCGAAGGTCACCTTCGGGGCGTAATCGAAACGGGCCTCGCGGATCGGCATCGAGACGATGTACCCCGTCCAGTTGACGATGTCCCGCTCGGGCCACAGCAGGGTGATCTTTCCTCCGCTGACCTGATCCGAGGCGTATTTGTCGTTGAGCGCGTTGCGCTGGTGGTCGCGGACGAAATTCTGGAAGTCGTGCTTGTCGGAGATCGACTTGAACTGGGCCGTGAACTGGATGTCGGGCTGCCCGGCCCGGATCGGGAAGTGGTGCATCATGGTTCGGGTCTGGGCCGAACTGATCGACGCGGACATCGGGGAACGGAACTGGACGATGTTCAGCTCAAACCGGTAGCCGCTGTGCCCCTTGATGATGAGCTTAGACACCGGTCAGGCCCCCGACCGCTGATCCGGCGGGCGCAAGCCGACCGTATCGTCTTGACCGGAGACGGCATAGAACATGCCCCACTCGTAGCTCCAACCCATCCCACCGATATCCCAGGCCAGCTTCCAGCCCACGTTGCGCGGCCCCGACACCGGGCAGTTGCTCACAAAATCGGCCACTGTCAGCCTCCGTTCTGTCCGATAAGACTGTTCACCAGGCCGACGGCCTGGCCGACCGGGTTGGCGACGACACCGTTGGGCAGGAAATTGTTCTGGGTGATGGCGTTGTACTGCTTGCCGACCGGGTCGGTGATCGGCCCCATGTCGATGCCGAAAATGCCGTCCGGGTGGTTGTTGATGACGGGGTCGTTGTACTTCGACCGGCGGAAGCCGATGCCGTCCTGCAGGCGGCGAAGCTCGGCACCGAGGGTGTTTTTACTCATGACACCGGAAACGTCTTCCTGCACCTTCAGCGACACGTCGAACTCGCGGAGCACCTCCTCGACAGCGTCGGCGAAGGGCACCGCGACCACAAAGGCGTTGAACTTCCAGCCGCGTGTGGTGTACTCAAAAGTGGCCGGTTTGCCGCCACGCTGACGGATCATGATGTCGCGCATGAACTTCGCGACCCGGTTCATGTACTCCCACCGACCGGCACCGCAGTCGGCCTTGAAGGTGAAGTCGTCGATCCGGGTGCCCAAAAGCTGAATGACCCGGCCACCGTAGGTCTGGTCGACCCTCTTGGTCAGGGTGTAGTTCCAGTTGAACTCTTTGGGGTTGGAACGGAACCGGAAGCTACCCACCTCCGGATGCGAGATCGTCGCGATCCCGCGCTCGTCGGTCGTGAGCGGCGACGACACCTGTGGGAATTCATACTTAGCAAATGCCATTATCCGCCGCCTCCGGGTGCCGGGAACGAGTTCCACGAGTGGTTGTAGCTGGGGTCGCCGGGGGGAGCGTTGTTCAACTGGCTTGAGCCGTAACCGGCATACGACGACTTCTGGGTGCCGGTCAGCTGGATGGTCGCCGGGGCGGTGACATTGCCGTTTTTGTCGACGGTGATCGTGACATTGCCGGTGACCATGCCGCTGCTGTTGATGACCGTTCCCGGCTGCGGGGACGACGGCGGTGGAACCGGGGGACGGCCAGTTCCGGCGAAGTTGGAGCCGCCGCGTCCCGCCGCATCAAAGTTTTCCGACACCCCGGCGGCGTTCTCGGACGGGCTGTAGCTGGGGTGGTTCTTCGTCCAGTCGGAATCGGCTGCACTCGACGAGGTTCGACCACCGCCCCGACCCGCAAACGATCCGCCGGTTTCGGTCTTGCCTTGCCGGGCGACCTTGTTGTTGGCCTGCTGGGACGGCAACGCCTTGCCACCAGAAACCTTGTTGTAAAGGGCTTCGGCCTCGGGGAAGGTCAGCTCCACCCCGTACTGGCCCATCAACATTTGGAAACCGGCGATCCGGTTCAGGGGGTCGGGGTACCCGGAAACATATCCGGCGATCTGCGATGCCGCCATGTCGCGGATTTCGTCGGGGTCGAGGCCAGCACGCTCCAGGGCGGCGGGCAGGGCGTTGGGCAGCATGCCGGTCACCCCCGCTTTTTGTGCGGCCAGCGTCATCAGCATGCTGGAGCCGGTGGTCTGGGTGGTGATCCGGCCCGCGCTCTCGCGTAACGCCATCGAGTCGCCCAGGCCCTCCTGGGTGCCCAGCACCGCACGATTGATGGCCTCGGGGCCAAACCCTTGGGCGGACAGCTCCGAACTCATCTGCTGCATCTGGTTGACCCGTTCGGGCAGCGATAGCCCGCCCTCTTTGGACATCTCTTTCATAGTGTTCAGGGTCTGATCGAGGCCCTTGCGTACTCCCTTTTCGGAGTCGTTCTCGCCCATCCCCTTGACCTGAGATTTCATCAATTCCATCGACTGGCCCATCGAGATGCCCAGCTCCTTGAAGTTGGAGATCATGAAGTCGTTGACGGTGTCGTAGTTGTCGCCCCGGAAACCTTCCTTGAGGGCCATCTGCATGGCCTGGCGGGCCTGCTGGGTGGTGATGAACGGGTTGAGGGCCATCATCCGGGCCTGGGCCTCGTACTTCATGCCGGTCATGTAGTCGCCGCCCTGCACCGAGCCGAGCTGCTGGAAATCGGTGACCCGCTCGCCGATGTCCTGAACCTTATTGAAGGCCAGGGCACCTAATCCCAGCCCGCCAGCGGCCATGCCCGCCGGACTTTTGATGATGCTGCTGGCCATCGAACCAAGGCCACCGAGAAGACCGCTGCTGGTGCCGCCGCCGCTGCCCGCCGCCGCGTCATTGGGGTCTGCCGGGCCACCGGCACCGTTTCCCCTGTTGAAAACTTGACGACCCGCCGCGCTGAGAAGAAGACCCCCGATCCTCATGGCCCGGCCATCTTTACCGCCCTTGAACTCGTTGAGCACCTGGGTGATGAGATTTTCCCGTTTGACATCGTCGGTCTCGTTGACGTTCGGATCGCCGGGCGTATTCTGGTCGGGGGAGGTGATCGGCGCACCATCTTTGCCGGGGGGCGCGGAGCTGTTGCGGTCGCCGCCTGTTTTTTGGGGGCTGGCGTTGCCGATGTCCTTTTTGCCTAAACCAAATTTGCGAGCCACCGCCGTGGCACCCGCACCAGCCGCCGCCGCCAATGCCGGGTTGACCGCACCGCCGTCGCCGCGAGCC
>JGI24890J29729_1000655_pt1 | contig 20223 bp, 31 predicted proteins | sample FreactcultureFD7_FD_29729 | JGI IMG/M metagenome (IMG submission 29729)
AGCAAGTTCTCCGAGTATTGTATTCACAACCGATGCTTCCCAAGATACCGGCTTCTTTCATCCAGGAGACGGCATTATTGGAGTATCGATCAATGGATCCGAAAAAGCAAGGATTGATAGCGGCGGTATTAGAACTAACGGATTCTTTAAAGTCGGATCATTTAACGGATCGGGCAACCACCCAAATCCACCAGAAACAGGAATGATTATATTTGACAGCAGTGATTATCATTTCTATGGGTATAACGGTACTGCGTGGAAGCAATTAGATAATTAACTACCATCTAGGATATTTGTTTAATTCAATATAAAACTTGTCTGGGAATAATTCCCAGACAGTTTGCATTGTTCCACGATAAAACATTTCGACAACTTTTTTCATCTGTCCCGATTTTTCCATCGCAGGAGAAAATATGTTATGCACTAATCTTTGTGTACCAACCGAATTTTCGTTTGAGGTAATAAAAAGTCTAGCACCCGGCGGGCTCCACTCAATACAAACAGGAATTAAAAATTGACTAGTTACATGTTGATGGGTGATTATTTGATTTAATGTACGTAATGTGTTTGTAGGAAGATGATCTGTAAATACACATGTTCTTGCTGCAATTCTATAACAATTTTCACCCATTTCATCAAAAGAATGCGATGCAACGCTTCCGATCGCTGTTTCATTATAATATAAGATCCATACTTGTTTTTTTCTTTCGTTTCGGAAGGAGTCAACTAGCATCTGTTGACTAGCATTGTTAAGAAATCCTTTTTTTTCAGCAGTAGTGTAAAAATCTGTTAAATCTAAATCGTTGGTCCAGGGAACTATTTTGTACATAGTTGATCGTATAATTGCGGAAACGGATTTTCTGGCCAAGTATTTGATAATCGTGATATTAAAGTAGATTTAAAAAAAATATTAAAATCGATAACGCCATTAATTGTGGCATCATTAAAGAAATTAATTGACTCTGTGCCTATCATTCCTTCTATTTTAAATCGTTCGATATACGGATGAGCTTTTTCTATACATGCATAAAAGTCAAAACTCTTTAATTGCATATTTTGATCGATATAAAAACAATGAGGATATAGAGTCATTTTATAATATCCTGCATTATTGATATCTCGAAGAATCTCTAATAATTGATCTCTCCAATTGGGCAATATATCGGTTAATGTGCTTTCAGATTTTATAATAGCATTTAATGATTCTTTATTCCACTCTATAAAAATACTCCTTCCTTCAATTGCAATGATATTAGGACACCATTTGTATTCTTTAAACGTATTAAGATACCTAATTTCTTGTTCAAAGAAAAAATTAATAAGTTCTTCAGTGAGCTTCTTGTTGGTTTGATACACTCCGGTGTTTTTCCAATCCATACATAAAATAGTTCCTTGGGGATTCATTCTTGGAGTGTACAACAGATTAGTCGTCTCATAATATCCGTTGTGAAATTTATAAACATACTCCCAATTAGTAATATCAATCATATAATATCCTTAATAAATTCGTTAGGTAAAATAAAATTCAACTCATCGACATAATTTTCTTCAATTTCGAATTCTACGTTGCTTTTATTTTGTGTAAACTTGTCAATAGTTCCTTTTTTTATAGAACGATTTAACCAAGGACTAATCACATTATCAAATAAAAATCGCGTATCGTCTGGATCTTTTAATGTAGATGTAAGTCGTATTCTAACCGGAATCAATAATTTATTTTTAGGTAGCAACTTTCTTACTACAAGCTGTTTTCTATATTTTACACCAAAATTAACTGCGCTATGTCGAAAACCTGCATCCATGTCATACCATGTACCATCTCGATCTGTTTTATACATACTAGTAGTATCTAAATTTATAAGATAACAATTTTCTCCTGTAATGTTTAAGTGAAACCGATCATCGATGTCGCTGTGTACTTGGTAACAGGCCCCTGGTGCTAGAGTTATTAATCTTGCTTGTCCAATTGCAAACGGTAACGAATTTAAAATAGAATCCCAAACAGTAGTTTTATATTCTTCTTTTATAACCCAAGGATCATAAAAAAAATTGGTATTAGGAGTATTTAATATTTCTTTATTGCTATTAAAAAACCATTTTTCAGCGTCGTTCAACTGGGATAAAGAACAATTATAAGATAATGAAGTAATCATAAAATATTTATGTAACAACTTTATTCAGTAAATAACTCATGAATGAATATAACTTACAAAATATCGATGGAATCGAAATACCATTTTCTAAAGAATGGAAAAATGTGGCTATTAGTCTAAGTGGCGGTGCCGATAGTGCATTATTAGCATACCTACTTTGTGAGTTAGTTGCAGAACATAATGACAGAATTAACATACATATCATTTCACATGTTCGAATGTGGAAAACACGACCGTGGCAAAAATACGATGCTATCGGGATTTACAACTTCCTAAATTTAATATTCCCCACATTAATCTTTGTTCGTCATAGTAATTTTATTGCCCCTGACCTTGAATACGGGTTTGTTGGACATTCTATTACTGACGAATACGGAAAACAAGTGAGCGGAGATAATATTCAAATTAGAGCTTTCTCTGAATATATTTGTTATTATAATAATGTTGATGCGTATTACAATGGTGTAACTAGAAATCCTAAGAATGTTGAGTTTTCTCACAAAGGAATGGACCGTAGAGAGGTAGAGTTAACTGAAGATAACAAGCATTTGCAATTAATGTCTCATATGAATGTGTTAGTGAGCCACCCTTTTCGATTCGTTGAAAAGTCATGGGTTGTAAAACAATACAAAGATAAAAATTTAATGGGACTCTTTGATCTTACTCGTAGTTGCGAAGGTGATTTTAAGGAGTTAGATTACAGTACATACATACCCTATCAACAAGTTCCGGTATGTTATGAGTGCTTTTGGTGCAAAGAAAGAGAGTGGGCAATTGAACAAAATAAGTGAAACATTTTGTATGCATCCCTTTACCGGGTTAGCAACAAGAGAGGATGGTGCCATAAAAGTTTGCTGTCGGAGTCATCCTATTGGAAACATTCAAGATAATACCTTAGAAGATATTTGGAATAGCGAAACAATTTGTCGAATTAGAAAACAAATATTGAATAATGAACGGCCGCCCGAATGCCAACCTTGTTTTAGTCTAGAAGATCAAGGTGTTGAAAGTTTAAGACAACGACATATCAGCGGAGTTATCCCAGAAGCAAGGATTAAATTATATCCTAATGCGCTTGATAATTTAAATGATGACTATACAATGCCATTTGAAATCCCTACTATGGAGGTTAAGATAAACAATTTATGCAATCTTAAATGTCGAATGTGCAATCCTACTGATAGTACTAGCTGGACTGATTGGAACGAAGTTGAAGAATTTTATGTTAAAGAAGACAATTTTTTAGTAGATAGTATTAAAAAATTAGAATTAATAAAGCATCCATACCTAGATAAATTTCAAGATAATCCCAACTGGTGGACAAGTTTCGAAAAAATACTACCCTATTTTCGTAGAGTAGAATTTGCCGGAGGTGAGCCATTGATGGATCCTCAACATTATCGAATACTTGATATGTTAGCACCATACGGGGACAACATTCAAATTAAATATGCAACTAACTTATCTATGTTAGGAAAAGGTATGCGAACTGTACAAGAGTATTGGCCAAAATTTAAAGGTGTAGCTGTAAATGTTAGTATTGACGGATATCAAGAAAGTTATGAGTATGTTAGGGGAAATGCTAATTGGTATACATTAATTAAGAATATTAAAACAATACAACAGATATCTAATATTGATAGAATAGTAGGAGCGGTAGCTGTGCAAATTAGTAACGTTCTTATACTTGATAAAATGATAACATATTTTTTAAGCGAATTAGGAATTGTGTTTTATACCAATATGGTTCGATATCCAACTGTTTTATCGGCACAGGTTCTACCAGTCGATTTGAAAGACCTTGCAATTAACCGATTACAAGAAGTAAAACTTCGAGTTCCGGATTTTAAATATGTGAAGGAAAATCCAATCCTTGAAGAAATAACAATGATACAAATCGATGGGGTTATAAACTTTTTACGATCATCTGATCAAAGCCATTTGTGGCAAGATTGTATCGAATACAACAGAAGGTTAGATAAGAGTCGTAATTCTTTAAAATTTGAAGAAGTAACACCAGAATTTAAAATGTTTGTATGAGTCAGTTTAAATTAACAATAACTAATCATACAGAAGATTACAATCTGTATTTTGATATTTTTGAAACCCGAATTGCTAAAGCCTGGCAAGCGGAAATTATCGAAGATTATGAGTTGTTTGAGACCGAAAGATTTACTAATTGGCCGAATAGTATAAAAACTCGTGAATATTATATCAAAGAACTGAATGCACAAATTGATATAATTAATTACTATCATCCTAACACTATTGATGCAATTTTCAATGAGCAGTCGACGCAAGAGACTATGAATTACCTACATAAGATTTTCGAAATTTTAAGAGGGCCGATTGATGAAGGAACTAAATGGTATAAAAATGCCAACCCGTTAGCTCAGATTGCATTAATGCAATACAATATTCTTATTCATGAATACGAACATTTTTGTTTTAATGAAAGAACAGTAGTACACACCAATCACCCATATGCAACTATTGTGGGCACATTTCACGGTAAAAGACATCGTTTAGAAGAAGGAGATTACGGGCACTTTACATTTAAATGGCAATTTGGTACTGTTTATATTAATTACTGTGAAGTAGGGAAACCATTCTTAGATATTTTTAAAGACAATGATCAGATAGTGGGCGCTAATAATATAAAACCTTTACAACATTATAGTGCAGACTTCCAGATTAAATATGGGCCCGATACCTTAGATCATGTATATACCAAAAGGTTAAAGAAGTTTTGGGAATGGTACGATCAACGAGACAACTACTTTGCATCACTAGGGTTTTTTCGATCTAACAAATTAGCATTAGGTTTAATTCCAGTTGCATTAATAAACTTAAAAAATAGCAAGCTCGAAGGCTTATCTCAAGTAGAAATTGTCCATAAATTAAGCAAATACAATTGTATTAGATCAGTATGCATAAAGTAACATCTAGATGGGGGCAAACCGATCAAGTTAGAATAGAATGGAATCTAGGTAAGAAATGTAATTACGACTGTTCTTATTGTCCTTCCGAAATTCATGATTACACTAGCCCCAACACTGACATTGAGATCTTAAAGGATACGGTTAATAATCTTTTAACTATTAATAAACCTATTAGAATTAGTTTTACTGGTGGAGAACCTTGCGTACACCCGCACCTTAAAGAATTAATCGACTATTCAAAACATAAAGGTATACATTGGATAAGTTTAACTACTAACGGCAGCCGTCGTCCTGAATATTATATTAACTTAAATGTAGATCATTTTGTTTTCAGTTTGCACTTTGAATATAACTGGCGTAAAGTGATAACTACTATTATCAAGGTACACCGGGAAAGTAATAAGGCAGTAATGGTTAATATAATGGTACATCCCGATCAAGTTGAACATGCTAAACTTTGCTGTGCAAGATTTCGTCTAGCCGGAGTACAATATACCCTTAGACGGATCAGATGGACACAAGGAAATCATAACTTGTTTGATGATATGAGGTACCATCCTGCTGACTTGCAGTGGATGTTAGATGCAGAGTCTACAGTAAATGCAAATTGCGTAATCGACGACGGTGAAGTATATGTACATGCTAATGATATAATCAAACATAAACTTAATAACTTTATGGGATGGACTTGTAATGCCGGAATTGAAAGTTTAATGATTAATTGGGATGGAGATGTGCATCGAGCTACTTGTCGTGTTGGCGGAAGTTTAGGAAACATCTATAACGGCACGTATAAGAAGCCAACTGATTCCATAGTTTGCACAAGAGATTGGTGTACATGTGCAGCAGATATACCGTTATCTAAAACGTCTCTTTGAGATATGCATTTCAGGAGTACAATAACATTTAGAGTTTTGACAAATTATCGGTTTAAAATCTAGGTTAAACTTATTAACAAACTCTTCGTCGAGAATATTGTAATAATAATCTAACCCATATAACTTATGCCGGCACGATCCTGTAATTTCCCCGGTCCAATTAATTACAACTGTATCTGATCCGAGATCACATGACCAACCTTTAAATGAATTCCAATTATTATTAATGTAAGTTTGTGGTCGTGATTTAACAACCCTTCCATTATCTAACTCAGCTATACTTTCATAAACTCTAATCTTGTTTGATAAGATTAGCTTGTAATTACGTAAAAACCAAAGTATATTAGGAATCTTCTTAAATTCCCACCTCATGAACTTTTTTTGTTCTTCAGTATACTTTTGATTCGTTTTACCGGTAGTAATACGTTCGGGTTCAATCACTTCAGTGGTTTGTATAAACCATGGATGGTTGCTATGTTTTCTCATATATGAAATAGCATTAACACATTCATCCCATTTTAACGGATCCATTAGAACAATTACTGTTGTTTTCTTCCCTAATCTAGACATGATATCAGCTACGCTAATATGATGATCGATATTAGTTTCGGATACATGATAACTTAACGTAATGTTGTCGATTAAGTGCCCATGTTTTTCCCACCATCGCAGCGTACGAGAACCATTTGATATTAGAGTAATATACAAATTATGTTTCTTTTTAATCTCTAAAATAAACGTACCAAGGTCTTTCCACAACGTTGGCTCTCCGCCTGCGATCTTAAGATTAATATCAGTTTTACCTAATTTATTTTTATATTCGGTTAAAAAATGATCAAAATTCTTTAATATTAGGCCTAAATCTGTCGGAGACTTGTAATCTCCCCAATTTGATTCAGGAAAACAATATCTACATTTAAAATTACATACATTATTCGGATTCCATGTAATTTCTAAAAAATTAGTATTATGTGTTGAAACAATTTTAATTGGAAACGTCATTGATTAATCCTTTTAATTCGGGAAATATTTGTTCAAAATTTGTCCCTCGAATTGAATCCAGTGTGTTAATATAATCGGCAAAATCTGGGATCATATAACTCAAATCTTCGCACATTATAAATTTTAATCCACCTTCCCATCTTGTCCAACCGTAAGGACTATGCAGCCAAAAATTGTCATCTTGTGTATGATTCATCCAAAGCCATTGTTTAAATTCTGCAAATTTACTTGATAACAACTCTTTATATTCTGCCGGCAAAATCCTTGCACTTAAAAACGTAGGAATATATAACAAATGCATATTGACAAGTCCGCCGCCCATGACAAACTCTCCGGGCATCATAGAAAGATTAATTTTCTTATATTTTTGAGTAACCTTCCATTTAACAAACTCGGGGAGATGTAATATATTCATTACCTGTATTGCAGTGGCGATGCTAACAGTAACATTATCAGGGGTGTTATCCAATCTTCTCAAATTCTTTTCTATAGTTCCCCAGTCACTAGGATACCGAATATAATGGTTTCGGTCTCCGTAGGCATCGATACTAAATGCAAATTTAATATGTTTGAAATGTTTCCATAATTCGATTAAGTCTTCGTCTATTAGTAATCCGTTACTTGAATATCGAATAAGAATTTGATCAGCATACCCTCTACGAATTATTTCTTCTAAAAATAACTTATGTTCCTTGATAAGTAACGGCTCACCGCCTACAAAATACACTTGTTTTAAGTTAGGAATTTGATCATAAATTTCATCCCAAAATGTTGACTTTTCATACCATTTATTGTCAAATCGATGTCTATCAAAAGTAATTTGTTGTTGTACAATTTGACTTTTAGTTCTAGTCATTACTGCATCATAATCTTGTAACCAACGACTGCTATCATGAGGACTACACATCACACACTTTAAATTACAAGTATGCCCTAATCGAAGATCTAAGTATGCTAATTTATTGGGAACTATCCCTTCTTTTGTAGTATTTGCAATAACGCTCTGCGGAGTCACACTTTCCCCGTGCCAAAATTTCGTCTCCCACACTCGTTTACTAACAACGCCCGACTCTTCTTCTTTAAAACATTTTTTGCAACTAGCAGGTATTTTACCTTCGAGCATAGTTTTTCGAACAGAACACATGTATTCATTGTTCCATGCACTCATTGGAGTATCGGAGGCAAAGTTAGAAGGATTGCCATCTTCTTTTTTAACTAATCCAACACTATAATCGCCTGTATCAACTCCGCTAGAATTTGAGACACAACATAGCCGCATATCACCATTGGGTCTAGTCGCTAAATGAATCCACGGAAGAATACAGAATGTTGAAGATCCCGACCACTCTTTAATTTGCTCTTGTGCCTGGGTTAATTGTGTCATTTTTTAATACCAATAATCATATATCTTGTGTATAATGGAAGTTTAAGCTCTCCTGCCCACCATTCTTTTAATTGACATTGGCTTCTAAATTCGTCTAATGAATTTGCAATTCTACAATGTTCATCGATTACGTAATTATTACTTTGCACAACAATTAGTGTATCGGGCAATAACAGATTAAGCCATTGATTATACGATTCTTGTGAAATATGTTCTGCACTAGTATTAATCGCAATAGGATTTGGTCCAAAGTTTAGATATGTTTCCATAGGACAACATACTGATCGAAATCTACCCTGCATCTCTTCGATTTTATTCATAGTGATTGCAGTATCTAAACAAGCACGGTCTATGTCAACACTTTCAATTTTTTCAATAGGGATATCTGATTGAAATAACATGCTTGCTAATACACCGACCCATCCGCCGTAAATTGTAATGTTTGAAGGTTGAATGACCCACGGTCTAAGATTATTAATTAACCATTCTTTACTTTTCAATTGCCCGTTCCAAAAAGCCTCTAACACACGAAGATGATCATTGCTATTTCGAATAGCGTCCATCCAAAATTTTACGTGATTTAATTCTACTTGCATATAAATTGCTCATTTAGTTTATCAAACGACCCACACTGTTTCGAACATTCTTTGAGGCCAGCGGTTGTCCAACAATCGGATATATTAGTAAAATGCCCTGATTCAAAAATTTCTTTTAATGAACTTTTATTAAGATTAGGAAACACACTGATCTTATTCATGTAATCAATTCGAGAATCGGTATTATGTGGTTGCCAGTCAACATCTAACCAACAACATGGATTGACATTGCCATTTGCACTTACATAAATCTGTGAGTCCTTCTTTGCTTTACAAGTAATTATAGGAAGATCGTCACCTTGAGATTTTTTTACCTTTGAAATCATAGTTTGACTTTTTTTAGTAGGATATAAAGTATGGGTGGTCCTTCCTGTGTCATCTAATACATCAAACTTATTATTTTTAAAACGGGAAGTGTGCTTTGTTGTAAAACCTTGAAATCCTAATGTCTCACTGAGACTTTTACATTCGGCAATCTGATGGGCATTATGCTGAAAAACTAGCATGTCCCATCTAGCCCAGCCGCCTGCCGAAATAAATGCGGTAGCATTCTCGATAACTTTCTCCCAGTTTGTATTAATTCTGTAAAAACTGTGTGTATCGCGCATCCCATCGATACCAAAAACCACTTGCACATTTTGAGAAGCTAAATCGATCCACCAGTCAACATTTCTTGCACTCCCATTAGTATGAAACCTAAGAGTTAATTCGGAATTGATCGAACGAATATGTTTAATAATTGCAAGTATGTCGAAACATACAATAGGATCACCAAGATTACCGCACAAATTAAAATGATCTAGTTGTTTAATAAAATCGTCAGAAAACCATTGTTTAAATTGGTGCAATGTGATTTCTGCTGGCTCGACAAAAGGATTAGATATACCCCCGTTAATTCTACGAGGGCACATCGGACATCTTGCCTGACACTTCGATGTAGGTTCAAGATGTACAGCCTTTATATCTTGATATCTATACATTTTGGGATTTTACTATCAGCCGAACTAACACAAATAGAAGTCGTACATTTAACTGGAGTGTTAAACAACTCAAAACCGTCTGTTAATGTACCTAATTTTTGATCATGACAGCTATAACTTCGTTTAACTTCATTCCCTCTTATGATAACGCTTTGATATCCACTGTTACAATTCCATCCTGTAAATTGATTGAATCCAAATGCATTAAATCGTTCAGCTTGATCAAAAAGATATTCATTACTGTCTTTATCATATAATGCTATTTGATATATTTCTTCACCGTTTACCTGTTGCGGAAATCCTGTTTGCATCAACATACTCATATTATCAGTGTAACCTTCAACGATAGAACTTGCTGTCGGATTACTTTGGGGTTTTAACGTAATATTAATTCCTAAAGCATGAAATCTTTTACAGCGCTCGTATAATTCATAAAACTGATCAGGAACCATAACTTGATTGATAGTAACGAACACCCCATAATCCATTAACATCAATATTTTGTCGCAAAATTCTATTTCATTGGCAAATTCCGCATGAAAACTTGCTGTAAGTGATACTCGATCTAAAAATTCAGTCGTCTCAATCCATTTCCTCCAGACTTTATAATTTGGACTTAGATTTGTTGTCATATGAAAAGATTGATATGGATTGTTGGGTTCATCTAACGCAGCAATTAACTTAAGAAGATGCTTATATGCTGTCGGTTCTCCACCACTAAATGACCAATGAAATTCAGTAAATCCGTTTAGCCGAGCTTGGCGTTTAATCTCATAGATTGCATTATGATACACATCTAAACTAAAATGATCGGGGATTTGCGAATTAGCATATGGCCAACAATAACTACATTGATAATTACAAAACCGACCTAGAATCCAACTTACTGCAAATAATGGACGATCTAACATTGTTTTTTGCCCAAATCTTACAATATCTGCAAATGGTATTTCTGTAAAGCTCATGGAAACTATTTACGCGATATCTGATTGACTTTGATAGAAAGAGGCTATATACTGTGTACAAAACGTGGACGTGAGTGGAATTGGTATACCTCCTCCTAGTAAGCTTCTTAGCTGAACGGAGGGAACGAGGCTAGGCTATAACGCCGCCTTTGTAGGTTCGAATCCTACCGTCTACACCATTGTTCTATAGGCACAGTATGAAGGCAACAATACTTTTATTTTTTATTTTATTCCTTCCGGTTACAGCGTTCTCTGTAAACATTAAAGACGATCCGTATGAACTGTTTAATATGTCTAAACGAATGTATGATAATGCAGAAATAGAAATTCATACTGATAACAATATTTCTGAAAGGTGCGAACAAGAAAGTCATAAAAGAGGGTACAATGGTTTTCCTTATAAAGTTTATGCATGTACTTTTTGGGACGAAGGCGGAAGACATAAATGCTCAATCTATCTTCCAAAACAGACTAACATGCATCAATTAGGCCACGAAATGCGACATTGTTTTCAAGGCGTATGGCATGAATAAGATAAGTAAAAGTCCGGATCGAAACACTTTTCAGAAAGAAATGTATATCAAACGTATGACCGAAGAGAACAAAGAAGCATCTGACCACATGATTGATTTTTTTCAGTCATGCCGAGACGAACGAGAACAAAATCCGGAATGGGCTAACGATAATCTAGAACACGATTTACGTAAAACTACCTGGATTCTAGAAAAAGCTCGTACCAGCGACGCTTATTCTCAAAATCTTTACGCGGCATTGTGTAATAACGATTTTGTTAAACGAGATCTATGGCCGCTTCTTAAAGAAGAATATTGGCATTGTTCTTGGAGACATGCCGGTGGTATAATTGCTGATATGAGAGAAGAAGGCGATTATATAGATTGGTACTGTTCAGGTATTCAAAATGATGATTATCTAACTAATGGGTATGTTGCTGAAAGTGTCGTAACTGAAGAAATTGAAAAAGACCTATATAAATTAGGTTGGTTAATTGTATCAAAAGGAGATTAAATACACACGAATGGCTAAAAAAGATGATGTAATTGAATTAAAGGGAGTTGTCAAGGAAGTATTACCTGGTAATATGTACCGTATTAAAGTAGAAGAGCTTCCGGAGCTACTTCTTTGCTATCTTGCAGGAAAATTAAAACAACACAAGATTAGGATCATCTTAGGCGATACAGTAAAACTTGAAATCAGCCCATATGACTTGACTAGAGGAAGGGTAACATACCGATTATAAAATGAATGGATTAATGGAAACTATATGTTTAATATGTACACACATTAGACTTAAAGCCTCTAAAGGCGTATGTTTTCATAAATTAATGACCATTATTCGTAAAGAATTCCTTATACATGGTATTGATTTGGATATCAGAGCTCATAGAAGGAAATCATTACATCCTGCGGAATTTTATGTTAATGCATATTATGATTCAGAAAATGATCGCAATTTTGATATAGCAATCGAAGTAATCATTTACCATAACTTTAACAAAACAATTGACTGGTCCCAATTTCACATCACTGAACTACTAATACAACTTTTCGATGCCGTTATACATGAATATAAACACCGTAGTCAAAGCATTAAACGTAAACATAAAACCCACTGGGCAACTTCATCTGTCGTAGTAGAAGAATATTTAAGCGATCCAGACGAAATAGATGCATACGCATTATCTATTGCTGTAGAATTATGTCGCTCGTTGGGGAAGTATCGAGCACTGAAATATATGCCTAGGCTAACCGCATTGAGCAGAGTCAAAGTGAAAAATTATTATGCTAGCCCAAATTTATACGGATATGTTAAAACATTTCGGTCTATCGATCATCCCGTTCTGATCATTCTCTCTAAAAAAATTTACAAAAGACTCTTAAAGATTGACACTGACACAATCTTCATGTAAACTGTTTTTGTTTTCAACAATTAACTTAAAGACATTATAATGACACAACAAGAAAGTCAAATTTAATATGAAAATTAAAATAGTATCAGACCTTCACTTAGAATTTTCGGATATTGATATTCCAAATAACGGATGCGATGTGCTAGTTCTAAGCGGCGACATTTTGTTAGCAGATGTGTTGCATGACTTCCCTGTTGACTATGATAATACTACTATTTGTTCTAAAAGACAAATTCAAGCAATTCGTTTTAGAGACTTTTTGAGGTATTGTTCGGAAGATTTTCCAAATGTAATTTATGTTGCAGGAAATCATGAATTTTATCACGGTAAATTTCATCAGTCTCTCGATACACTAAAAAAAGAATGTTTACAACTCCCCAATGTACATTTTCTCGAAGATAACGCTGTAACGATTGACGACATTATTTTTGTTGGGGGGACATTGTGGACTGATATGATGCAAGGTGATCCTCTTGTTATGATGGATGCAGAGCGGGGAATGAGTGATTTTTTCGTTATTAAGAACGACCAAAATGGTTATCGCTCGATTTCTGCTTTGGATACAATTCGTCGTCATCGTAAAACACTCGAATACATACATGTTACTGTGAATAATGCATCACCCGATAAAAAGATTGTTGTAGTCGGGCATCATGCACCGAGTTTTCAAAGTGTTGCTGAAAAATATAAAAATGATCAACTTACTGGTGCATATGGATCTGATCTTTCTAATTTTATTCTTGCTCATCCTCGTATTAATATATGGACACACGGACATATGCACAATGCTAGTGATTACATGATTGGCTCTACCCGGATTGTATGTAACCCCCGAGGGTATTGTAACGATGGATACGAGGAAGACACTGGTTGGGACATCAATATGGTTGTGGAAATTTAAAAGAGGTATTATAATGACAACTGAAACTGAACAAAGTATTTCCGTTAGTGCTATGATTAGAAAAACTAACGATAATACACATGAATTTTTGAAGCATGTAGCGGATCATATCGATTTGCTAGAATCAAAAATAGTAGAACTTATTAATGAACTTAACCAACTTAAAGGTGAAAAAAATGGATCTGAAGAATGAAGAAGAAATTAATGCTCTTAAGACATGGCTCGATGGCATGCTTAAGATCGAAAAAGTTACTGTTACGTTTACTAAGCAAGATGGCAATGAACGTGTAATGAAGTGTACGACAAATCCCATTTACTTTAACAACGCCAAAGACGAACTTACTAATCGTAACGAAGACGTATGTACTGTTTTCGATCTTGAGGTTAATGAATGGCGTAGTTTCCGTTACGTATCAATCAAACGTGTTGAATTTAGTTTAGGTGATTAGTGGAAACTACCCCAGATATCGTATTAGACAGATTCACTATATTAAGCGAGAACAAAGTGTGTGTCCTACACTATAATAATCGTGTAGGCATACCGAATGTTCGTTACATTTTTGACGGTGAAACATTCGAACTTAAATCAATTGAATTAATCAAATGAAAACTAAAGAATATATTGACGATACTTGCGAAGTTATATGTGAAGATAACGGTCGCAAAATGGTAGCAGAAGTACTACATTTTACCAAAAATAAAACTTTAACTGTAAGTATTGATCGCAGTATCAAACTTACACTTGGATGGAATGGTAAGATTTATGAAGGTGCTATGGGCTCAATTAGTTTTGTTAGCAACGGACCCGATTCGCGATTTGTAAAAACAAGACGATGAAATACATGCCACCAAATGCATCTTTGTATTGTTTAGGAGTAGTTTTAGGAGTAGTTTTAGGTATGGCGCTTGTGTATATTACTCAAGTAAAATATAATCTGTTACTACCCGAAAAAAATTACATGTGTGTAGATGCAGAACCATTAGAAAACGACCCTAGCATAGTAGCATGTACTGTATTTCTTAGAAAAGACAGTACTGCTCATAAAGCCTTCTTAGAGTATAACAATGACCGCACTAATTAAAGAAGATGTTGAACGAATCATTGATGGTTACATTCTCGAACGAGTTAATAACTATAACAATCTTAAAGAAGAACTTCGCCTAATAAAAACTGGAGAAATGATCCCAGTTCCCGCAACCAAAACCCATGCAGAAAATATGATTCGGATGGGTCAATTTTATTTGGATAATAGTAATGAAAGTTAATTTTCTTAAAACATCTAGCTCAGCAAGACCTGTCGTACGACAGGTGATAAAAGCATTGGCAAAATTGTTTGCCAATGAGTACGATATTGTTGAGAAAGAATCGATTTTTTATTGTCTAACAGATACCAAAGTTAAAGAAACCTTTTGCGAGTATCTCAATAATAACGATATTCTTCACGTCACGCCATATAAAATCTTAAAAGATAACGGAGAGGTTTTAGCTGACGGTTTTGATATCGAAGAAGACGAGTTGTATACTATTGCTATTTTAAAATATTCATAAGGAGTAAACATGCCACATTTGGTTCCAATGGTCATCGAGCAAGAAGCTCGTGGTGAACGTAGTTACGACATTTATAGTCGACTACTTAAAGATCGCATTATCATGCTTGACACAGACGTCAATGAGCATAGTGCAAGTCTTATTGTAGCGCAGTTACTTTTCTTAGAAAGTCAAGGTAATGACGATATTTCGTTTTTTATTAATAGCCCTGGCGGGCATGTAACTGCCGGTATGGCTATTTACGATACACTTCAATTTATTAAACCCGATATATCTACTATTGTAATGGGACAGGCTTGCTCAATGGGGTCATTACTTGCTCAAGCTGGATCGCCAGGAAAACGTAAAATACTCCCAAATGCAAGACATATGATACATCAAGTGAGTTCGGGTACGCAAGGTACTGCAATCGATATGAAAATCGCATTAGAAGAAACATTAAGATTAAATAAATCACTTACTGAGATTTATGTTAAACATAATTCAAAGGGAAAAACTTTTCAGCAATTAGAAATCGATATGTCAAGAGATTTCTATATGACTGCTGAAGAAGCAGTTGCATATGGATTAGCTGATGAAATTATACAGTCTCGTGCTTAACCAAAAGCAAACCAATATTCAAAACCGAGTGATCTTGCAGTATCTTGCTTCGTGTGATTAATTTCTAAATTTTGATAATAAGTCCAATTGCTTTTAGCATCTATAAGCAAATTCTTAGATTTAACAAAAATATCTGGATAATGTCGATGTTGTTTCCCATTATAATTATAAAAAATAATAGGAACAACATCTCTTCCAACAAGAATATCAGATTCATCGAAATAATCAAGCAAGCCACTTAGAATAGTCGGTTCTGTTCCTTGTACTCGAACTATACGTCCTATCGGGAAGGTGAACAATTTTGAAGAATATCGATGAGATCGATCATTCATTAACTCTATACATCGTAATCTTCGTCTTTCTTTTTCGTCTTCGGGTAATTGTTCCCAATGATCAATTGATCTTTTAGAAAGCAACCCGGATCCTAGCATACATTTTCTTGAACAATAAATATGATAATGCTTATGTTCATTTTGAAAATTTACCTCGGTTCCGCAACGAGGACATTTTGGAATTTGAAAAACATCGTTTTTAATTGCGTGTACTCTTTGCGTAAATCGCACAGTATGATCCATCCATTTTGTATAGTGTTTTATTTCTTCTAAAAAAGGTCTAACTTTTAATGAACGCTCGTTAAGCATTCTTGATGGAACTTCTTTTTCAAGACTTAGAACAATCGTTTTTAGATGAGATGGATATGAATTTTGTAAATACATTGCTGACATTCCTCATTAATGTTAGAGCGGGTGGATCTTGCCGGATCGCGACTCGTATTTTTATTTATTAAAAATCAGATTGACGTCTACAGTTAGTGACGCTATAATAAGGTAACTATGAACATTCTTGAGTTTGTTCAATATCCAGCAACTAAAGTTAAAACTGCTTGTGGTTGGGATGTAACTATTACTGATATTGTAAAAGAAGACGAGTATCCGATTAAGGGTACTTATCAAAACAATGTTGTTAGATTTGCAAGCCCGTGCGAATGGGATGCTAAAGGATATCCTCATAACCTTCCTACTACACACGGTCTAAACCTTATACCATTCTTGCCTACTCGAGAATGGTACCGAGTTGATAACGAAAAATTTAACTCTGCTACTAGTTACGCTGACCTTTTCAATTAATTCAACTTGACAACCAGGGTCGTTGACACTATAATAATTAGTATATTAAACAACTGAGAACACTTATGATGCGTCAACCTTGGGAGGTTATTACCTTACTCGAATCAGATAACAGTCGTCTTGCAAAAGAAGCAATTATCGAGCGTGAGGCTATTCTTAAGAATACAGTTTTCTTCGAAGGCTGTAGACTTGCCCTTGACAAACTGATCACATTTGGTCTCAAAAAAATTGAGGAAAAAACAAATGAAGATGGTCTGGGGCTTGATTGGGATAGTTTTAATCTCATCCTTACTGGTTTTGTTAATCGTGAGTTCACTGGAAACCTTGCTCGAGATACTGTTTCCCGAATGATGGATACTGCTACTAAAGAGCAGTGGAATAATTGGTATCGTAGAATTCTTATTAAGGATTTGCGTTGCGGTGTAAGTGAAAAAACAATCAACAAAGCGGTAAAGGATCATAATCAAAATTATAGTGTTCCTGTGTTTAGTTGTCAACTTGCTCATGACTCTGCGAATCATACCTCTAAACTTACAGGAAAAAGACTTATTGAAACAAAACTCGACGGAGTTCGTATTCTTGCTGTTGTGTATCCAAGCGGAGTTGTTAACCTTTTTAGTCGGAATGGTAAAGAACTTATAAACTTTGAACACATTCAACAGCAACTTGCTAAAACAGCAGTCAGTATTACAGACCCTGTAGTTTACGATGGTGAAGTAATGTCAAGTTCTTTTCAAGATTTAATGAAACAGGTGTACCGTAAAGAAGATGTAAACGCATCTGATGCAATTCTTTACATTTTTGATTCAGTGCCCCTTGCGGATTTTGAAAAAGGTGTGTGGAATAAACGACAGGAAGATCGTAGCGCAATTGTACTTGCTTGGTACGATCAGTGGAAGGATCTTCTCCCAAATGTAAGTGTTTTAGAACATGAAACAGTTGACCTTGATACCGCAGAAGGACAACAACTGTATAAAGAAATTAATAAACGTGCAATCGACGGCGGGTACGAGGGTATTATGATCAAAGATCCCAATGCACCGTACGAATGTAAGCGTAGCACAGCATGGCTTAAATTAAAACCATTTATTGAAGTAAGTCTGGAGGTCATCGATGTTGAAGAAGGTACTGGAAGAAATCTGGGGCGACTTGGTGCTCTTGTGTGTAGTGGTGTGGACGACAATAAACACATTTCTGTTAATGTTGGTAGTGGGTTTAGTGATAACCAGCGTGACGATTTTTGGATTAATCGTGCTGGGCTTTGTGGAACTATTGTGGAAGTTCGAGCAGATGCTATCACCCAGAACCAAGATGGATCGTACAGCTTAAGGTTCCCTCGCTTTAAGAGCTTTAGAGGATTTAAGCACGGTGAGAAACTGTAATGGACAGAGATAACTTAAGATTACTTATACTCTTCATTTTAGCAATCGGCAGTATAATTGCTATCATGATAGTTGGGGTGAAACAAGATAACAAACGATCACAAATGGCAGCTGAACACGGTTGTACATATTTAGGAAAGGCGCGAGATTTAATAGGTGTTACATTTTATAATTGTAATGGTGAAATTGTAATGAGACCTTCAGGTAAAGAATTATAAAGGAGAAAAAATATGAGTGTCTTTTCAGACCAAACAAGATTTATGGTAGCAGGCAATCAAACTACAGATCACTTTAATGAAACACAGTTCAACATGTATGTCGATCTTATTGAAGAAGAATACAATAGAGAACTTAAAGATGCTATCGAAGCCAAAGATCGGGTTGAAATCTTTGATGCACTGTTGGATATCATCGTTGTAACCATCGGGGCAATGAATTCGCTTGGCGTTGATGCAGAAGGCGGATGGAACGAAGTAATGCAAACTAACTTTGCAAAAATCGACCCAGAAACTGGAAAGTGCCGCAAGCGTGAAGACGGAAAGATTCTTAAACCAGCAGATTGGGTAGCACCGGATCTAGCAAAATTTATAAGGTAAAAATATGAGACATTATTGGAGTTGTACAAAATTTGCAGACTGGCTTCGTGGTACTACTAAATTAAACAGTGGTACTAGCAAAGAATGGGACCTTTGGAGAGAGGCATCTAAGGAGAAAAATCCTATTCGATTTTGGATTGTTGAAGAAGGGTTAGATTATCTTCAGGATTTTATCTTCTGGCCAACTGACAAATTGTATGCCATGAAGTATTGGCTTGTTAATCGCTTTTCGACTAAGACTCATGCCCTAACTTCTAACTTAAAGAGAGGCCTGTGGCACGAATTTGAAGAAAGAATGCTTCATTGCTTGTTTGACGAACTTGTAAACTTTGTTGAAATTGAACAAGCGTGGCATCATGTTTTGTGGGACGAGAAAGCTCGTAAAAAATATGCTACTCCGTGGTACGCAACAGGTTTTTTTAGAACAAGATCATGGCGTTCTCCAGAAGCAGGTATTGATTATCTTAACTGGGCTTCAAAACTAACTATGAATGAAGGTTGGGGAGTCGATCCGGACGATGAAAAGTTCGGTGCTCCGACCCATCAAGCCGAAACTGCTATCGAAACATTGGTATTATATTACTGGTGGAAGGAAGTTCGCCCACAACGTCTGGATCCATACGATGTTAGTGGATGGTCCGAATTATGTGAACGCCGTAGAACTGAGCATGGACAATCATTATGGCTAGAAGATCAAACTGAAGAAGAACGGGCCGAATCTCGAGAATCTATTATTATTTCGAATCGTTTAGAAGAGGAATACCATAAAGAAGACGAAGATATGATGATTCGTTTGATTAAGATTCGACAAGGATTATGGACATAAAATGAAAACACTATTTGAAATAAGAGATATTACAGATAAGATTAGTCCTACTTTTTGCCTATCAAAATGGCATCAAACTTCAATTTATCTTCAAACAGGCGAAACACATAGCTGTTACCATCCGCCCCCTCATAAAATTCCACTCGAAGAAATTGAAAATAACCCAAGTGCATTACATAATACCGTCGAAAAGAAACAACAGCGTAAAGAATTGCTTAATGGAGAGAAATCAAAAAGTTGTCAATATTGTTGGAACATTGAAAAGCTAGGAAAAGAGTATATTAGTGATCGTCTTGAAAGAAATGCATTATTTTATTCAGCACCAACAATAAACGAAATTGACAGTAAGTCATTTGATTTTGATATAAACCCTCAATATATCGAAATTTCTTTCGGTAATGAATGTAATTTTAA
>JGI24890J29729_1000656_pt1 | contig 20199 bp, 22 predicted proteins | sample FreactcultureFD7_FD_29729 | JGI IMG/M metagenome (IMG submission 29729)
ATCTACCAGATCGGGATGCCCGGTCTTTGGTCAAAGTTTGTGGACATGAGAGAAGTTGTCCGAAAAGAGCGCGAAAAAGTCGAGCGTGAACAAAAAAAGCCATCGAGCTTGCCGCTCTCAAAAGGCGTCAGTTCATTAATAAATGGGAACTCCGAGCCTCGATCATGGCAGGAATCCTTGCTCTTTTCCTCACGTTTGCCGCGCTTATGTATGCCATACACATAGACTATCAAAGTTCAAAGGAGCATAAGAATGGATTGGCTTAAATCAATTGCACCCACAATAGCCACAGCGATGGGCGGCCCTCTTGCGGGCATGGCTGTCGAAGCTATATCCAAAGCTATTGGGGTTGACCCTAGTGAAGTACAGAACACGATTAACTCTGGCAAGATGACTGCCGACCAGATTGCGTCCATCCAAACCGCAGAGATTGCCTTGAAAGCTCGGGCGCAAGAGATGGGTCTTGACTTTGAGAAGTTGGCAGTAGCAGACCGTGCAAGCGCCCGTCAGATGCAGATGACCACAGGTAGTTTTATTCCCCCTGCATTGTCCATTATGATTGTATTGGCTTGGGCGTCGGTGCAGTTCTTCCTCTTGACGCACGTCATTGAGCCAACTATGCGTGAACTGATTGCCCGTGTTTTGGGTACTTTAGATGGTGCTTTAATGCTAGTACTATCGTTCTACTTTGGATCATCTAGTGGTTCACAAGCCAAGGACACAATGCTCCACAACTCGACACCGACATCATGACTTTACTAACCAAACACTTCACATTGGAAGAGCTTACAATTACGGATCACAGGGAGTTTAATAATGAACCTAATGAATCTGAAAAAGCAAATCTTGTCCGTCTTGCAATCTTCTTGGAGCAAGTCAAAGAGCTATTGGGTGGCAAGCCGATCATGGTTAACTCAGCGTTTCGGTCAAAAGCCGTGAATGATGCGGTTGGAAGCAAAGATTCTAGCCAACATAGGGTAGGGTGCGCATCCGATCTTCGCGTCCCCACAATGACTCCTGATGAGGTTGTGAAAGCAATCATGGCAAGTGATCTTCAGTTTGATCAAGTCATCCGAGAGTTTGACCGTTGGACGCACATCTCTGTACCAAATTCGCCCAATTTAGCCCCAAGACGACAGGCACTCATTATTGATAAAAATGGTACTCGGCCATACGCCTAAGCCCTTGTTGTTTTAGGTGGTTAGTGGGAAAATAGAGCAAATAATGGGGAAAAAATGACGACCACTGTTATAACCACACCGTCGGATCCAAACTCGTGGGTATTGACCTATGATAATTTGATTGCCATCGTTCCTCAGTATTTGGAGCGTTCTGATTCTGCGACCATCAATGCCATCCCTGCATTCATTACCCTTGCTGAATTTGAGATAGCTCAACAGATCAAAACATTGGGTCAGCTTCAAATCGTTGAAGCAACAATGACTTCTGGCAACCCAGTCCTTCAAAAGCCTTCTAGATGGCGTAAAACCGTATCTATGAACTACACAGACAGTAGTGGTAACCGTACCCCTATTCTGTTGAGAAAATACGAGTATTTGACCAATTATTGGCCAATCAATACGCAAACAGCACCGCCTTCGTTCTATTCGGACACAAGTTGGGATTTTTGGTATTTGGCTCCAACTCCAGACCAATCATACAATTTTGAGGTTTTATACTATGAACGCATTCAACCATTGAGTTCAACCAATCAAACCAATTGGCTGACTCAGAATGCACCCAATGCAATGTTGTTTGGTACTCTTTTACAAGCCATGCCTTTCCTTAAAAATGACCAACGTCAGATATTTGAGCAAAAATATCAAGAGGCAATCCAAGCTTTGAAAGCTGAAGATATTGCTCGCGTTGGAGATCGTCAATCCGTAGCCGTGGACAGTTAATATGACCTACTATGTAAATCCCTATACAGGTTCCACGATCAGCCCATCTCAGGTTGGTTACGAGAGCCTGACAATCAGCGCAAACACCACCTTACAGTGGCCAATTAATGGAAACAATTCCACTGTTGTGGCCAACATCATTGAGGTGACGGCTACCACGACTAATTTGAGATTGATCTTGCCTGCAGCGACTCAAGTCTCCACAGGCCAATCATTCTTAATTAAGAACGTTGGCAACACAAATACATTCATAGTATATAAATCTGATGGAACTACGAGCATCATCTCGATTTCATCGGGTATTTCGTACTACATTTACTTGACGGATAACACCACGACAAATGGTACATGGGCAACAATTCAGTTTGGAGCGAGTACATCTGTAGCCAATGCTTCTAGTTTGTCTGGGTATGGGCTGACTGCTACGGGCACCACGTTAAATACAACTACAACGCCTGTTAACTATTACAGCACACAGACGCTACCAAATTCGGTTCAGTCTCAACTGACAACGTGGGCGAGTGGGGCGGGCACACTGACCCTTCCAATCTCAACCTCTTCGGGCGTGAGTTGGTACACCATCCTCAAAAATAATGGCACAGGAATTTTGACTATTGCAACGCAAGGATCAGATCTAATTGATGGTGTAAATAGCACCATGCAATTACAAATTGGGGAATCATTGTATTTGGCCTCCAATGGATCAACGGGTTATACATCTTGGGGTTATGGGCAGAGTTCGGCTTTCTTCTTCACCCAAGAGCAAATATCGGTCACTGGTGCAAGTGCAACCATTACTTTAACAAGTACTCAAGCATCTTACACATTGCAAAATTACACGGGTACGTTGAGTCAAAATACAAATGTTGTTTTGCCTCCAACCGTTCAGTTTTATATTGTTACCAATAGCACGAGTGGTGCTTTCACCCTTACATTTAAAATATCTGGCTCTGGTTCAACTGTTACTGTACCTACGGGCACTACCGTAGGATTGGTGACTGACGGTACAAACGTTACTGCTATCTCAACAATTACCAATAGTAGCAATAACATTACTTTACAGACAGGTTCGGCAACCAATCCGTCGCTTAATTTTACAAGCAACTTAACCACTGGTTTATATTTGCCAAGCTCAAACACGGTTGGAATTACTTCCAATGGTGTGCAAGCAATGACCATCGGGCCTAATGGCTTGTACGTTGCCAATGGTATCAGTGGGGGTACATTTTGACGGCTAAGGTAATAAATCTCACGGTAGCGCCTGGCATCCAACGGGACGGTACCATGTTTGCGTCCGCCTCATATGTTGATGGCGAATGGGTGCGTTTCCAACGTGGATTACCTAGAAAGATTGGCGGATATACAGGAGCGTTCTTGAACTCCTTTGGTATATCAAGAGGGCTCATCATGAGCGCCTCAAATGGGTTGAACTACATCGTCTCTGGCTATAGCGCTGGCGTACAACAATGGGTGACCAACAACGTCACGGCCATAGGAACTGGCCCAACCTCATTCTCAATGAGTTCGTCATTTATTCCAAATGCGTACAACCTTTGGCAATTTGACATTGGATACGACTCAACTGGTGGGGGAAATCTACAGTTGATTGCGCACCCAGGACAGAACCTACAATACATTACAAACACAACTAATACACGCCCTTTGTACGGCCCGTTTACTGGCACATCCTTAGCCCCTGTGGGAGTGTTTACGGCAACTGGTACATTGACATCAGGTTCTAAATTGGTGACGTTTGCGACCACCATAGTGGCCATTGGCGCAGGGGTGTCGGTCACGGGAACTGGCATACCATCAAGCACAACAGTTGTCTCCTCTAGCCTCCAAGGTTACGGGCCTGTTGGCACAGTAAGCATCAACACACAAGGAACAGGTTACACATCAGGAACATTTACTGGTGTGTCCATTGTGGGTGGTAAGAGTGGTTCAAGTGCTCAAGCAACAGTGGTTGTGACCTCTGGTGCGATAACTTCAGTCACTGTTACTTTGGGTGGATCCAATTACATATTCCAAGACACATTCACTTTGAGTGGNGGTGGGATAGGCTCTGGAACTGGATTCCAAGGAACAATTACGGCATTGGCGTCGATNACATCAAATCTTTGGACGGCTGTTTTGAGCAACTCTGCAACCTCAAGCGGAGCGCAGACACTGACATTTGACAACAATATCTCCGTTTCAGGTGGTGTTGTGATGTTGTTCCCATATCTATTTGTGTATGGGAATAATGGGTTGATACAGAATTGCTCGGCAGGGGACTTTAACAATTGGACATCTTCTGACGCCAACGCCAACAACGTATCCTCCACAAAGATCGTGAAGGGTCTACCTCTAAGGGGTGGTACAACGTCACCATCAGGCTTATTCTGGTCTTTGGACTCAGTAATCCGTGTGTCCTATACACCGACTACAGTGACATCAGGAACGACCTCCTCTACGTTCTATTGGCGTTATGACTTGATCACTCAACAGAGTTCAATCATGTCATCGCAATCCGTGATTGAGTATGATGGAATTTTTTATTGGGCAGGCATTGATCGGTTCTTGATGTACAACGGTGTTGTTTCTGAAATTCCCAACACAATGAACTTGAATTACTTTTTTGACAATGTGAACTATTCTCAGCGTCAAAAGGTATGGTGTACAAAAGTTCCACGGTACAACGAGGTATGGTGGTTCTATCCAAAGGGAACTGCTACAGAATGTACGGACGCAATAATCTATAACGTCAAAGACAAGACTTGGTACGACTCAGGTCAGGCGCCAGGCGCCAATCGCTCATCGGGGTGGTTCACCGAAGTATTCCCCAAGCCTATTTGGGGTGGCGTAGCACAAGACACAACACTATCAATTCTTGGATCAGTCTCTGGTACTACGTTGACGGTTACGGCAATTAACTTTGGTGTTGTCACTGTGGGTCAAATATTGTCAGGTACCAATGTTCCAGATCAGATGGTGATAACGGCATTGGGAACAGGTGTAGGTGGTACAGGTGATTACACTGTGTACAACCCAACAAGTACTTCTGTTGCATCGACGACCATGACGGCCAAGTCAAGCGTGATTTGGCAACATGAAACAGGTACAAACCAAGTGTATTTGACCAACAATGATGCCATCTATTCGGCATTTGAGACGTGTGTTTTGGGAAGTTTAAATGGGTTAGTTGGCTCGACACAAGGGCCAAGCGAGAACAATTGGACACGTTGCGAGCGCATTGAGCCTGACTTTGTGCAAACTGGCGACATGGATGTGATCGTGACGGGTAAGGGTTATGCAGATGACATTGACAATCCATCAAGCCCATATAACTTCACGTCTTCCACACTCAAGATTGACATGCGCGAACAGCGTCGTGAGATGAGATTGAGGTTTGAGTCAAACACCTTTAACGGTGACTACCAAATGGGTAGAATCGTCCTCAGCGTTGAAATCGGTGATGTGCGTGGAACGGGTAACCCATGATAGTTTACGATCCGCGTGGGATGACATGGGATCAATGGTGCGCATTGAATGCGGAGTTATTTGCGCCTCAACAGTTAGGTACATTGCCTGAAGAGAGGTGGAGGGAATGGGGTAATGCGGTCGCAAACATTGGATACTTCATGGCCTCTGGTGTTGCAGACACAAGAAGCTTTGAAACATGGGAAGATTGGGCAAAACACATGTGTGGAACAATGACAATTATTAGTTCAACTAACGTGAATGCGGTGGCGTAATGGCGGATGAAACAAATCTAGTTAATAGTTGGTTTACAGCAAATCCAAATGCCACGCAAGCGGATGCGGCCAAGGCTGTCCAATCCATTGGAGGGCTAACACCTGACTTGGCTTCAGCATTGGCAACTCATTATGGAACGAGTGCTGATGTTGTTAACAATGCATACACACAATTAACGGCTCCAACACCCACACCTACTCCTACTCCTACTCCAACACCAAGTCCTACACCAAGCGCGTCCTCGCCATTGCAGTACGATGCATTCACGACGGCAAACCCTGGCGGTGTTGGCACAAGTTATGGGCAAGCTCCAATAACTTTAATTCAATCTGTTCAAAAATCAAACCCCGATCTAGTTAGTTCTCTAGCCAATGGAACTGCGCAATACAATTCAAACCCTGATGGTAGTGATTATTTAATTGATACAACAACAGGACAAAGAATTGGTGGTGATTACACTATCACCACTACACCAGACAATAAAACAGTCATCAATATACCCACCAACAATGGGGCTATGATTCAGGCGGTCACGTCTAACCAAGCAGATTCCAACGGAATGTTGGCACCTGTGACTGAAAATAATGTGTTCAATGTTGGATTGAATAGAGGCGCTGGAGGGTTTGCAGGTGGACTGAGCGACCCAATTAATGCATTCTCTGTGCCATTGGCAATGAATCCAGTTACAGCGCCATTCTTGGCTGCTTACAACGTTGGGAATGATATTTCAAATGGTCGCATCAATACCAATACATTTTTAAATGCTTTGAACGCCTATACAGGATTTGGTGGGCCAACAGGCGGTGTTGATCCAAAATTATTGAATAATGTTAAAAGTGGATTAGGCGTTGTAAATGCTGTAACAAGTAAAAATCCATTGGGCTTGGCCAATTCTGTTTTAAACTTAGCAAGTAACAATGGCGTTGGTGTTGATCCAAATATACAAACTGCGCTTAATGCTACTGCTTTAGCTAAAAATATTGCGTCTAATAATATTCCGGGAATCATCAATTCTGCTTTAGCAACTAATACGTCTGCAAACACTGCGTCTGAAATATCTGCAAACGATCAATTATTAGATTCCAAATTATCTTCAAATTCACCATTGGCATCAACTGGAAACGAATACGATATATTCAATCATGACCCAAATATGGTCAATGCTAGTTTGAGCCTTGCAAAACCGCCAGGAGCACAAGATACTCAATCCATGAGTATGTATGATCAATTTAATAAAGCCCTAACTTTATCTGGCGCACCAAACAATGCAATCATGAGTGATCTTACACCTCGTTTGCATGACACTGGTGAAGTAGATTCAAATGGTGATCCAATCTATGATAAAACCGTAGAACTTAGCATAAGTATTCCAAGTGAAAATGGGTCACCCTCTGGATATAAAATTGTTTATGATCCACAGACAAAATCAGTTACATATGAATATTTCACACCATTTGATGAGTCTACAAGACGTGGCGGTACAATCACCTCTAGTAAAAATCCCCCTGTTTACGATCCAGAAACAAACAAATTTTTACCACCTACAAAAGAACCAATTGCAGATAATACTTCACAACAAACACTTCCTACAGACAATACAGAAAAAGTTGATTCTCCATTAGTAAATTCAGGCATTACAACTGATGAAACTGCTGATGTTAATTCCAAAGTTACATCACCTCTTGCTAAAAATACTGATGTATCAAATGATGTAATTTCTGATGTTAGCCCTTTGGCTACAAACATTGGAATAAATGGAGCAGAAAATGTTCCCAGTAAATTGCCATCAACTTTAGGACAAGATGGAACTAAAGATGGTAAAACAGGTTCAGGCGGTGGAGACACAAGTCCACTTGGAGTTGTTGCCAATACAAACCATAACATAAACAATTTTGGAGTTACTCCTACACCGACATTCACTGATGTTACAAACTTAGATGGTACTGCACCAAATAAAATACTTGGAAATGTAACGCCACTTCGTGTTACTCCAAAAATTACACCCACGCCTACACCTACACCCACTCCTACTCCAACACCAAGCCCCACACCGAGTCCTACGCCTAGCCCCACACCGAGTCCTACGCCCACACCTTCACAATCATTGGGGTTAACTTCTGGAGCACCAACAAACTCCGCACTTGCAATGGTTGCGACCATGTTGGCGGGCGCACCTGTGTATGGCCAACAAGCACACCTGAAAAAATTACAACAACTTTACGATAGCCTTGACCCTGGGCTTGCCAAGATATTGGCCAATGAAGGAATCAAGGCTCCTCAAGAACCCAAACAACAAGAACAGTCAGATCAACTAAGTGCTGATCAATTGGCTGAATTGGATAAAAACATTAAGACAGATCAACCATCAATTGCACAATCATTTTTATTGGCAGATGGCGGAACAGTTGAAGAATTGTTGAAAAACACGCAATATCGGAATATTGCGCCTTCAACTGAGCCAATGCTGAAGGCAGCCCCAATTGTTCAGCAAGAATCAAGACTAAGTCCACTCAAACACCTCAAGCAAGGCATCATGAGAGGGGCACAGCCCACTTCTTTGCTTGCCCATGGGGGTGTACCCCATAAGTACAGAGAAGCGTCTCCAAAAGGACATAATCCAGAATTCATCACTGGATTGACTGGGTACTATGCTTCAGGGCGTGGGACTGGCCAAAGTGATGATATCCCTGCGATGCTCCACGACGGTGACTACGTCATGGATGCGGATACTGTGGCATCATTTGGGGATGGTTCAAGTAAAGCGGGCGCCCAAGTCATGGACAAGTTCCACCACATGGTTCCTCACAACATGTCTGAGGGTGGGAGCCCTGTGCCCGCCAAGATCGCAGATGGGGAGTATGTGTTCCCAGAGAGTTTTGTGACCGCCCTTGGGGGTGGAGACAACAAATTGGGGTCAAAACTACTAGATACCATGAGAGAAGAGTTAAGAGCACACAAAAGAAGTGCTCCTGATACTAAAATACCACCAAAGGCAAAATCACCTCTTGACTACCTCAAGATGGCGAAAGGATAAAAATGGCAAATTTACTTCAGTCATCACAAACACAAGCAACGACAGCACCAGATTACTACACGAATTATCTGAGTAATATCGCTACGCAAGGCGCGGCGGCCGTGGATCCAAAAACAGGCGCACAGTTTGTTGGCCCAACTGATCTACAAAATTTAGCATTTAACAATGTTGAAAAAGCAGCCACTGGGTATCAACCTGAACTGATTAATGCTGAAAACACATTAAACTCAGTAGGTACTTCCGCGTCGCCATTGGCATCGGCTAATCCGTACTTGACTTCTGCGAGCGCGAGCCCCGCAATGCAAGCCTCGCAGTACATGGATCCTTTTACCAATTCCGTTGCCAACCAATTGAGCAACATCGGTCAAAGGAACATTCAACAGAACTTAGCTCCTAGTGCTACGGCCTCGGCAGTGGGCACGGGTCAGTATGGTTCACAACGTGGTGCCCAAGTGTTGGGTCAAACTACGGCCAATGCTGAGAATGATTTAAACACTCAAATTGGACAATTGCTTAACAGTGGGTACAACACAGCGTTGACGACTGCGGAGCAACAGAATCAACTTCAAGGTCAGTTGGGGAGCACCGCGGCGAACGCCTCCTCCCAAGGCCAACAGAACCTCACCAATCTTGGTGCTCAACAGTCTGCACTTTCAGCCCAAAACCAAGCCCTTGGTTTGGGTGCTATCAATGCTGTATCTACTTTGGGCGGACAACAACAAACGATTAAACAAAATCAACAGTTGTTTCCATTGACAAACTTGTCCACACTTTCAGGACTCTTGCGCGGATACAACGTACCCACAACAACATCAACTACGGCACAAGGCTCACCATTGTCAGCATTGTCAACGCTTGGCGCATTGTCACAAACACCTGCTGCGTCTGGACTTGTGAATGCGGCAAAAGATATTTTCAAAGGATTAACAAGTAACTCTGTTAATACAGGAACAACAGGGGATCCAATGGGTGGTGGTGGTACCAGTACAGGTACTATGGATTATTCTGGAGGCGTACAAGGAACGCCATATTCAGTTGAGTATGATTCTTCAGGAAATCCAATTGGAACATATGATGGAAGCGGTAATTTCCTATCTCTATCTGGATCAACATCATAAATATAAGGAATAAATCATGCAAGATAAAACGCCTTTAATGTACGATGTTCAGACAACTGATCAATCAAAAATTAATCCTGCTGGGTTCGAAGATCCTCGTATAGCAAAATCATATGAGAGTGTTAATACTACTAAAGAAGATTTAATAAAAGCTCTTGAAGAGCGTTATGCACAACCCAATTGGTACAAGGTGGCAGCAGGCTTTGCCAAGCCACAACTTGGTGGATTCATGGCATCTCTTGGAAGCGCTTCAGAAGCCATGGGGGAAAATTTTGAGCAACAACGCGCTATTCAGCCAACCATTGCTAATATGAGATCACAGTTGGCTCAACAAAATTTAGCTTTAACTCAAAGTAAAGTTGCTGATGAAATACTTCAAAAAGAAGGTGTGACACCACAATCAACTGCAAAAATTGTAAGGTTGGCTCCTGAATCACCACAAGCAAAAGCACTTTTGCAATCAACACAAGTTGCTAATACACAAGCAGGAACAAGATCCACAGAATTAAGTACTGAAGTTAAAGCAGTTGAGGCTTCTGGAAAAGATCCACGGATGAATGCCTTGACCACTATTTTTGCTCCTGATGTAAAGCCCGAGGAGCGTAAGGCGGCAGAAAAAGTTATCAATGATAGCAAGCCACCTCAAATTGAAGATAAGACATGGTTAGGAATGAGTCCTTATGATAAACAAGAATCTGTTCGTAAATATGCGGAATCACAACGCGAATCAGGACTTACTGAAGAAGAAAAGTCTCGTGAGCAAGCAAAATCAGCCTATGATCGTTTGCCATTATTAAGAAACATTCGAGAGACTGCGCTTGGATTTGGTGTTCCAAGTGTAAAAGATGCAAATGGTAAAATTATATCTGGCCAAGAACAGATGGCTGGCCTACTAAATTATTTTGGTGGAAACAATCCCATTGAAGTTATTGCTCGCGCAGCAGCGGATGGAAAGTTTGGTGATTTGTTGTCTGGAATTGATGCATATGCTCGTCAATCTGGGATGAGCCCAGAGGCAAGAGATAATTTTCAGAAACTCGTAAAAATGCTTAATGAAAATCAAATCAGTATGCGTGGTTCAACTTTGAATCCAACTGATGCATTTTCATCAATGCAAACAATGGCATCACCCAACATTGGTAATTCACAAAAAGCATTGGTAACTCTAGTTGATTTGATGGGGCATAGTGAAAAGCATGCTCAAGATCGTCATGGTTATATGGTCAACTCAGGTGTACCATCGCGTCAATTACGTCTTGATCCACAATATTTATCGTTAGAAAAAAAATATGCCGATCAACATTCAGATATTGCCAAGAGTGATCCTACTAAATCCACACCCTCTTGGTATAACCCACAACTGACGTCAATACCTACTACAGCGGTTAATGCAACACCTTCTGCCAAACCAACTGTTCGTCCATCATTACCACCTGGCTTCCATAGAGAAGGCAACAGAATCGTAAGGGATTAACATGGGAACCATCGCACAAGACTACAACAATCCAGGTAATTTGCGCCCACCTAAAGGCGTAACATATGATGGACAAATTGGTATTGGTGATCATGGCTTTGCTATTTTTGAAACGCCCGAGGCGGGCAAAACAGCATTGATAAATGATATTCAACATAAGGTTGAAAATGGTTTAAACACACCCGACTCATTTATTGACAAGTATTCACCTTCTGGCGATAACACCGATGAATCTCGTGATAATTACAAAATTCATTTAATGAAACAATTGGGGTTAAAAAGTAGTGATGAGCCTTTTCCAAAAGATTCACATGAAAAAATTGCTGATGCTATTGCGCATTTTGAAAGCGGTTTACCAAATGCTGAAACGCCACCAACTACAGTAGGTGAGGAGACAACAACCTCTTCACCTGATACTGTCAAATCATCAAATGAAACAGTTCAATCAACTCCATCACAAAAAATATCACCAATTGTCGGTGGTGCCATTGGTGCATCCGTAGGTGCTACTGCAGGGTCTGTTGCCTCAGTTGCTAAAGCTAAATACGATTTGGCTAAAAAAGGTCTGCAAATGGCGGGCGTTATCAATAAAAACCCAGTACCAACAACCATAACTTCACCGACAACATCAACCGCACAACCAAATATTACTGAGCCTATTCAAGGCGCAGAATTGACGGGCGAAACTCCTGGCGGTAAGTGGGGTGCAAAAACTGGATATGGCGTTGGTGAAGGTACTGTTGAAGATGCATCTACAGCGTATAAGAGAAGAGCAGGGCAAGGAAAAATCACAAGCAGATTATCTAAAACGTATGGCGTTAGAAAGCAAGGCGAAAGTCGCGATCTATTTCAACGCATGATTGATCGTAAGAATGCAAAAGAAGCTGCCGACTTGATTGCTGAAACACAAAAAGCGCAAGAGTTAGCACAGATCGCAGAGGCCGAAAAAATTGCACAAGCGTCAAAGTCATCGTCTCCTTTTTATGAGTATGCAAAAAAGCTTGCATCATATCCAGTCAAAGGACTAATCGGTGGATTGTCTCTGGGCGTTGGTGGCGTTGATGCATACAATAAATTCAAAGAAGGTCACCCTGATGAAGCTATTTCATCTGGATTGGGTGGCATTGCAGGAGCCATGGCATCACCACTTGCTTTACCTTATGTGGGTGCATCAGCACTGTATAACGCTGCAGGGGAGCGTATCCGACACTTACAACAACACCCCGAGGATTATCAATTGGATACCAACGAATATGATCCAATGGGTAATCGTCAACGGTGATCTTTTAAGAAAAAAAACACAAACCAAAATGTTGATGAATGCAATAACATTAAAATAATAAATATTGTAAGTACCATTTTTTCCTATCTTCTTTGCAGAAGCCATTTGCCCCCGACTCATCATCGGGGGCGTTTTTTTTATCCTCTCACCTCTTGAAGCTTCTCTCCAACAATCCTATTCAGATTGGAAACAATTCCAACACATGCATCCAACTCGTCCTTGCGGATCATTGGCTCGGCATACCTTACGAAAGCATTGGCCATGAGGACTAAGTCTTCTGCAAGGAAGTTGTAGTTCTCTTCTAGCATCACGGTGCGAAAGGCGTCACCGACTTGTTCTACGTTCAATTCCATTTCATACTCCAAAGTTATTTTTGATTTTCCAATAGTGAAGAAGGGTTTGGAACATTTCAAACCCACGCTTTAAATCGGCCTCAGTCCATTCCACGATGCGGATCAGGCCTGGGTGACTCACCGAGGCGAACACGTTGGCACAACGCGCATGGGGGATTCCTAGACCGTATCGGTATGCAGATAATTGCATGCACTGTTCGTCATACCCTTCGACCTTGTCGTCTTCACCGAACTCCTTAGTCTTGGCATCCAACACGATCCCCAATGGGGCTGTCTTATCTGGCATGCAATGAAGATCGACCTTACCACCGTACCCCATGTTGTCAGAGAATGATATCTCTGTCTTCCACGGTTGGAACGGATGAGTCCCAAAGTGCTCAAACACCTTCTCTTCAAAGGCTTTGGCAATCTCGACGTGCTCGACCTCCTTCTTTCCACCGTACCACTTCTCAATGGATTCGTGGACACGAGTACCACGCTCTGACGCCCTCTTCCCTGTCTCCTTAGAGTCTGCAACCACGCGAGCAATGAACGCTTGTTCTGTCTCGCCTTGGATGCGTGGGAGGGTGAGCGCTGCCAACAACATCTGCTCGTTCTTCCAGATTTCAAGGCCTGGCTTCGCAATGCTTTTCAGAATGGTACTGACCGAAGGTACTAGGTTCATTTTCCTAGCGTCTCCAAGCGTTGTAGGGCGATCTGAGCCGTTTTTAGCCTTCACTGTATATTGGGGTGCCCCATCCTCTGCACGATACCAATGAACGCTCTCTGCTGATCTTGCAATAATAGTAGTCATTTCAACCTCAATACTTCAATTGTTTTTTTATCTCTCTTAATGGCGGTCATGACCGATTTGTCACCCCACCGAGTAAAAGCACGAGCACAAATGTTTGATTGCAAGTCTCCACCATCGTACTCACCGAATGGAACTGCAATCAATTCACCGACTTGAAGGTTGTCCAATATCGGTGATACATACTCCTTGAAGCTTTGAACAAATTCTTTTTTGGGCTTCGTAGGAACATCAAGGGTGCCGTGCTTTACACCATCCAAGTCAATGATTGCAAAGCTAAAACCCATGCCACTTAACAGGGCAACGGTCTGATTCAATGCCTTCGTGTGGAGGGCTGACATCTTTGTCTTTACTTCAGTTAACGACAAATCAAGTGCATTTTGTTCAGTAGAAGTGGGGTGCAAAATCATGTTGTTCTCCTTAATACTTTTTAATTAAAATGGAATGTCATCATCTTCTTCAACGGTGGAAACAATTCCACTTGTCTCGGGCTTTTTCCCTTGAATCTTTGTCCACTCGGGTGATGCCATGATCTTTTCTTTGAGCTTGTCACTGAACGACTCAAACATTTCCATGTTGGGTGTTTCTAAGTTAAACATCTCAATTGAATTGACACCTTCGGGAAGTCCTGATTTCTTCATCATCTGTGGGACTGGGGTTACGGTGTCAATGTTGACGTAAGTCTTGCCGTCCTTGCCTGGTCGCTCAATCACGTTCAGCAAGCACCATGCGCCAAGAATCGTTTCCAAGTCAAAGCGTCTCATCTCCTCTTGGGTGAACGGCTTACCCCTCCAAGACTGAAGATCAAGCCTCAGATTGGCCTTCTCGCTCCACGATAGTGTGTAGTTCTTGAACATCGCAAAGGGGCGACCGTCACGCATACGAAGGGGTGTGCCATCGTCTTTGGTGGTATGGATTTCCCACCCAAGCATGATCTTGTGAAGGTACTTGACCTGACCCAAATACTCAGACTTCTGTGTTCCTAAATCAACAATTCTGTAACACCTTGACAAGTGCATACCAGAAGGACACGCCTCAAAAATACCGCCTTTTTCTTCAACAATAAAACCCATAATATTCTCCAATAATGAGATAACACGATCAAAGCGACCGCACATGAACTATAACATGAAATTAGATTAGACAACAACAAATTGTTAGATTACAATAAAAATGTTGGCGAAACGGTTTAGCTCCGTGGGTTCGTGTGAAATGTAAGAGTGTTGCTCAGTCCAACCCTGCTTCATGGGGGCGCCAACAAATTTAAGGACAACAAATGACATTGGAAGAGTATTTCATGACCGAGCCAAGGGGGTCAAAAGCGGAGATGGCACAGTATCTTGGCATATCTCCTACTTGGCTTGGACAGTTGCTGAGTGGGGTGCGTTTGGCATCTCCCAAGCTTGCTGTGGCGATTGAGAAGGCAACACAAGGATTGGTGACTCGTGCAGAGTTGCGTCCTGATTTGTTTTTGTGATATAGTTTTTCAACAACGCTTGGCGGCGTTTCTTTGGGTGAACCGAGGTCGGGATTCTGCTACTACCCAGTAGTCCGCCAACATCGAAAGATGAGAGTCCCGTCCTCGGTTTTTTTATGGAGAACGTTATGACAGTGAAATCGGTCAATTTAAAAGACATTCGGATTGATGGAGGCACTCAATTCCGAGAAGAAGTCGATCAAAATTTGGTCAAAGAGTACAAAGATTCAATGCTTGGTGGGAATGAATTCCCTCTGATAAAGACCACCTTTGACGGATCAAATTATTGGTTGTGGGATGGATTCCATCGTTACTTTGCCATGGAGTCAATGGGGCTCAAGCAAGTTGACGTGGACTATAAGCCAGGCTCTCAAGAGGATGCGCAAGACTACGCATTGGGTGCCAATGGAAAGCATGGTAAGCGTCCAAGCACTACTACGAAACGCAATAAAGTTGAAACGGCTCTTAGCACTGAGCGTCACAAGGATAAGTCTGACCGTGAGATTGCCAAGCTTTGCGAAGTAAGCCATCCATTCGTGGCGTCAATTCGCAATGAGAAGGTCAAAGAACAACAAAAAACGAATCAAAAAAACCATAAAGAAAAAGTCAAGAGTGGAAACAATTCCACTTCCGAGGGTGGAAACAATTCCACTTCTGTTGAAAATACACCTTCAATGACTCAAGACTTTTCACCTTCTGTGGAGGAGTTAGAGGCCAATGAGATGGCCATGCAAGCAGACATTCAAGCAATGAATAAGCTCTTAGAGTCTGACGATGCGCTTGCAACTGCACATGCAGAGATCAAGAAGCTCAATTCTGAATATGCCATGCTTGAGAGCAGATTCAATGCCTTGATGAGAGAGAAGGACAAAGCCGTCAGCCTCTTAGAAAAAGCCCAACGTGAACTCGACAAATTAAAAAGAGCCAAAAAATGAATCAAATCCTAGCTCCAAGTGAGAGTGATGATGGAACAAACTTTCCAACCCCAAGACCCTTCCAGACCAACGCCCATGAAGCGTTGCGTCAAGGTTTCCGTGATGGCCACAAGAACCAAGTGATCATGGCACCAACGGGGGCGGGCAAGACTTACCTCGGCATGCGCATCTGCAACGAGGCCATGCAACGTGGTAAACGTGCTGTTTTCCTCTGTGATCGCACCACCTTGATCAACCAAACGTCTGATGTGGCTGACAAGTATGGTTTAAAAGACCATGCAATCATCCAAGCCCAACATTGGAGGCGTGATCCCGAGGCTTTACTTCAGATCGCATCGGTACAGACCGTGGCCAAGCGTGGGTTCTGGCCAAAGCTCGATGTCCTCGTTGTTGATGAGTGTCATACCTTGTACAAAGCGTGGACTCAGTATGCACTAGAGACAAAGTCAGCCATCATCGGTCTGTCTGCTACACCGTTCTCGACTGGCATGGGGAAGATATTCACAAACCTCATAAACGCCACCACAATGCACGAACTGACCAAGTCAGGGGTGTTAGTACCCATGAGGGTATTTTCTTGCACCAAGCCCGATATGGTGGGTGCTGAGACGAAGGGGGGCGAGTGGACGGATAAAGCCGCAGAAGAGCGTGGGATGAAGATCATCGGTGACGTTGTAAAAGAGTGGCAACGTTTTGCCGACAATCGCAAGACCATTGTTTTTGGGGCGACCATTGCTCACTGTAAGGAGATTGCTCGTCAATTCATTGATGAGGGCGTGATGGCGTCAGTCTTCACCTCGGAGACCACCGCCAAAGAGCGCGAGATGCTCCTCAAAGAGTACAGAAAGCCCAATAGCCACCTCAAGGTGTTGATCAGCGTGGAGGCGCTTGCAAAGGGTTTTGACGTGCCTGACGTGGGTTGTGTGTGTGATGCTCGACCTCTAAGGAAGTCGCTCTCTACGGCCATCCAGATGTGGGGGCGTGGGCTTAGATCGGCTGAGGGTAAAGAGGATTGCTATCTTCTGGACTTCAGTGGAAATATTATCCGATTTGCTGAGGACTATTCTGAGATTTTTTTTAATGGCTTGGATGCCTTGGACGAGGGGGAGAAGCTCGACAAGAAGATCAGAAAGGATGAGGACTATGAGATTAAAGGATGTCCTCGTTGTGGGTACAAGCCCTTTGCGAAGAGATGTATGGGGTGTGGGTACGAAAAGGTGAGTCAGGTGGTCACGAGCGCGTTGCCTGGCCACATGCGTGAGATCTTCATCGGTGAGGGTAGTAACAGAAAGAAGCTTGCCAACAATGCACAAGACTTGTGGAATCAAGTGTCTACCTATGCTAGACACCACTCTGCGCCCGAAAAACAATCTGGTCGTGCTTGGCACCTATTCAAGAAGATCACGGGGCAAGAGCCCATGTGGAAGTTCTCCACGGCTCCAAATGTAGAGATCACTCGAAACGTGATCAACAAAATAACTCAATTGAACATGGCTTGGAAAAAGGGGATGCAAAAATGACAATCGAACAAGTATTAAAACAACGTGAAGAGATGATCAAGCGTCGGATCAATCGAGATCCCACCCTTCGTGATCGTGTGAGATTGTCAGAGTTGCGCCTCGTTCAAAAGTTGATCAAGAGGATTACGGAGGCGACAAAGTATGAGCTTCATTAATTTTGCACGAGCACATGGGGTCGAAATTGATCCCAACAGGTTGTACGCCTCTGAAAGAATCAAGAGATGTGGGACAGTTGAGAAGCCAAAGTCCTTGAATGGTGCCTACTTCTGGGACGGTCAGCGTGGATGGGTCTTTGATTGGTCAGGAGAGGCTAGGACGACGTGGTATGAGGATCCCCATGCCAAGCCTTGGACTGACGAAGAAAAACGTCAGTGGGCTTTAAAACGCCAATCAGCCAACACTTTGAAGGATGCTTCTTACGACAATGCATCGAAGGTTGCCGAAAGTATTTTGGCCATGGCTGAACTCAAGGAACACAACTATCTTCACATCAAGGGATTCCCTGAAGAGAAAGGGTTCGTTGTGGAGGACAAGCTATTGATCCCAATGAGAAACGTTGTCACAAATAAACTACAGGGCTATCAAGAGATCAAGTGGAATGAGCCTGAGCGCAAGTATGAGAAGAAGATGCAATATGGCATGAGGGCTAAGAATGCCGTGTACCGATTTGGCTCTAAAACGTCCGAGGAGACGTGGTTGGTCGAAGGGTATGCCACAGGCTTATCACTACACCATGCGCTTCGTAGCATGGGTTCTGATGCGTCTGTAGTGGTTTGTTTCTCAGCCAACAATCTCGTATCGGTGGCCGACCAAATCAAAGGTCAACGCTACGTCTTTGCTGACCATGATGAAAGCAAGACTGGGGAGAGGTCAGCACAGCAAACAGGGCTACCGTGGACAATGGCGGATGAGGTTGGACACGATGCCAATGATCTGCACATGAGTGGTGGTCTATTTGCGCTTGTTGGAAAAATTATGGAATTACGCAGAAAGGTCTTGACAAGCGTTAGTGCTTGATTGATATAATCCATACAAATGCTAGGCGTGAGAACCAAGCATGAAAGCCGTTAAGTCAAACTCCAACCCCTTATGGGGTGCTGTACTGTAAAAAGTATTGGTTCTCACTGGGGTTTGTCTTAACGGCTTTTTTGTTTTCTCACTCTTTGCTATGTCTCAAAAGTCTATCGGGTTTTGAGTTGGCATGAGGGAAGCGTTGAGGAAAGTCCGCAGTCCACCAACTCTACAACGTTCTGATTTGAGACGAGAGCGCACAGAAGATGCAAGCGCAAACAGGGGTCTTCCTGAATCGTCCGAGGTTTCAATACATCGGGTGGCGGTACAGGATCAGGGGCTGTGCAAGACGACGCATGGGTCGGAAAGTCCTGAAGGTTGGTCACCACGCTGTGAGCCAACTCCCATAACTACACTCAGTGGCTCCACATACTGATATGGGAAATGCCGAATGCTACTAAGGTGGCTGAAGGCAGTTCTTCGCCCATTCAAGCCTAGTCTCACCAAACCTGAGCAATTTTCTGAAGAAATGATGGAATACTTTTACAACAAGTCAAAAAAGAAAACAGTAGCACACTTATGGTTGGGTATTGACACAGCTTGCACAATGTTCAGTACGGGAGGACTGATCGTATCCAAAAAAGAAACTGTGATTAAAAAAGAAATTCATAATGACTCAAATGGAAAAAGAATTTGTTTGATGTGTCAGATTAACTTCAAGAAATTAAATTTAGCTTAACCGCCATATTTTTTTCTTTTTTTACTCAAACTTTATGTTAGACTTACCAAAGGAGAATGACATGACTAAAGATGAAATCATTGAAATGGCTAAACAAGCGGGTTTTGAAGAACATCAAGCAAAATTTGATACACGCTTTGAACCCTTTGCCAGACTGGTAGCAGAGCATGTATACGCAAAGTATTTGGAACTGCCTGAATCTAAACAGTCAGGCACGATCTCAATAACTACACCCATCGGCTACCTTTGTGAAAACGCAGTGGGGCATAAATACTTTAGGTGGAAAAAGCCAACAAGTACTTATAAGCCTATTGCTCTCTACACTGCCCCACCACAACGCATGGCAAAGCGCATTGAGGATTTAGAAGTAATGCTGGAGCGCCAAACAGCCCGCATCGTTGACTTACAGACACACATTGAAAACTTTGATGGAGAAGACAGATGACTAAAGACGAAGCATTGACGCAACTGCGTGAGGTGCATGCAATCCAAGGCCGTGACGGTTGTTGGGATATAGACGACTACATGCTTGGCCTTTACAACGGATTGGAGTTGGCACTGTCTATCGTGGAGAACCGAGAGTGTAGATACAAACAACGACCCAAGTCACAGCCAGAGCAAGAGTTTGTGGCGTGGGAACAGTTTTATCCTGACATCGGTAAACCACAACTTACCTACCCACCACAAGGAATCTATTACACCCCACCACAGCGCAAGCCGCAATATGACAAAACAAAAATGAATTGCTTTGTGCAAGATTTGTACGACAAGAAAATGCTAGAGGGGAAGCATGGTCATTACGAAACCATGTTTCATGTTGTTCATCA
>JGI24890J29729_1000657_pt1 | contig 20167 bp, 14 predicted proteins | sample FreactcultureFD7_FD_29729 | JGI IMG/M metagenome (IMG submission 29729)
CAGTCGAGCAAGGAGAAGACACCCGTTGGGCTGTCCTCTTTGAAGGCGGCGCTGAGTTTGTGGGTACGTTTAACCACCGCGTCATGACCGACAAAGACTGGACTGAAATCCAACACCTGCAACCCGGCGACAGAGTTGTGCAACACGAGGGCTTTGCCATCGTTAAAGAAGCCAAGCACCTTGACCACGGCCCGATTGTTAAGATTGAAATCCAAGACGCCCACACGTACCTAAGTGAAGGCGTACTGTCGCACAACATAAAAATGCAGTACGACGGCGGAATTGCTAACGGTAATGGGGTGAACAATGAACTGCAAGAAATTTATGGAGCCCGTGGCGGTCTCATGGCGTTGGCTATGGGCGGCATGGCCCAAGGCGGGATGTATAACTTAGGCGCATACTCTGATGGTGGTCGGTTATTGCGTGGCCCCGGTGACGGCGTATCTGACAGCATCCCTGCAACCATTGGGCAACACCAGCCCGCACGCTTGGCTGATGGGGAGTTTGTAATCCCCGCCCGGATTGTTTCGGAACTGGGTAACGGCTCAACCGACGCTGGGGCGCGTAAGCTTTACGACATGATGGCCCGTGTCCAACAGGCCCGAGGCAAAACCATGGGCAAAAATAGCGTAGCCGTAAATAGCCGCGCAGACAGGCACCTGCCGGTATGAAGTTAGAAGTCGTCGATTTGGCTTGGGTACACCGCGTCTGGGACGCGGCAGAGCCCCACGTTGTTTCGGCGCTGGAGTATTCCAAGGGTGATTACACTGTCGATCAGGTTAAAGCCTATGTGGCCCAAGGGCAGTGGGCGTTGCTAGTTGTGACAGAAGATGAGAAAATCCACGGGGCGGTTACCGTAGAGTTTTTTAATAGGGCAAACGATCGCGTAGCCTTTATTACGGCAATTGGGGGCAAACTGATTTCAAACCCCGACACTTTTGCCCAGTTAAAGGCATACGCAGTAAGTATGGGCGCTACCGTTATGGAAGGCGCAACTCGTGAGTCAGTTACGCGTTTATGGAAACGCTATGGGTTTGAACCCAAATACCAAATTATTGAGGTGAAATTATGAGCGGTGGCGGCAGCAGCGGTGGCGGCGGAACTTCAATCCCAACATCAACAACCAGTAGCCAAACTACGATCCCCGACTATGCCGCGCCGTATGTGCAGCAAATGCTGGGCGCTGGCGCTGGTACGGTTTTCAACTACCAGCAAAACCCCGGCGGTGGCACGGCCACTGACGCCACAGGGATGCCCGTCATTTCGGGATTCCAAGGCTATCAGCAGTACCCGGGCCAACAGGTGGCTCAATTCACACCACTGCAACAGCAAGCGTTCCAAGGCGCTGAGCAAATGCAAGCTGCCCCGCAGTTAGGTAATGCCACCGGGGCCGCAAACCAAGCCACATACAACGCACTCAATACCCAGTACAACTACAACCCCTACCGTACACAAAGCGCTCTCGGCCCGGTTGGTGGACAACGTGGGTTTTTTGATGGTATGGGTGGTGGCCAAGGAATGATGCGCGGCTTGGGCGGTTTGCCCGGTGGAATGCAGGATCAAAACTCCCAGCAGATGCAAGGCCCACAAGGCCAAGGTATGGGCGGTGGTTATATGCCCGGACGCGGTTACCAGCCCCAGAGCAATGTGTCGGCATATATGAGTCCTTACATGCAAAATGTAGTGGACGTTCAGTCACAGGCGGCTCGTCGCGCAGCAGGACAAGCAGGTGCCCAACAGCAGGCGCAGGCTACCCAAGCCGGAGCTTTTGGCGGAGGNCGGGACGCTGTGATGCGTGCGCAAGGCAACGCTGGTTTGCAACAAAATTTAGCAGGCATCCAAGCCACAGGATCGCAAGCAGCGTACAACCAAGCTCTGCAACAGTTCAACACCGAGCAGCAAGCACGTCAATCAGCAGCGCAGCTTAATGCACAACAGCAACAGTTCGGCGCAGGTCTTGGTTTGCAAGGTGCCCAGACGGCATTGACCGGCGCTAACACGCTGGGGACTCTGGGTCAAAACCAGTACGGCCAGAACATGGGCATTAACCAGTTGCAAAACGCAGTCGGTACCCAGCAGCAACAAGGCGTTCAGAACGTATTGAACTCACAGATGAACGACTTCCGCAGCGCTGCCAACTATCCGCAGCAGCAATTAGGTTTTATGTCTAGCCTGCTTCGCGGTTTGCCTATCTCCCAAGAATCAAAACAAACGTACAACGCCCCGCCTAGCGCTTTGTCTCAAATCGGCGGTTTGGGTATGACCGCTGCTTCGATGGGTTACAAGCCGTTTGCCAAAGGTGGACAAGTTAAAGAAAGCGATGGTCTAGCCGGTCTGGCCCTTGCACGTATGGGGAAATAATATGCCGATCCCAAATGTAAACCAAATNACGACAACGCTGCGCGGCATGCCCGACCAGCAGTTGCAGCANTATGCTGCAATGCACAAAAGCGATCCGTACATTTTGTCCTTGGCAATTCAAGAGAGCAACAGCCGCCAGCAACTGCGCGCAGGTGCAATGGCAAAAATGGCTGGGCAGCAACCCCCAACAGTAGCCGACCAAGACATCGCCAAGATGTCGCAGCCGGTGATGCCACCACAGATGCCGCAAGGTATGCCGCCACAAGGCGGTGCCGCGCCGATGCCGCAGGGTGCCCCGATCCCCCAAGCTCCACAAGCCCAACAAGGCCAAGGACTGCCCGCGCTCCCAGCACAAGGTGCACCGGGTATGGCCGAAGGCGGTATTGCGGGCTATGCTGCGGGTGGTGCCGGGCGGGGTGAGGGTAGCGCTATTGATGCATACCGCCAGTACGCGCTTGCCAAAGCACGTCAGATGGGCCTGAGCCCTTATTTAGCGGACAGCATTTTCCGCATCGAGTCCGGCTACAACCCAAACGCAAAGTCCAAGACCGGCCCAGTGGGCATCGGCCAACTGACAAAAGCTACCGGGCAAGCCTACGGCGTCGACCCCGAAGACCGCACAGACCCGTACAAAAACATCGACGCCTCCGTGGCGTATATGGCTGACTTGCAGAAAAAGTACGGCGGCGACAGCGCCAAGATGGCGGTGGCCTACAACCAAGGCGAGTCCGTCCTCAACAAACACTTGCGCGATAACAACGGGCAGATTAACCCGGGCACACTACCAACTGAAGCCCAAGGCTACCTGAAGAAATTCAGCAAACTGCTGACCGCAGCCATGCCCGGCTCAAACGCCCAAGCAGCCGAACTCCCTTCCGCCGCGCTTGCTGCTCAGGCTGCGCAGCCTGCGGCACCTGCACAACCAGCTCCTGAAGAAAAGTCTAGCGGGCCGGGTATTGGCTCGTTGCTCTCCGGGCTGGGCGCTATGGGTACTGCTGCGTATCAAGGTTCTGCGCCTTTTAGGGCAAGGATGGGGGCGCTTGGAAATACCGTAGCTGACTTGGCTGGTACAGCGGTAGCGCCTATTGCGGCAATTGGAGCAACCGGTGCCGGTCTTTCTGCGGGTGCGGCTAACGCACTGTCAAACGCCACGCCCGAGCAGCTGGAAATGCTGCAAAATGATATCGGCAGTGATACTGGGCTTGCAGCGGCCATTATGAATCCCGCAAACCGTCCCAACGCTCCTGTTGCACGGGAGACCGTACAGCCCCCAGAAATTCCCCGTGAGCATGGTGCATACTTGCCGGACGACACTACGACTGCCGCCGCTGAACCGGACACTACTGGTATTGCTGCTTTGACTTCCCCCGAAGCCAAGAAAGAAGAAGGCGGCTTCAACATGAGCAACGAGGACATGTTCAACATGGGCATGGCGTTGCTGGCCGGTAAGTCTCAATATGCGCTGCAAAACTTGGGCGAAGCTGGTTTAACAATGGGTCAGATGCGCGCTGCACGCAATAAACAAGCCGCCGAAGTTGAAGCGCAAAAAGCCATGGCGCGCTACCACAATGCCTACGCCGATATCATGCCCGCAAAAGAGCAGATGTTTGAGGCTCGTGCACAGTCGTTGCTTGGTCAAGTCCCGGCTGCTCAGAAGTTTGCGGCGCAGAATTTGCTTAATCTTGCAAAGCAAGAAGAGGCTATGGCGTCAATGGCTAGCCGTAATGGGGAAATTGCTGCGGCGCAGCAGCACACGGCCAAAGCAGCTCAGTATCAGCAGCAAGTTGCTGGCATGATTTCACCCAGCGCAGGTACAATGACTGCGCAGGCTCCTGCCGGGGTTACCACTGTGCCACAAGCCCCCGACGCGTCTGCCTTTAAAATTGTTGGTACCCGGCCCGCAGGCTAGTAACAGTAACGAATATGCCCGATCAAATTTACAGCGTTCAAGCCCCTGACGGGAAAATTTACGATGTTCAAGGGCCTGTTGGTGCATCCCAGCAAGACGTCATCAACGCTGTCTTAGCGCAAAATCCTGCGGCGGGCATGCCGCCTAAACCTATTGGGGGTCTTCGTGGTGAGCTGGGCGCGGCTACCGAGCGCACAGGTTCGGAGCTGGTTGCCGGTATTCAGTCCCTCTTGGGCAATCGCAATCAAGCCGCCGAAGAAGCGTTAAGACGCGAAGAGTCGATAGGCAAACGCTATGAAACCGAGAGCAGCTTAGAAAAAATCAAAAAGGCTTACAACGCCCCCGAGGGTGGTTTGTTTGCCGCAGCCCGTACCGCCGCTGGAGAAGTTCCCGCTACGGTGGCAAGCATGGCCCCGGGGTTGGCCGAGATGGCTGGACTGCCTTTGGCGGGTACGCTGGTTGGTGGCCCAATTGGCGGAGCCATTGGCGCTGGTCTTGGCGCTGGTCTTCAGTACGTGCAGTCTATTGGTTCGGGCGTTACCGGCCAAGCTGCGCAGCAACAAAAAGAAGGCAAGCCTGTTGACGTGAGCGTTGGCAAAGCCGCAGCCTACGCTATCCCCGAAACCGCACTCAATTACGCCCATTTAGCGCCGCTTGGTGCAAGGGTTGTCGGCAAGGTGTTTGGCCCTAGCGTAGAGAAATTGTTGGACAGGGGCCTGACCGAAGAGGCAACCGCTGCTGCACAAGCCAAGCTGGCGGATGATGGGTTTTGGAAAACCGTTGCCAAAGGAACTGCTGAAGGTGCTGCAATTAACACGCCGCTTATGGTGGCCCAGACGGCGCTTGCCCGCGCTCAGGCTGGTCAGGATTTGTTTGGCCCCGAGGCGCTTGCCCAATATGGCAGCGCGGCTACCTCTGGCGTTCTTGGCGCTCCGCTCGGTATGGTGGGCTCGTTTGGTGCACGTGGCGCAGCCCGTGAAGCTGTCGGCACAAGGCAGGCTCTTGCTGAAGCTGAAGCCGCAAAAACCCAAGCCGAACAAGAAGCTGCAACCAAAGCGCAGCAGCTACAAGACCCCGACTACCATGCGCAAGTCACGCAGCAATACCAAGACTTGCAGAAAAAATACGATGAGCTTAAAGCTGCAAAAGACGTAAAAGTTGCGGACAACGATTTCGCTGGCAAAGAAGCCAAGAACGAAGCCAAGCGGGCATTCAAGGAGTTCATGAACTCCGAGGAGACGCGGGGTGTTATGGACAAGTACCGGGAGATTCAACAGAACCCGCTTACTCCCGCTGCGCCACCAACGACAGAAGTGCCCGCACCGCCAAAAGCCCCGACAATGACGACGGACGTGCAGCAGGCAATGGACACACACAACTTGCTTCAGCAGCAGTTGACTCCGTTGCAAGACCAATTTACTAAAGCCGCGCAGGCCCAAGACACAAATGCGCTGCGCACACTGCGCCCTCAGATCGAAGCGCTAAAGACAAAGATCGACGAGTCCGCAGCTAACATCGAAAAGCTAGGCGGCTCGGTACAGACGTCCGAAGAGTTGGAGACTGCGCATCAAGCAGCGTTGTCGAACATCGACAAGAGTATTCAATCCACGCACAAAAAACTGGTAGACGCGGCGCAGACGCAAGACTTGGACGCAACAGACAAACATTCCGCTACGCTGGACGACTTGAAAAAACAGCGTGAACAGCAGATCGCGGATTACACCAAACGCCAGCAGGCCCTCGCAAAGAACAAGGCCGACGCTGAAGCTGAGTTTGCACGCCGTCAAGCGGACTTGGAAAACCAAGACGTGGGCACAATACCTAACGTACCGGAAGGCGAGCCAAACGTAACCTCGTATTTGCAAGACTTGGCCAAGCTGGACGAGATGCGCAAGCAGGGATTTGACGAAGATCAGATTGAGAAGATGCGTGCGCGCATGGAAGCGCGTAGGATTGACACGTCAAAGACTGACCAAGGTTTGTTGTTCCCTGAGACGGCTGAGTCGCGCATCAATGTGGGCGGCGGCAAGGCCCCTGAGAAAACTCGGGCGCAGCTAATACAAGACTTCCAAGCCGCACGGCAGGTGCGCGACCGCCTAGGTATGCAAAACGCTATTGAGCAAATGCGTATCATGGACGAGCGCTCCAAAGCACGTTCCGAAGCGGCGCGGGGCATTGGCCCTAAAGGCGAACTCACTGATGCAGAAACCGCAAAACAGATTGCGGGTACAGGCCTTACTGCTACCGGTGCGCAGCCTGAGGCGTTTGCTCGTACGTTCACCCCTACAAACACAACGCCTGAATCCCTACGCGCCCAGATTGCGGCCATGCCGCACAACCTACCAGATCACGTAGAGAAAATACTGGATCGCGTTATTCGCAACTTTAATGAGTTTGCTAGCAATAAAGACCGTGCCAACATGTTGGCAGAGTGGCTGCATAAAACCAGCACGTCTCAACTACACCCCGATGTAATTGCAGCGCCAGATGCTCTGCGTGAGCGCACTATTGTCAACGAACTGGACAAGCTGGACTATGCTAAGCGTCAGAAACAGCGCGGGTTGTTTACGCAAGAAGAAGCACCCATGCCGGTCACCGACGCTGAGAAAGAAGCGTTGGCAACCCTGCCCAAAGTTGAGCGCCCTGTAACCCAAGTAGAACGCGAAAACGCGGATGCCGCCAAACGTAAAGAAGAGAATGAGCGCAATGCGCGCTTGGCGACTATCCCCGGCGAGTCCATTTCTTTTGAGGCCCACAAGAAGGCTTTGGCTGTTCTTGACGATGTAACCCCACGCATTCAAGAACTTACCAACAAAACCGGTGATGAGTCATTGCCTAAAACTACCCGCGACAAAGCCACCCGCGAACTCAGGAAGCTAGAACTAGCCAAAAAGTTTTTGCGCGGTAGTACCGAAGGCAATAACGAGCTGCGTCTTCAAGCCGAAGAAGAGCTGGCAAAGCTGCGGGTAAAAATTAAAAACCAAGAAGCCTTGGTTGCTGAAAACCCAATCAGTTCGCGCAAACAAGAGTTGGCTAAATCCCAACGTTGGGAAAAAGAACTGGTTGCAATCATCCGTAGGTTTGGTGATCGTGCCGAGCGCACCCCCATAGAAACTACACATGCCAAAGAAAAAGCTGCGGCAGAGCGCATGGCGCGTGAGTTCTTAGAAAGAACCGCAACGCTTGAGCAGGATGAAACGCTTGGCAAGCTGCCCCCTCGGGTTATTGGCCCCATGGTTCGGCGCGAAGTTACGGCCGGAGATGTGCGTACAGGCAATTTGGAAACCGTTGGAGAGCGTGAACTAGGCGGTGCCAATCCTGCCCGACAAGCTGGGAAACCAAAAGCGATTACGCCCGAGGAAGCCGTTAAGTCTGGCAACAAAGCCGCCGAAGAAAAAATTGCCGCACGTGAGCCATTGACTGAAGAAGAGATCAGCAAGCTCAACCTAGCACAACACTTCCAGTTATTTGAAGCTGCGCAGAACATGCGCCGCAACCTAGAGCGCAACCTTGCTGAAGTCAACGAGAAGATTGCCTTCTCGGAAAAAACAACGAACCCTAAGCTCAAAGATCCCACCTACCGCGAAGACTTGGCTTACCAAAAAAGCATGATCGAGAGCGATCTCAAGCGTGCCCGGGCCAATGAAGATGCGCTGGGCGCACTGTACACCGAGGGCGAAACTAAGCCAGAGCCGAAGCCAACGCCGAAGCCAGAGCCGAAAGCAGCCCCCGCTGCCAAAAAAGCCGCGCCAAAGCCAGAGCCAAAAACAGAGCCAAAAGTTAAGAAGCAGCCCGAGCTTACCCAAGAAGACATTGATGCTGGCGTCAAGTCCATGGGCCGCGCTATTGATAAGCAGTACGGCACCAAGATGGATCCCACGCATGAGCTGCATGGGAAAACGTACTCCGAGGCTGCGCTTATTGGCGCAAAGAATGCTCGCACTCCGCTGAACAAAAAATTATTTACCATACTTGCGGAAGTGTTAAAGAGCGCGCCCACTAGCGACATGCAGGGCCGCGTATTTGTTACGTCTGAAAAAGGTAAGTACACAGCCAAAGATGGGAAACCGGGGATGGCCATTGGGCATTACGACCCCGCAAAGAACTACGTTTTAGTTCCCAGTGCAAAAGCCAGCACCAAAGCCACTAATGTTTTATTGCACGAGTTGCTGCACGCCGCTACATCGCGTGGTGTACTCACAAACGTAGAACTTAATCGCCGTATAACGGAGCTGCGCGACACGGTTACTAACTGGCTTAACACGCCCGAAGGTAAAAAGTATTACCGTGAAAAAGGCCACTGGCTGAAAACAACCGTGGAAGGTTACAAGGCATACGGTCTTACCAACAACCACGAGTTTTTGGCGGAAGTTTTTTCCAATAAACAGTTCCAAGATTTGCTCCAGCAAATCCCATCAACCACGCCCAAGCAGTCAATTATGACGCGCTTGGTAAATGCGTTTGCCAATTTCCTGCGCTTTGTTAAACCAGAAGAGCGTTCGCTGCTGCACGATGCGCTGGAAGTCACCGACGAGATGATGGAGCACACCGAAAAAGTAAACGCTATGCCGGTGGATTGGAAAACGTTAAGGCACAACGAGCCGGTTGGCGCGGATGCTGATGTTTTTAATGCACCGCCCGAATACGCTGAAGGGTTTTCCAAAGCTGGCGCGCTGGCAAAGAAAGTCGTGGCAACCGAGAAGCCCCTGACCGAGCGCTATAACGGTATGTCTTTTGGCCACGCAGGTCTTGAGTTCATGACCAAAATGGTTGACCAGTTTGCGCCCTTGGCAAAAGCATCCAAATTGATGGACTCCCTGTCCGGTACCCAGATGATGCACGACTTGCGTATGGTCGGCCAGCGCATGAATTTGCTTGGCCAAGTTGTCGGCCATGGCCCGTTGCAACGCGTTGAAATTACCCGTGCAGATGGCAAAAAGGAATGGGTCTACCAAGCGGCTGATGGCGCTAACCTTGTCAATGTAAACAAGTTGTTGTCAAACGCCAACAACATCACTGGCGGGCAACCGGCTACCAACAGCCTGTTCTCCCTGTATAGCATCGCCCGCCGCGCTGAGCGCGTTGGCTTGGACAAGTTGAACTACGATAAAACCATCACAGCCGCTGACTTGAAAGCTGCGATGGACGAGATCCGCGCTAAGCCCGGACTGGAAAAGATCTTCAATGCTGCGCACGACGAGTATCAAAATTTCAACCGTGGCTTGATTAACTTTGCCGTTAAGGTTCGGTTCTTGTCCAAAGATGTTGCAGCCAAGATGCTGTCCAGCGCTGACTACGTTCCCTATTACCGCGAAAAAGCCAACGGCGAAGTTGCGCTCATGATGGGCAACGAAGAGATCACGCGCATCGGCAATATCAAAGGCCAGCCATACTTGCACGAGCTTGTTGGCGGCAACGAGCGCATCATGGATTTCAATACGGCGGCAGTTCGTAACGCCAACATGCTGCTGGAAATGGGCTTGCGCAATCAGGCTGCACTGGGCGCGGCCTACAACCTACGCGACATCGGCATGGCAGTTGTTGGCAAGGGCACGGCTTCCGGCAAAAACGTCTTTAACTTCAAAAAAGACGGCGAGGCGTACCACGCCATGGTTAAAGACAGCAAAGACATTCCTGCTGATTTGTTGGTCAAAGGTATGGAGGGCATCCCTGTCCAGACCAGTTCGTTGCTGCGCGTTATGGGGTTGCCCAGCCGCTTAGTACGCAACATGTTCACCGCGAACCCTGTGTCCGCCGGACGGATTTTGTTCAAGGATACGCTGTCTTCCGCGCTGACTGCGGGCTCTGACTTAACAAGCGTGGGTGCTGCGTTCAAGAGCGTTGGCGACAACTTGATGGAGCGCCGAGGACTGTCTGGCGGTGAAGTGTTCCAAGGACTGCCTGACGATATGGCAAACATCCTGCGTGAAGTCCAGTCTGGCAAACCCAAATGGGAAACGCTGCTGGCCAAGGCCCACGTACTGCATGCCAAAGCAGATGCCATGACCCGCCAAATCCGCTACGAGAGCTACCGCAAACAAGGCCTGTCGGATATGGAAGCGAGCTACATGGCGCTGGAGTCCATGAACTTTACCAAGCGGGGCATCTCGCCAAGTATCCATGTGCTGAACACGCTCAACCCGTTCATCAACTCCCAAATCCAAGGCATCAACACCTTGGTGCAGGCGCTTCGCGGCAACATGCCGATGGAAGAAAAGCTCAAGATTCGGGAGAAGATATTCCAGCGCGGCATGCTGGTTGCTGGCGGCACAATGCTGTACGCAGCCATGATGCAAGATGACAAGGCTTACAAAAACGCTTTGCCCGACCAAAGGTATAACAACTGGTTTGTGCATTTCCCCGGCGTGGATGAGCCCGTTCGTGTGCCAATTCCGTTTGAAGCAGGCATGCTGTTTAAGTCAGTCCCCGAAGCGCTGGTCAACGCCCTGTACGGTAAAGGCGAAGACGCTGCTGAAGGTATGCGCCAGACGGTACAGAAGATGATCCCCGGCGGTGACACGCTTGGCATCCCATTGGCGTTGCGCCCCGGCATTGAGGCGTACATGGACAAGTCCTTCTACACAGGCCGTGACCTTGAGAGCAAGCATGAGCAGGCGTTGCAGCCGGGCTACCGCACCCGCCAAGGTACATCGGCTTTTGCTGACGCGCTGGGCGAGGAGCTTAACGTATCGCCAATCAAGATCGACCACCTAATCCAAGGGTACACCGGCGGCTTGGGGCTGGCTATTATGAACATGGCGAGCAGCTTAGTTTTTGGCAAGCAGAGCACCGGCCCCGAAGCCAAACTCTCTGGCATGCCGGTCATTGGCAGCACGTTCCAGCCCGAAGATGCAGGCGGCATTGTGGAGCACGCGTATAAAACCATGAACGAAATTTCTCAGGTTCAGGCTACGTACAAAGACTTGCTGGCAAAAGACCCCGCCAAAGCCGAGGCGTACAAAAACCGTTACGCCGAAGAGTTCAACAAGGCGGGCTTGGCCTCCGGGTTCACCAGCACAATGAACGCAATGAACCAGCAACGCACTGCGGTGATGGCATCCAAGACCATGACCCCCGCTGAGAAACGTGCGTGGCTAGAGAACTGGCAAGCTAGGCGGACGGCCTTTGCGGAGCGGCAATTGGCGGTCGCGAGCCCCTAAAAAACAGCAGACCGTAGCGCCCAGCATAGACGCCCACAATCGCGTGGGCGTTAAAGACACGGGCCTCCATAGCCTTGTGAATGCCCTCCGTGCGGAGGGATTCCGTGTCGAGGCAGGGGATAAAAAACCCCTGCCCCTGCTCAACTCTGTGCCAAGGCCAGCGGATGTTTAACTTCTTCGTCAAGCTGATCCTCCTCTCGGGTGATCTTGATGACCCCCACGCGCATTGGCGGGCCGTTGGTTTTGGATAGAAGATCCTTCTTGGCTATGTACGACACCACAAACTGCTTCTCAATCTGCGCCTTGAATTCCGCGTAGCCAAAGCTGTAGCCTGAGCAGTACGACTTGAGTACGCGCTCCTCGATGTAAAAGTCCACGTACCCCACGGAAACGCCGTGTTCAATGCGGCCCATGACCTGCGCTCGGGTTGTGTTCTTGTCCACTGCGGTGCTGTCTCCAAGCCGCGCCATAGGCCCAGCCTTGTCGCCGTAGTGCACGATGACGAACTTGCCAAAATGCTCCTGCACAAAGCTGTTGAGGATGTCCTCGGCGCTGCGCTTGTTCTTGGTCATGGCATCACGCACGGTGTTAATAGCGCGGCGGTAGCTCTCTATCATAGGCTCGATAGGCACGTCAACAATGTTTGCGTACTTATTGCCGAAATGCAGTGCCGCTGTCACTGCGCAGCCTACCCCAGCCATCCAAAAGCGCTCGTCGTTGGGGGCGTGGAAGACCTTGTACATCTGCGTGACGGTCTTCTTGGTCATCGCCTTGATTTCATCAAAGTGGTCAACCATGTATTGCGCCCACACATCCCCGGCCAGCCCATAGTTGTCTTGGATGGACTTGATGATCTCAATCTCTTCAGGCGTCCAAGACAGCTTCTCGTTGATAATCCACTCCAACTGGCGGCGCAGCTCACCCTCGGAGGAAAACTTACGTACCCCGGTCATGTAGTCCACGCCGTGCGTGTTGGAAGACAGCAGCGCTATCGTCGCCCAAGTAGACAGGTTCAGCCGTTCCTTATTGGAGCCGGACTCCATGCGCTCCTTACCTCGCCCCTCGCTGACGGTCATGGTGAAAGCCGGAAACCACTCCACGTCTTTGTGGTTGAGCGTGGTGATCTCGTCGCTGACAAACGGCAGGCTGTGTAGCATGCCCAAGCGTTGCTGCATTGCAACAGGAGATGTACCCGAGCCGGTTCGGTAGTGCATGGGGTGGCCCCAAATAGACGCAGCTCCGTCAAGCGCCAGCGACTTGCCTGTACCCGAAGCCGTGGAACAGCAGTGGATAGTCAGCCCATACAGGCCGGTAAAGCGCATCAGCGGTGCACCAGCGCCCAAGAAGATAACGGCCAGTTGATCCCACAGCTTACGCGAGATAAGCAAGTTTATGAACTTGACCCAGTTCTCCATCGTTCCGGTGATCTGCGTATTGGCCACAAGATTTTCCAGCCCCGGCAGCGGTATCTTGACCGGCTGTTTGCCCGCTTCGTAAATCATGCCACCATGCAAAAACGTGCCATCAGTCTGCCAGCCGTAGTGGTCAGGCACATCAACTGGTGCTCTCTCGCTGCTGAGCTTTTCTACCGTAGCACGTACATAATCAAACAGGTTCTTGTCGTTGCCCGAACCAAACGCGGCCACTATATTTTGTGCAGCCAAATTTTTAAGTGTCTCGTCTTTACTCACAACAGCCCTCTGAGGTAATGTAACTTCCTGTGCCCCGCCTTTACGCACCGCCACCATGTGAATGGTGTGCTCGCCCTTGATGTTGAGGATGTCCAGCGGGAACAGATCAAATGGGAGCAGCATGATTTGGCGCTTGGTCTTATTGCCGTCCGCGTCTTCGTCATCACGCTCCATAAAAATCCCGCCGTGTTGCCCATAGGCATACCCACGCGGGGGCTCGGGCCGCAGAATCTTCTCTGCCTTCCCGTTTTCTTGCTCGATCACGACTTCTTTGGCTTCAGTACTTACTGCCGTTTCCCGGCCCAGCGCCAGCGGGTTGGTGATCTTGCCCCAGTGTGTACACCCTGTACACACGCCCGGGTTCTCCGAGTCAAACTTGGTGCAGGGGTACGGCCCCTTGATCTCGGCCAGCTTGGTGCGCATCCGGTCTTCATCGTAGGGGTGCAGGCTGCTTAGCCATACCACCGCCTTCTCGCCGTCCTCGCACTTCTGCGCAATGCTCAAGTGCGCCCGCCACAGCGGCTCCATGCCGTCCTCAGACGCGTGCTCCGCGTAGTATCGAAGCTGGTCGCAGCCTCGACCGGCCTTGGTTGCTTTGAAGATATTGCCAAACTTGGTGACCGAGTTCTTGAACATCTCCAGCATCGTGCCCGATGGGGCCTGCGTGGGCTTGGTGCCCGGCAGTGTCAGGGTGTTCTCACGCGGGGCTTTGACCTCGTAGGCCGTGCCTACCAAGTGCTTCTCCACCAGCGCCCGAATATCGTTGAAGTCAAAGTGGTCGCCCGCATTTTTAAACTTGACCTGCGTGACCTCACGGACGCGCTTCTTGTTCTTGATGCCTGTGTTGACCGTATCAAAGACGCGCAGCACCCTCGACGCATCAGCCGTAATCGTTTGGTCAATGTCCAGCTTCTTTTGAAAGCACAGGCGCTTGAACCCCTCAGCCACCGGCTTCCACTCCTCGATGTCCACCGCTTCTTTAAACGGCCAGTATGCGTGTACCCCGCCACCCGAGGCTACCAGCCAAGGGTTGCCCAATCCAGACAGCCCTACCTCTTCGGCAAACTGCATGATGGCTTGGGCCGCTAACTTGGCTGATGCATACGCCTTGGGTTTGATTACGCCTTTCTCATCGGGCAAGTCTTTTGGGTGGTTGCAGTCCACGTCCACTGCTATGCAGCGAACCATGTGCACATTGGTTGCAAGGCGTCGATCTAAATCCCCAAACGTACCAAGCGCAAAGTAAACGTCAAGCCCTTGCTTGTTCCATGCGTCTATTTTTGTCTGCGCTTGATCCAACGTATCTACATAAACATGCTCCTTATTTTTTGATAGCTCAACAACACAGTACCTACCATTGCCGGGGGGCGGTAGTACCTCCGCTAGAAACTCAAGCGGTTCCATACACATCCTTGGGGTTTGGTTTAAGACAGGTCTAGTTCTAGTTGGTCAGAGCTTTTGGTTTCTTCTTCCTTCCAGTCGCGCTCAGTGCGGCGCAGCATTTCTTTAGCCCACTCAATGGGCAGGATGTTGAACCCGGCGATATAAGTCAGGCGCTCCAGTTCGTCGTTGGTTAGGGATTGAGGTTGTAGGCTGTGCATATTCTTCTCCATGCCTCGTCGGCAGTTTGTGATGTTGACATGATGCTGTTAAGCAGTTCCACGCGCTGTTGATACGCGACAAAAACTTCCTTACCAGCAAACCAGTTGTAGACCGTCTGACGCGTTACGCCCAAGGCGTAGGCAATCTTGGTCACAGGAAACTCAAGGTGCACAGCCCAGCGCCCAAGCGTATTGCCTGAAGTACGCGGGGCATGTGTTATCAAGTCTTTAATTTTTTGTGAGTAGGCCATAGTTCGGAGGGGGCCGAAGCCCCCTTGTTAATTACTCGTCGTCCCAGTCAGACACAATGCTGGCCAAGTCGCTTTTTGCAGCAGGCACGGCGTTGGTCTTCGAGGGGGCTTTGCGCACTTCCGGCTCGGCATCCGCTTCGGCTTCCACAGGTGCGGGCTTGGCTTTGGCCTTGGGCTTGGGTGCTTCTTCCTCAGCGGGGGCAGAAAGGGGTTTGCCTTCCAGCTTCAAAGGCGCAGGCTTCACACCGTCTGCTTGGGCAGCAGTCATCACCACCGCACGCTTGGCTTCCTCAGACTCACCTTGCGTCTTGACCACAGCATACTCGTCATCGGTCAGCCAGCGTACTGGGGCAAACACTAACTTGGGGCTCTCCACTTTGGTGTCGAACTTCATGCGGGTCACGATCTGCTCGGGGTTGATCGGCGGGTTCTGTACAGCCAAATAGCGCACAAATGCCTGCAACGGACGCTTATCGCCTTCTTCTTTGCCGAAGATCGACGTAGCGGGCAGCGTCAACTGAAGCACGTCACCCTCGGGGTTGTTGGCCAGCACCACAGCCAAGCGTTGCTGGAAGCGGCAGGCGCGGCTATTGCCTTGACCCGAACCGGCCACGTTCTGTGGGCAGGCCATGCAGGTCACGCTTTGTTTGTTGCCTGCGGTGGCATCGGGCTTCTCGCCGTCATTGCTCCAGCAGTCAGGCGGCGCAGCCACTGCGTCTTTGTCGTACGAGCCAGCGTAGAACACACGGCTGACTTTGGGCGCTGCCTTGACGACGATCACGTCCAAGTGGCGCTCTTCGATGGATGCGACTTCCTTGCCGCCAGCGACCAAACGGAACACACCGCCCTTGATCGAAATGCGCTTGGTGCTCACGCCTGCTGCGCCGCCCATCAGGGCCTTGGCGGTTTCAGAAAGCTCGTTGTTACGGGCAAATGCGGGGACGGCTGCGCCGTCAAAAATGGCTAAGTTGCTCATTTCAGTTTCCTTATTTAGAGGGTTTGGTTACAGTGATATCGTACTCAGTCGTTGAGTTGAGTCCGGGGGGAACAATGGTCGGGTTCTCTTCAAGAAAGTGCGCCATGTTGATCTGCGCAATGCGCTTCTCCAGCAGGTCAACCATCTTGTGCTCAAGGACAAACTCCTTGAACGAGTCCCAGTCTTGGGTGTTGTAGCGCGTCTTGGTGGTTAGCGTTACGGTTCCCATGTCGGTGCGCACGGACTTAACGCCCAGCGCCTTCATCTGATCTTTCATCGCAAACTTGATCTGGTCTTGCTGGGCCTTGAGCGCCTCCACCTGCGTGTCGTACTCCTTGGTCAGCACACTGATCTTGTCCCGAATCTTGCGGTAGATCATGGCTAGCTTATCTAACGGTATGGTTTCTTCTGACATTTACTTCTCCTGTTTGTTGTCTAAGATTGGACAGTGTACACGGTTTTTACGGGCCTAAATCTCCTTTCACGATTTAATTTCTGTATCGAAAAGTTGGGTCAATAGTGCGTGGTCATCGACCTTGGCGCTCAGTGCTTTGAACATCTTCTTCTCAATGGGCGAGCCTTGGATGTGCACCACCGTCACCTTGTCCGAGTCCTGCCCCTTGCGGTCAGAGCGGGCTATGCACTGCACATACTGCTCCACGCTCATCAGGGGGCCGTAGAACACCACGGTATCGGCGGCAGTTAGGGTAATCCCGTGGGCGGTAGCCTGCGGCTGCATAACCAAGACGCGGGGGTTGGGCTCATGCTGAAAGCGCCGGATGATATCAGCCCGCTTGGTTGGCGGGATGTCGCCGTGGATGCACTCGGCTGAGTAGCCCTTCTTGTGCAGATGGTCAAGAACGGTGTTGATGGTGTTGCGAAACAGCGCGAAGATAATGACCTTGCGGCTGGTCTCCTCCAGTATTTCCTCCAGCACGGCCAGCCGGGGCGCTGAGTCGAACTCCACCACCTCCTTGTCGTCGGTGTACGCTGCGCCGCACGAGATTTGCAGCAGCTTGGATACGCCCGCAGCAGCGTTGACCGCGCTGATTGTCTCGCCCGCTGCCTCAATGAGCATCTTGTCTTTGAGCAGGTTGTAATACTTGGCCTGCTGCGCAGTCAGCGGCACATCGCGCACCGTAGTCACCACCGGGGGTAAGTCAAGGCACTGCTCTTTGGTAAAGCGAATGGCCGGTTGCAGCGCCTCGTGCACCATATCAATCGACCCCGCCTTGGGCGTCCACTTGTACATCGTGGCTTTGTACATCACCTTGTCGCGCCAGCCAGTAAAGAACTGCGGCACACCAGTCGGGTTGACTAGCTTAGCCAGCCCATACGCATCGGCAGGGGACTGCGCAGCAGGTGTGCCTGTCATCATCCACAAGTTCGTCTCAGGGCGCAGGATCGACTTCAAGGACTTCCAGCGCCGCGTGCTCATGGTCTTATACGCGTTGGCCTCATCGACGATCACCAAGTCAAAGCGCCCATCAGCGCTAACCTCGTTGGCAATCAGGTTCAGCCCATCGTAGTTGGCAATCACAAACTCGTAGTTCTCCTGCACCATCTCGATGCGCCGACTAGCCTGCGCATGGTGAGCGACAACGGCAGAGCGATGGATGATGCTGTTGTTCAAGTCACCCAACCACGCCGACTGCATGATCGACAAGGGGCACAGAATCAACACGCGGCGCACCTTACCGATGCTCATCAGGTAGTCCGCAGCCCACAACGCAGATAGCGTCTTGCCTGTGCCCGGCTCCGAGAACACAAAGGCTTTGCGGTGCAGCGTGAGAAACGCAGCCGTCTCGATCTGATGTGCCATAGGCTTGTACTTGCCCGGCCAGTTGTATCGTTTTGTGATAGGTGAGGGGACGTTCTTGACCCCGAGGTTGCGCAGCACGCGCACCTCGTCCAGCCCCCAGTACACAGCAATCTCACACCCATCGTCATACTCAGCGATGACTTTGTGCTTTGGGATGATGTTGTACTTGTTAGGGTTGCGGGTCTTGAACAGTATTGCTTTATCTTCTACGATTTGCATTTGCTTCTCATGTAATTATTTGTTGTCGCCTTGATTGGCGTTGCGGCTTCGCAGTCTCAGGTTACCCGGCGTTGACTTACCACCTTTGCGCAGAGGCTTGATGTGGTCGATGTCTTTACCGGCGCGGTCGATTCCTTTTTTGTCATACGCACGCCGCGCACGCTGGCGTTCATGCTGGTCAGACCCCGGCCCGGACTTGCCGGTCTTGAGATCTTGCTGGTATTCCTTTTTGTAATCACGGGTTGCCATCGCAGTTCCTTTCAGTGTTTAGGATGGTGAACACAAGTGGTGGCCGGACACCACGGGCATAACGGCGAAGGCTTGGCGTTCCACACGCCGGTCTCATGTGCTTGTTCGATGCGTGCAGCACGTTCACGGTAATCCCACCACTGCGCATCCGCTTGATCGTAGGTCATGCTGTGCTTGACCATGCTGCCCTTGACAATGAACAAGAGCGCTGAGTTGACCTTGCGGATGTGCGGGTAGTGTGCGAACACCATGATCGACATGAGTTTGAGTTGGTCGCGGTCAGGGTACTTGTCCGAGCCGGTTTTCCAATCCACAACCCACGCCGTCAGGTTGTCGTCGTCGATGATAAGCATATCAGCTATACCCCGCACCCATGCGTCTTTTGCCATCCAGCTGCAAGGTTCTAACTCTTGCGTCAGCGCCATCTTCTGCTCAGCCAGTACGCGCCCGGGCTTCTTGAGTAACTCATCAACCACAGGCACAAACTGCTGATAGGCTTCGGGCACTGGTGTTTGATCGCGGATATAGTTCTCCAAGGCTTTATGCACCTCGTTGCCGTACCTTGTTGCCTCGGTCTGTATGAATGGGAAATTCTTTAAGACCTTGACCTCTTGATATCGCTTGGGGCATCCCTCGTAGTCCTTGAGCGAACTGTGACTCCACGATATAACTTTCATTAGAACCTCGCTGTTTTGACGGCTTGCGCCAGTCGGGTTGAGAACTCTTCGACAAACTTTTCATTTACATGCAGCGAGTGTCCCATGTCGTGCAGTATGGCGTGTGTGAGTTCGTGCCAAAACGTAGCGTGCATTTCATGTTCTTTGAACTTGCGGCCTGACACGTTGCTTTTGCGTGCGATTCTGATATGTTGTTTATCGTAAGCTACTGAACCCTGCCACGACTTTTCCAGCATCGCCTCGACAATCTCAACAGAATACTTCCTGTGCCCAACCCGCACCATGCGGGGGATGGGCGTTTTTTCCTTCGTTGCCATTGCTTCTCCTATCCTTTTGCTAACCCATAACGACGGTGCGCGCCACCGTCAGCGTTCAACGGAATCCCCGGCAAATACCGTGGCTCCATAGTCATTTGCGCCAAGACCCAAGTCTTAGCGTCAGCTACCTCTGCGTTGGGCACAACGGCAATAAGCTCATCGTGCACAGTACCCTTGACGGGATACCGTTTCGATACGCGCAGCATGCCGTCAGTCATCACGATACGCGCAACGGCCTGCGTTACGTTATTCGTTATCTTGCCTGCATACAGTTTGGTAGCGTCTGGCCCGTATACCCACTGGCTCCTACCTTTATCATCTTTAACTTGTCGTAGATCAGGATACAGCAACTTCATGCCGTTGGGCAACTCAATCTCGCCCTTCCTGAACACAAGGCATTTATACCTGAATTCCCGGCCCTGCGCAAGCGCTGTGTCAATTAAGCCACTGCACATTTCCCAAAATGATTCCACCGGATGCGCCGTGCTGCGGTAAATGTCGATGATCTTCTTGGCCGCTACGCAGTGAATGAGCAGCTCCTTATCCGTGCAGGTGTGGGGAATCTCCAGCATCTTGACCACGTTGTCCTCCCAGTCAAGGAACTTATCTACGTACGCCTTATCCACGCCCAGCTTGCGGGCAAACTCCTTGTCGTAGCGCACTGGCGGAGCACCAAGGAAACCCACCATAAGCTGCGCAGCGAACGATGCCCAGCCTAGCCCATAGCCGCAGCCCAGCAACGCAGACTTGGCCGACTGACGCAGGTCAGGGTGGCTGTCCTTGGTCATGCCGGGGATGTTGAACATCTGAGAACCGAACGCAGCGTAGGGGTCAGCGCCTGACCTGAAGATGTCCAGCATTTCTGCGTAGTCGGCCAGCCACGCAAGCACGCGGGGTTCGATTTGAGACAAATCCCCCACCACCAACTGACACC
>JGI24890J29729_1000658_pt1 | contig 20136 bp, 42 predicted proteins | sample FreactcultureFD7_FD_29729 | JGI IMG/M metagenome (IMG submission 29729)
TTCCTTGTGAACCAGTTAATCCTTGCAGACCAGTTGCGCCTGTTGAACCTTGGATACCAGCACCGCCAGTTAATCCTTGAGTTCCTTGTGATCCAGTATTACCAGTTATGCCTTGAGAGCCTGTTGATCCAGTAGCACCTTGAATAGCGTAGGCGATTTCAGAAACAGTAACAATGATTGATGGGGTAACGGGATTTACAGGAGAAGTACCAGCGGCAATAGTTTCCATTGATACGCCTGTGTTATCGGCTTGCCAATAAAACTCGATGTAGTCGCTAGCGGCTAAAGTAATAACATAATTCCACGAAGTAATAAGTGCGCCATTTTTACCACCCGGCCCACCTGCTTTAGCTGGTACTGTCGCTTGCCCAGTTGAGTAAGGAACATCTGTACCGTTTTTGCGAATCCAAATATCTACATTTTGAGTTNNANTGCTAGAGTTAGTTAATTGCGCGCTAAATTGGATGTTATATGTTCCGGGGTTAGCAACAACNATGCGAGATGTGGGAGTNCCAATGCTGACTCCACGCGCTTCATCTGTTGAATTGATTGTGATGGGATACGCGGTGGTTGTGCTGGAGATTGTCTGCGTTGTTGTATCGTGAAACGCGCCGTAATAGGCGATAGTTCCACCTGCGCCAACTAAACCTTGGATGCCTTGTAAGCCTTGGATTGATTGGCCTTGCAAACCTTGAACGCCTTGGCTACCAACTGATCCTTGCAAACCAATCGTGCCTTGCGCTCCCTGAACGCCTTGCATACCTGTTAAACCTTGATTACCAACGGTTCCTTGAATTCCTTGAATACCAGTATTGCCAGTAGTTCCTTGGTTGCCTTGGATGCCTGTAAATCCTTGAGTACCAGTAGCGCCTTGAGTACCAGTAATTCCTTGAGTACCTTGTCGGCCTTGAACTCCTTGTGTTCCCTGAGTTCCTACTGCGCCTTGAGTACCGATAGCGCCCTGAATACCAACTAAGCCTTGTGTGCCTGTTGCGCCTTGTGTTCCAGTTGTTCCTTGTAATCCTGTTTGACCTTGTAAGCCTAATAAACCTTGAACGCCTTGCGTTCCTTGGATTCCAGTTACGCCTTGTAAGCCCTGTTGTCCTTGTAGCCCCTGTGTGCCTTGCAAGCCAAGCAATCCTTGTGTGCCTTGGATGCCTGTATTTCCTTGCAAGCCTTGTGCGCCCTGCAAACCTTGAACACCGCGAATACCTGCCGATGCAAGAACGATCTGAGGTGTGGTGGCTTGAACATTGATAATATCGGTCATCGAGTTACCTCAGCATCTACTTGAACAACACCGCGACCTAAAAAGATTGCGCCTTGTCCTGTAGCTGTTAGTTTCAAATCCCACTCATACTTGCCCGGCGCGCAGTTAATTGTTGTAGAGATTTGCACTTGAGGTTGTGAGTTAGGGTTAAATGTAATGCCGTTGCCAACTGTAAGAGATAGCGAAGTTGTCTTAGCAAGCGCAGATGTGCGAAATTGTAGAGCAGGGGTATAGCCAGTTAAATCAATCGTTGAGCCGTCAGGGTTTGTGTAGCTAAATCCAATGTTCCACTCTTGAGATTGGCGAAATTCAAAGTTAAGCGGATCAGGCGTTTGGCTTAGTGATTGTGTTGGCATTTATATCTCCAATGGGTGTTCCGCATTTTGGACAGAGGAAGGTGGTCTTAGGTAATGGCGTTTTGCAATTAGGGCAGAACACCGCAAGCGAGGCTAGATAAGCCAGCGCATTTGAGCCTTCACTCAATTCCGTAAGCGCCCAAACCATTGCATCCATACGGTCAGGAGAACTCATATTAGTTCCGGGTTCCCACTCGCATAGTTGATCCTCTAGTTCAGGATAATAACCAACTAAGTGCGCTCGCCCTTGCTCAAACAATGCCGCAATAGGTTCTGCGCGAACTGCTTTACCGCGTGATGCGGTTACTTTCTTAACAGGGATTGTATTTTTAACCTGTTGTAATAGATGAACAACCAAATCGCCGCCGTTATTAACCTCAGCAATGATGCGGTCTGCTTTGTGTTGTTCAAAACTAGATATTGCTTTCTCAGCCCATACTTGGGGTGATGCTTTAATCGTATCGTCAGCTAAAACATAATACTGACCATCGCTAGACATACCAGCAACTACGATTCCTGTTGAGTCTGAATCCTCGCCCGATGTAACGGCAGGATCAACGCCAACTACAACTCGTACAAGATTTGGTACAAGTTCAGGTTTGATACGGGTAGCCTCAAGATTAGCCCGATTCCATAATGCGCCGGGGTTATCGTCTAATACTGCGCCATAAAGTTCTTGTTGGCCNAAGCGTGTGCCACCGTAGCGCATCTGCATTTCTAATAGGGCAGATTGAGATAGGTTCTCAGCGTTATCAAATGTTGATCCGCGAGTAACTATTGTTGTGTCGCGCTTGATAAGGTCTTTAATAAGTTTAGTTGGCCTTGGAGTTGTGGTGATTACGGTNTGAGGGTTATCGCCTAAGCGAAGGCCAAACTGTAATTGATTCCAAGTATCTTCATATTGCCAAGCGGCTAATTCGTCAGTCCAAGCAAAATGAAATTGTGGGCCACGAAGTGAGTCAGGAGTATCAGCCGAAAAGGTCTGAATAATAGAATTGTTTTTAAGCGTGATAATGCCGTTGGATTTGTTCCAGTCTTTTAGGGCATCGTATTCACGCAAAATGTTTAATATGCCTGATACGCCTTCAACGCAGACTGCGCGTGTATCAGAGTAAGTTCTAGCGACTATGGCACAACGAACGCCATCATTTCTAACGGCTTTAGCGGCAAGCCACTCAGCGCCTAATCTAGTCTTGCCGAATCCCCGACCCGCCATCACTAACCAGTTGTTCCAATTCTCCGTTGGAGGTAATTGGTTCGGCCTCGCTAGACCCTTCTGCGGATGATTCCACTTCAAGTATCTCAGCGCGATTAGTTCGGGATTCCAATTCGATTGTAAGTCTTGTGATTGCTTCATCAACACTCTCGCCATTTCCTACTACTGCCGTTCGACTCGTAGCATTGCCTTCTAGGAGTTCGGTTTTATCAATCAGGATGCCAAGCGTTACTGCGGCTTCTCTAGCCTTTAGATCAGATACTTGGCTATCTAAATGCCTTAGAACTTTATTGCGTAAAGTCTTTAACTCGCTTATGAACTCATCGCGTGTTTCAGGCAGGATTTCAGCCGTTGCAATAGCCAAGTCGCTAGAAGTTTCTTTTATGTCGCGGATTTGCGCGACCCAATCTCTTAAAGTTGCCTCACCTATACTTAATTGAGTTGCGGTTTGTAAGATATTACCGCCATTAGCCTCAAGTGCTACTAAAGCATCTGCCCTAAACTGTTCCGTGTATGCCATCATTGCCCTCGGTTAGTTTAAGTCTTGCATCTAAAAGGTCATCAACCTTAGATAAATATGCCTCGCGTTGGTGAAAAGTTAGGCGATTTCCATAACGATCTTGAAGTTTCTCGCGGTAATTCTTCAGCGCCTCATCAATATCGGCAAGCGTAACTTCATCAATAGTAATAATCATTAGGCTCTCGTTACACGCCACCCAATTATAGGAAAGATACCTGTAATTCTTGTCAAATGCAAATTACTTAAAACGCAATCTAGGCTTTGGCCTGTGGCGTTTATCGTAGGCATCTTGCAAGTCATCTATTGAGTATAAGTGGTTTTCGCTTTCTATGCCATCTGCTTGTACCCAGTTGTAAACGGTGCGGTTTGTAACCTTAAATATTAAAGCGGCTTGGGTGATGCTAATTTCCTTCATCTAATATCCTGCCCAACAAGCGCCATTTAGTTGAATCCCACACGGTATCGCACCTACGGCATTTGATCTCAGAAGTTTTATCTAATTTAGAAGGATCAATCTTTAGCGTAGAGCCACACTTTTTGCCATCCTGATCTTGAGTAGGACATTTGCCAATAGTTACTTCATCTGATTTATGCCCAAGCACATATTGAATCTTGTGGGCTATGGTGATGATGTCTTTAGTTAGTTCATCTATGGCTTCATACTCTTTAAATGCCCAAGCAGAGTGAGTTTTAATGTAAGTTGTTGTTTTGGTGATTTTATTGATTTCTTCACCGCGAAAAGTAATACGAGTTTCTTGGCGAATTGTGCGCATTGTTGTTTCGTGTGCCATAAGAGGTTTGCTAATCCCGCCTGATCGTAAGTGTAAAGTTTCTAAGCGTACGGGAATAGGTGAGCCATCCCTAGAACTTTGGATGCGTTCTCCCTTGCTAACACTAACGCTAGGGATAAGTTCGCGTTCTAGTTCATAGTATCGGGCTGGAAATTTGTCTAAATGTTCTAGGGCATAATTCCAACAGTTATAGCAAACGGTGTAATCGTTTTGCTTATGGCAATTAGCGCATTTCATTATTTACGAGATGCGCCAAAAGATTCTATAACCTCGCGTGAATAATAAACTTGCCGACCTTTTTTTTCTGACCAATTTAATTTCTTGCGAAATTGTAATTGATGCAAATGATTAAGGTTGATGTTTAGATATTCACATACCTCTTTTGTAGTCATTAGTTCCAAGTTGCACCCCATACAGGTTCATCTTGAACAGGTGCTTTTGGCTTAGATGCGCCAGCCTTAGGAACTAAAGTTACTGAATCGGCTTTGATTTCTAATCCTGTTTTTTGTGTGCCGTCTTTAGCCTGGTATGAAGTTTGTTTAAATGCACCATTTACTAAAATTTTATCGCCTTTACGAACCGCGCTAGCAATAACTTCGGCTTGTTTGCCTAGAACTGATACACGAAACCAAATAGTTTCGCCTTGAACCCACTCAGTTCCTTTTTTCTCGCTTGGGGTATATCCAAGTGAAAAAGAGGTAATACCAAATGATCCGTTTTTACCTTCAAAAAATTTAATCTCAGGATCAGTTCCAACATTTCCAGTTACATTGATTGTTGCCATTATTTGCCCTCTATTTCTATGTAGTTACCTTCGTTATCTAATCTTACAATACTTCCGTCTGCAAGGTGTAAGGGATATTGGGTTGTATCTCCGTATGTAGGGATCATCCAGCCTCTTAGCGTTGCCTTCTGTGGGCTTAGGTGAATCGAATCAGTTGCAAAGTTATGGCAAGGATGGCAAACGGCTACAAGATTTGACACCTCGTCTTTACCGCCCCTGCTTTTAAGTTTTCTGTGATGTAGTGCAAGATCGGCAGATTTGCCACAACGCTCACAATAACCTTTAGCCCTACCTAAAACTGTTTCTGCTACTTGTTTATCCATTTTTCCTGCTCCATATACATAAACGGTGGCGCGGTGTACGGGTCTTTTTCTGCGGCTATTGCCAAAGCCTCAGCCATCGAAGCACCTGCCTTAAGAGCGCCAAGAGCAAGAGAACTACCGCTACCAATGCCATAAAAGCCGTCAGAATCCAAACTAACGGCAAAATCATCAGCAATGTCAAATACTTCGCCACCAATTCCAAGTAGGAAAGCAAACTTTGTGTCATCGTCATCTTTATCCTCCCATTTGTATTCGTTTTCTTTAAAACAAGCCTTAAGCGATGGAACTACTTTAGAAATAATAAAATGATATAAATCTTTTTTATCTTCAGCCGTTGGTTTTGGTGGATTCCAAATATGTTGCGCAATGTCGCAAGCCGCGCTTTCACCTGCGCCAGCAATTAAATATTGACCGCGTTCTGTAATCTTTGCCATTTTTGGATGATTGTATTTACGCGTTGATGTAACTTGACTATCTGCCGCAATAACAATTCGATCATCAAATTGGCGCGCAATGATAGTTGTCATAAGGTTGGTTATCTTACACCAAAGCAAAAACCCTGCACTCTTGGATGCAGGGCTTTCACGCTAATCACGCCTTCAGATTAAACCATAAATCTTTGGCTATTGACGGTATCTGACCGTCAAACTTAAGTTGAGAGTGCGAGCGCGATTGCTGGAGGCTACACGCGCTCAAGCACTCTCTATTCACTAGGGAACGGCCTAGTGAAATCTATTGATTCCCTGCCAATTGCTCGATCAGGATTATCATCGTGAAACTCAGTACCAGTAATGCTTGTTCCAAAAGGCCAATGCTTTTGAAGGAGAGCCGTAGCGAATCTTAATATAGTCAAGACCAACCGCGACCTGCCTTTCAACGCTTGCTTTTGGAGATAAGCCTAACTTTTGCGGAATTCCACCTGCGTAAAACTTAACCCATTTGCCATTTGAATATACCTTTACAGGTATATGGTTTTTGGCGTTTGGCCTCCAATTACTCTCTTTAGTCCAAAGAGTGTGAAGTGATGACCATTGAGTTTTATTGTTCCACCCATATTTATTAAGTTGTGTTTGTGCATAAATCTTTGCTGACTCAGGCGTTCTAAGAACTATTACCCTTTTAGGGGCAATTGCTAATGCTGGAGTCGCTAGCGCAAATCCTACCGCAAGTGCGGCTACTACAAGGATTCGTGCTTTTAACCTCAGCGCGAACCAATCGCCGCCGATCCTAGAGCCGTCATCGTGTGCCTCCATTGATTGAGTTTTGCATTTCTGCATCTCCTTTCGTTGGTGGGATAATTGTAGAGCAGGTTGAGCAAGGCTTGTCAATTACACCCCAAGCCCCGCACGAATTACACCTGTTTATGTGCCAGTCCATTAGAGCGAATCCAAACCGTGTTTAGCGTAACCCTGTATATCTAGCCACGAATCTTGATGATCGGGATTAACTGAAATGCGTTGAAGTTTAAGAGCAATCATCATTTGCGCTACTTGATACTCAGATAGTGAATATGGCAGATCAAGAATAATCCCCCACATAACACCAATCTTACGAAAATTCTCTTTGGCATCGCCATATTGATCTTGACGATCATCTAAAATTCTATTTAGGCTCATCTAAACTCAATCCCAATATAAATTTTAATTAGATCAAAATCAAAACCGTATTTATCAATTTTGAACCCTAGCCCAAAACCGCCAAGAATCCCGTAATGAAAATAATGCTTGCCTATCTTGCGCTTGTTCCAATCAATCATTTTTTGCCAGCCCATCCATCGCCACGAAATATTGTGGGTACTGCTTGAAACATCTTTTGCATTTCATTACCGCATAATGGGCAATTAGGAATTGTGTTGTCATAAAACCCTTGTTGAATTTCAATCATAGATTTATCTACAGCGCATCTAAATTCGTAGGTAGGCATTAAAACAATCCCATCTCTACATTAGAAACAATCCAAATAATGCACTCATTTCCTCTTTCGTTTTGGCGTGTTCGGCCTGAGTCATAAATCAAGTTATCTTTGGCAAGGCTTAAACGCGTGGGGCGCAAAGTATCTCCAGCCATATTTAACCCCGCTTGCATTTCTTGATCTGTTGCCCCGCGCTCTTGGCGATCAACAATAAATTGTAAAACTTTACCGCGATTTGATTCACGGCTAGGTGCAGATTTGATTAGCGCGGCTATTGATGTGGCTCTCATTTTTGAGAATCCTTTATGACAACTTGAGCGCAAGCATCTTGAACCATCAGGGCTACATTTTCAATCCCAAGTTTTACAAGTTTTTTGCGATCCTGGATTAAAGGTATTGCACAAATCTCATCATAAATTCTCAAACGAATCTGAGCCTCTAAAGTTGTAATTACTTGTTTTGCTACCTCTTGGCCTTCGGGAGTATCGAGGAGCAACTGCCCATCTTTAACTTCCCAATGCTGGCCCTTACAGAATACCTTTGTCATTTGATCCCTCCATATTCATTAGTATTTCTAATGCTATTCCTGTAACTAACGGTACTACAACTAACATAAAAATAATCATTATTCACCCGATATTTCTTTTTTACATTTAGGGCAAGTGCCAGCCCAAGATTCGCCCTCGCATACTGCATTGTAAATATCTACTTGCACTTCGCAATATGGGCAATCAACTGTGATGTCATCTCGATAAGCATAAGTGCCGTTTCTCATTGCCAATCCTCGCTTACATAATTAGTTAAAAGAACCCATTGAACAGTTGCAGTATCCCAAACTGTTTGAGATTCAAAACCAATACTTGATAAATAATGCTGACAAAATAACGCATCTAAATATCTGTCGCACCAATAAGCCATCTTCCAGGTAAATAGCGGGGCATCTTCAAATCTACCTTTTTGCTTAAACCACTCTTTGCCCCATCGCATTGATGAACCGTGAAGGTGAGCAAAATCGTATTCAGTAAGAGTTATAGTAATTTGTTTTGCCATTATTTTCTCCCCCTAACTATTTGTTCGATTAGATTCATATCTTTACCCGACTTCCTGTAAATGAAAAATGTGTCCTTTTCCATCTTTTTTTCTTGTAGCACAATAAATAAAAACCCTATTATTGCCCTCACAAATCTTAAAATAGAAATTATTACTCTCTTTCTCTTTTCCTTTCCAAGACTCAAGAACTGTCCAGTTAGGAACTTTGTTCCATTCTTGCGTCAATCTTTCTAAGTGATTATTTGAATCTGCCATTATTTTGTCCCCAATCTTGCTTGTTCTTTTTTACACTCACCATAGCGAATATGGTTTTCTTGACGATTCAAAACCGCCATCCCGCACTCTGAGCAAATTGCAAAATATCGTTCCATTAGAGTTTAACTCCCAACTCGCGGGCAACATCGCTATAAATATCATTTTGATCTAAAGTAAATTTAGAAAGCATTAAATCAATAACTTCTTGACGATTTGCAATCTTTTCGCCGCGCTTGCGAGCATCTTTATCCATTTGCTTAACGCGATATGCAACCATATCTTTTTTTGCGCTATCAATTAAATCTTGAAGGATTGCAACTGCATCAAGATCATTAGAATTAAATACATCAGATGAAATTACTTCACGAACAAAATTTAATTTGTTCATTGGGTGAATCTTTTTAGCCATTTTACTGCCTCCATTTATTCGGTACTGCATCGGCTCGTTCGTTCCGATAAGAGAAATTTACCACTTTGGGCAAGGAGTTTCTACAATTTGGCAAAAATTCTTAAAAAATCTTTGTTATCCGCATCACACGAACAGATGTTCGATTATAGGCAGTCAAACTCATCGCTGACCTCAATATCCACGCCTGTATGCTCAGAATAAATCTTGGATGCGGTTAATTGGACAATTTGGCTATCATCTGTAAAAGCAACTCCAGTTAATCCATCATTGACACCACGAACCAATTTGTCTAAATCGGGTGGAACTGTTGGATGATCCCGTTTTACAGTTTTTGGGCGTTTTAAGCGAAATCGCATAGAAATAATTATAGGGCTATCAATCGGTTTGCATCCTGCTTGTTTTGCCGCCAAAGCAATTAACGCTCTCCAGGTTGCAAGTTCTGTTGCGCGGCTATGGATCATCCGACCATTGCCAATATGTTTCATTGATCCTTGTGGGATTGGTGTGCCTTCCGCACTAAATGAAATCAAATTTCTAAAGTGATTACATCGCTATCGCCAACAAATAAAGATTTATCACCTTGATCGCTTTTTAAAAATAACTCTTTACCAAGTCTTTCAGTTTCAATATATGAAACTTGATATCGGCAAGCGTTATGCACAAGAATATCCCCAACTTGAACTTGATCTGCGGATAAGATCGTTTTAGTCATTTCTCCCCTTTCGGTGTAAGTAATTGTGGCAGATCAATTACTTACTTACAAATCGTAATTTGGCTTAAATAAATCCCTTACAGATTCAGGCATTGGAATCGCCCGTTCTTGGCGTTCTAAGACTTCGTTTTTATCAAATGCAGGTGGCACTATGGTAGGCGTTGTAATAACGCCCCTAGGGGCAACCTCGGGCGTTCTAGATGGTAATGGTTCATCACTCCATCGCCCCTGATTTAACCAAGTTGCCGGATGTGGCGTAAAAGTTGGAACTCGGTTTGGATCAGAAGCAAATCTTGTAGCACCTTGTAAGATTTCCTCAGGCGTAGCCAATCGCAATGCGCGCTCGTAAGATTTCTGCGCATCTTGCTTTCCGACCTTTCTTGGATAAATATCCCAAAACGCATCAAATGATGTTATGTCTTTATCTTTATCTTTATCTTTATCTTTATGGTTCAACGGATGTTCAACGCCCGTTGAACGAACGCTGAACGAACGCTTACCAGCCGTTGATGCTTTGATGGACTTTTCGCGCACCTTTTCAAGATCAGTTTCTATTCGAGAGTGCCACCAAATATCACCTTCAAGCACAAAGAATTCAGCCAATATTTCCTTATCGGCTTCCCACTCATCAGGGCTAAGTCTTGCCACATATTGAAGTCGGTCATTTGTGTTGTCTAGTGGCTTTCCTTTTTGCCAATAATTCATCAATAACAACATATAAGCGCCGTGTTGCTGGGCAGTTAAATGTGCGGTATCTGCCAAATAATCAGATACATAAAGTTGCATATACGGTAAGGAACTCATTTTGCCTCTCTTGGGTATGGTAATACTTTGTATCGCAAATCTTTCATCATTGATTTTTTATCTGTTTTACTGCCTAAAAATATAATATATCTATGTTTTCTTGATCTTTCTCGGTAATAAAAATCCTCTCCAAACATTTCTTTAATAGCAACAACCGTGTCATCTGCTCCCGCCACTAATCCACTTAAAGTTTTAGAGTGTAAGTGTTCTTTTCCTTTTACTGCCCACTCTTGCCTTTTAGCACTTAAACCTGTGTATAAAAAATTAGTGGCCTGATAAATTATACCTTCGTGATTTTGGGCGGTATCAGCAAAAGATACAACTATTTTTGGTTTTGGCAATAATTTTAATGATCCTGAAACTAATCTACTTGCTTCGTTTTTTTGATTATCAACCAAAACTAATCTATTTAATTCAAGAACATTTTTTGCCCATTTTTCTCCACATATACCATTAACTAATGTAGGTGATGGTGGCGAACCATAAGTTACAACACCTTTTAATTCCCCATCTAAATAAAGACCGAAAGCATAAGAAATTGATGGAAGTCTGTGGGCGTAATGAACATTAAGAATTAACCAATGGCTTTCAGGTTTTTCAATACCTATAACCTCGTAACCTTCTTGGCTAAATAAATTCATTTATTCAATCTCCCTTGCAAACTTAGCGGCTACATCAAATATAAGTTGAATAAATGCGGCATACGATCCTTCTCGTATTTCTGCCGTAATTAACCAATCATCCCTGACTTCCTCTAATCGAGTGGCTACATCCTCGCCTATGTCTTTTTGAATTCGGCGCTCGTAATTTTTAGCCCTAGTAATTAGTTCGTTATGATTACAATTACCCAAACACCTATCATCGTGATTCATTTGAAAAGCATCTATGGCTTCCTCAATTATAGTTTTCAAGAGTGTAAATCCCTTTCAATTAACGAATCCTCCAAGATTGAATTTAAAGATACACCAAAAGTTTTTAAATCACGCCGTAATGCTTGTAAAAAGCGCGAGTCGTAATCTTTCTTGGCGATCTCATTGCGCTCCCAAGATGTAACGCCACCAAACATACCCCAGCGTTCTTTTGTATAGCCGTATTGATAGCACTCTCGGCGTATTGGGCAGGTAAAACAAATCTGCCTAATGTAACGAATCTCTATGTGCTTGCGCCTGAGCAATTCATCCTCTTGAAAGAATAAATCTGTATTGATTCCCTTGCAGTTGGCTTTAGTCCAATCTACTTCCCGGTGCATCCGTTTTCCCCTGTCTGATCGTAAAATTGGCAGTATTCGCGGCAGAAATAAATTGCCGATCTTTCAGGCGGTGGTGGGGTTTGCATCGCCTTTACTTCTGCAACCCAAGTGCGAGCCTCATCAACTAATTTTGGGTTGTAATCATCCTCCCAAGCCACAATATCGCTCATCTTTCCATCTCTAGGGATGAAAACTAATCCAACTCTTTTAACTGGATATTGCTGAGCAATTAGGCTTGCGTAAATATTTACTTGCATTTTCTGTTGTTTAGTTGGCAAGCCACCTTTAGCAAGTTTGGCTAAAGTTACGGTTTTCCAGTCATAAACAGTTTGTGTTTCGCGTGAGTAGAAATCGCAATGACCTTTGAAATATTCATCGCTAAATCCTTCCTCTAATATGTAATCATCGCCAAATATGTCGTGCGCTTTTAGGGCTTCATAGATCGTTGTGTGAATCGCAGTTCCCATAATGGCGCTTAACTTTTCGGTGTTGAAATTAGTCTTTGGGGTTTGGTTGAGGATGTGCCAAGCCTGAGCGCGACAACCCCCAACCGAACTAGCCCCAAGTTCAACTTGAGTGGAACGATCCCGTTGGCTATCTGCCTCATTAAGCGCAGTAGTTAGGGTTTTGATTATGTCCACTACAAATCCAAACTTGCTTTAACAGAACTAGAAACTGAGCGAGTGATATCTACTTGAGTGCGCAAACGATTAGCGTTAGCCCTAGATGCTTTTACTTGGGCTTCTGCCAGCGCAACGCGACTAAAAAGTATNTCGTTTTCAATCAGGGCTTGATCCTCGCGCATAGTTGCAGTCATTTTCATATCTGCGTGTGAGTTCTTAATGCGAGATTTAGCCATTGCCACTTCGTATTGAGCCGTAGCAATAGAGAATTCGTTTTCGGCTTCTACTAAATCTATGTGCGCTTCATCTATTTCCTTTGAAAGATCAACTAGACGCTTTTCAATTTGAACAGGTGTGATGCTCATTTGCCGATCACCATTGCCCATACAAATAAAGTTGAATAGATCAGCAATCCCCAAAAGATTACTCTGACAACAGAGCGCACTTGGTAATAAAGATTTGAGCGCATTATTTGACCGCCTCCAATTCCTTTTTACGGCTAGAGATTGACTTGCTAAGACTTGAACCAGCAACCGGGATGTGCAAGATTCCAGCCTCTTGAGCGCCTGTGTAGAACAACTTAAGTTCAGCAATAGATTCGATTGCTGGAATCTGCTCTAGTGCCTCTTTTGCAAGATTGATTTGATCGTCTGAATAAACAACCTTTTCAATCTTTTCTGTTACCTGATCGTTTTCGGCGCGAGCAACCTTTTCCATTTCCTCACGACTTGGGCGAGATGCTTTTCCATTTACATTTCCTTGATATCCCATATCTGCCAAACTGCGGCCTATCGCGCTTGTGGTGCAGTTCTCGAGTGCTGAGGTGCGGTTTACGGGAGATGATCCAACCATTTCCTCTGCGTAATCTTGCGCCTTCAAAACATCGCCAAGCCATATTTGCGCTCTTACGATGTATTGGATTGGCTTTCCATCTGCGTTGCGCTCTACTGCAACTAGATCGGTAATAACACGCATATCAGGATGATCTGAGTGAGCGCGAGCCAAACGATCTGCAACTGGTTCGTAGTTATCTAAGTTAAAAGCCATTTGTTATGCCTCCACTTTCTTAAATCCAAGGTAATAACCAGCCCTGATATCTCCGTCAATATGACCTTCTGCATTTTTAGCCCAATGTGTTAAATCAAAATACTGTTCAACACCCTTGCGAGTAACCGTGTATTTCATACCATCAGTTTCGATAGTATCTCCGTTTGAGTTTTCGTACCGTGCCATTTTGCCTCCTTTAAATCTGCCCTTGTTGGCATTGAGTAAATCTTACAACAGATATCTTACAAATTCGACCATTTCCACAAACTATTTTTTTGTGGCAGGATGGGGTAATGCTTATAGTTCGAATAGCCGCTTATGAACTTATTGTGGAAATCCAATCAGATGCCACCTACCCTGATGCCCTAAATGATGTTGTAAACAGGGCTACTAGCGTATTTAAAGATGCCGTTGAATCTATGCAACAAGCCCACATACCTCTTGGTGGGGCTGATGAATTGCCTGAAAACGAAATAGATATATAATTTAGTTCCCTGTCGAAAGCAGAAATAACCCCCACCGTAATTAGTGGGGGTTATTCTTTTTATTTAATTTACGCTTTGTTCAAATCCACACAATCCACACGCTTTTAAATGATGCCATTTTTTATTTTGATTCCATTTCATTGCGCTAATTGCGTACATTGAATTTTCACCTTGGCACTTAGGGCAATCCCCAAGTGCCTTTCCGTTAAGAGTTACTTTTGTTAATTGCATTTACGCCACCTTCGCTTTCTTAATTAATTTATTCCACATTGAATCAAATGAAACACCGTGCTTTTCAGCAAGTGATTGAGCAATGATTTCGCAGATTAAATTGTTGTGATCGCGGCGAGCCATTTGCTCATTAATGCTTTCTTGTGTGTGTGGCTTGCCATCGTAGTAGTGAGTAATGATTTCTTGATTTGCGTAACTGTAAGCAAGATTAAATTCATAAATTGCGGTGCGTTCTGTTTTGATTTCTTGATTGTAGCGACCATTGTTAATGTAAAGAGATTCACCTGATGCGGTTGGAGCAGATGCCTTAGCCTTAGCAATCTTGGCTTCGCGCTTTGCATCGCGTTCTGCCTTTGCTTGAGCCTTTGCAATCTTATCTGCGGTAACAACGCGTGATGGGCGGTTTAGAACTTCGGCTGGAGCAGATGGGTAACAAACTGTGCAAGCATCTTTTCCAGCATCAGAAACAATATCTGCTTCATTATCATTTGAATATTGAATTAACCAAGTGTAACGAGTTGTAGAAAAACAAGTATTGCAATCCATAGATGAGTGAATATGACCATTTGCATTGATTACAAGAAATGCGCGTGTCCAAGGGTCTTGATTGTAAATATCATTAAGATCAGAAACGCGAGCATCTAGTGGTGCGCGTTCAAAAATTAAAGCATCAATCTTGTTGTTGTAACCTGCAATGCGTTGTGCTTTTTCATCATCGGTTGTCCATCGTGATACTTTTGTTGTTTTGATGTAATCGCGGTATGTGCGGATATCTGAATTGATAACCCAAATTTTATTGTATAGATCAGAAAGTTCTGTATCAATCTTTACTGCGAACTCTTTTGTTACTGACATTTACTGCCTCCATTTGTTAGGTACTACTAGGGCCGTTCTCCCTATGGCATAAGTATAAACCCTATTGGGGGCAAATTAGTACTATTTTGGCAAGAAATTTAAAAAATTTTTTGAATCCACCCCTATCGGGGCAAATCGGACATTTAGTCCAACCACACCTGATACTGAGCCGTCACGCGCCCCTTTACTGGGTCTATGAAGTGTAGGCGCTGGCTAGGGATGCCTGAAACCGCCATAGAATCCCTTGCATAGCGGTTATCGGACTCGGTGCTACCTGTCCAGTAAATCTGCCCCATTTGATCGCTTAGAGGCTCTTGAGCGAATCGGTGGTAATGCCCTAGGTAAATATCGGCAAACTCCCATTTCATTGACCCTGCTTTCCATCTATTACCTGCCGCTTGCCAAGCACTAGGAGAAGCAAAACCTGATCTACCCACTTCGTCACCGTGCATCAACAATGCTCTGTATGCGCCAATCTCGACTTTCTGAATATCCTCCGGGCAATCCTCCCAAGTTAATCTCTTTTCACCTGAGAGAAGTTGGCGAGCCAATTCGTAACACATACGATCAAAGTTATCGCCTTTAGGAACATTGTCGCGCTTTGATCCAATACGCCCGTGATTACCCCACTCAGCAACAACAGTTACTTTTTCAAAGTGAGTCAAAATATAACGAACAAAATCAACCATCAATCTTGAAACAGTTGTGTATTGCTCAAATATAGATGAATCAATTTCCCAAAGTTGCGCTGGATAGTTAAACAACCCTTCCACCATATCGCCACCAAACATAATCACGCAGTCTTTGACGGGATGATCGTGGCGTTGTATTTCTGTAATCCTTACACACTTCTCAGCAAATTCCATTACGCGCTTTTTCATAACCTCAGAGTTGTAAGAGGTTGTTATCTTTGCCCCTTGCCAATCCGTAGCGTGAAGTAACGCAACCTCAGATTTAATCTTGCGCGTATCTTTTTTAGGAACAGGAACAGGTTTGATTTCTCCCATAGATAAAGTCGCATCATAAGCGGCGCGAAATGTAGCCTCAGCAAGTTCATCTGTTCTTTGCTTGGCTTTTTGTAATTGCTTTTGGGTATTAACTAAAGCCTTACGCAGATCGGCAATTTGTGGATCGGTTTCGGCTTGTGCTTTTGCTAGATCGTCAGCAAGGCTCATTTAATCATCCAAACTATTAAAGCAACTATGGAAAATGCAGTCATTACAAAGAAAATTAAATCCTCATTGTTTTTCATTAAAACACCTGCATTGCTTTCTACGATGGCGGTATAAGGATCGTTCGGCTACCTCATACCCGTTCTTTTTAAGTAATTCGTGTAATTGTGGAATATTGACCGTTCGATTTTCCAGCGCATTGATAAAGGCTTCTTGTTCTTTGCTTTGTAAGGAATTAAGGAAAACGCCAGCACTACAAGCAGAACCAGTACCGATCTTATTCTTTTCCAACTCACTAAGAGCAGATAGTAAATCCATTTGACCTCCCTAGTCAGGCGCAAGCATAACGCAAAAAAGACCCCCACCCAATTAAGGGTAGGGGTTTATAGGAGTGTGTCGGATTAAATAAGTTTCATCATTTCTGCCCAAGTAGCAGGGCCGATGATTCCGTTTGAATCTAGCGTGTGATGCCCGTCTTGGAAAGCAATAACGGCTTTCTTTGTTGCAGGGCCATATTCGCCATCAGTATCTAATCCAAGCGCTTGTTGAACAAGTTTTACATTGGCGTTCTTATCGCCGGGTGCAATTCGACCCGGAAACGCTGGCAATACTTTTGCTACGGGAGTTGCAGGATGGGAAGCAACCGCACCTGCATAAACAGGCCGACCAAATCCAACAATAGATGCCCAAATATGGCGCTTATTGTCTATCTTGTATCCGCGAACTTTCAGCGCAAATTCTCCACCGTTGTTTTGGCTACCGTGTGGGCGAGCATCTGATGATGTGTTGCCTTCATAGGTAGTAACAGTTCCATCTCCGTTGTCTTTTACGACCACGCCAATATGTTGAATTGGGCTAGATGGGGTTGCGGCAGGAACGAAAGAAAAGAAAGCAAGATCGCCGGGTTGAGGATGCGCACTAGCCGCATCTGCCCAAGCACCCATTTTCTTAAATGCGTTAGCGCCGTTTGGTGTGTAAACGCAATCAGGAATTTTAACTCCTGCTTTATCTGCGATCCACATCATTGAACTACCGCACCACGCTTGGAGATCGTGGCCTGTGAACTTGCCGTAATCGGTTTCGTTATCTTTTGGGCCTTCAATAACGCCAATTTGTGATTTTGCTACTTCGAGAAATCTCTCGGCAGTTCCGGGTTGAGCGTTAGTTACTTTTGGAACAGGATTTGCCTTAGCCATTTTACTCCTTAGTTATAGTTTGGATCGGTAGGAGTTGCACCTTGCTTGGCCTTATCTGCGGCGCGGCGTTCCTCAACTTCTACATCTGCAACAGTCTTAGCACCAACATCAACGGCTGAAAATGCTGAGTTNATTTCGTCAAGTGTAAGTTTTCCGTCATCCATAAATGCGCGAGCAAGTCTTTCAACAACTGCCGCTACTGCGGTGATACCTGCAACGAGCATAGCCTTAGTGGTTGATACGCCAGCGACTGCACCTGCACCAATAACGCCTAAGCCTGATGCGGCAAATACCGCAACGATGCGTAATAAAACATTGTTAATTGATTTCATTATTTATCTCCTTTGTCTTGATTTAATGAATATAGAACCCAAACGATCATTGTTAAACCAATCGCGTAAGTTACTGTTATTCGGGCTGATCCTTCCAAGACAACCCAAGCAACGAACATACCTAGGAGTGTCCAACTTTGTTCTAGTAATGATTTGAATATTCTTTTAATCAAGGTTTTCTCCTGTAAGCGGCTAATTGGCTTGCAGACATCGCGGCTGATGTTGCAATATTTCCAGCAATGATTGAAGCAATCACTACCTTTTGTGCCTTCGCTCTTACTTCGGGTTTCATATCTGCGCCTATATTTGCAATAGCAGTTAAGGCTTGTGCAGGATTAGAAAATATTGCGCTCAACATTTCTGTTGGGCTATTAAATAATTCAAGAGCCGTTGCAACTTCGGCTGATAGAACTACGCCGTTTGCCAAAGTAACCGTTGGTTGTGCAACTGGTACAACATCTTGTACAGGCGCAGGGGCAGGGGCAGGTTCAGGAATTGGATCAGGGATTGGCGCAGGTTCGGGTGCAGGATCGACAGGTGTTGGCGCTGGATCAGGCGCAGGAACGGGATCAGGCGCAGGTTGTGGCGCTGGATCGGGAATTGGATCGGGCGCAGGTTGTGGCGCTGGTTCAGGAATTGGATCGGGTTCTTTTGCTGGCGCTGGCGCTGGTGGAGCAGGATCAGGCGCAGGTGGCGGTGGTGTATCTATAACCGCAGTAACCGTATCAACAACAACCGTAGGAGTATCTACAACTGTTTGCGTATCAACCGTAGGTGTATCTACAACGGTTGGCGTATCAGCAATAACCGTTGGCGTATCCACAACAGTAGGTGTATCAACAACAAGAGTTGGAGTATCTACGGGCGCAACAATAACCGTAACGGTATCTTGTATAGGAATCGGCGTTATTGGAACAACTTGAATTTCACAAGCGTTCCAAAATTTAAGCCACCAATTACAATAATTTTTATAACCATCACTAGCATTTGCACTTGATAAAGGAGAGAGAGCGATAACCGCCAACCAAAACATTACCGCGAATAAACGCGGTAGTTTCATCGAGTCTTTTGTTCCTCTATGTGATTTTCTAGTTTGCCCTCTAATTTAGCAATAGCCGTAAATGCTTTATTTGTAAGTTTTGTATTTTGCTCAACTGCGATTTCCAACCTATTTAAAGAGTCTTTTAATGACGAACCGCCATTTTCCTTGTAAGTATATTTCTCAAGATTTTCTAATTTGGCGGTGAACTTGAACCACAACTTAAAACCTCCGTATGTAGTTCCAAGCGTGGCTCCAAGAAACCAAACTACCTGCGCCCAACTTGCGGCGTGGTCTATCGTCATTTTGCACCTTTCGGCTATGGGTTAGATGTGCGTTGTATTCCTGTAACTGTTGGCTTTTCATATTCGGCTTTATATTCTTTAGGATTTTGAGCCTCGATAGTAGCCTTAAGAATTGCGATCTCTTGGGCTTGTTGCCCAATAGTTTCGCGCATTTCTTTTAGTATGTCCTCGATCTTTACTTGTGCTTCCATTATTTGCCCTCTAACTTGTTTAGTCGTGCTTCGTGTTCTTTTAATATTGGAATTAAGGCTACTGCTATGCGGTCATAGTTTACCGAATCAGGGCGGCCTTCATCATCTTTATTAGCCAATAAATCACCTAATACAGGTATTTGAACTACATCCTCAGCAATTAAACCTAAATAACGAGGCAATCCGTCAGGAGTTCCATTTGCTTCCGCATCGGCTTTGTCCACATAAGATTTAGGTTGTAAGGCTAAAACAGAATTAAGAGGAATTTCTTGAGATTGAATTTCTACTTTGTAACGCTGAGATGAAGTAGAACGAGCCAATAAACCTGTTGATGAGTTTAAAAAAGCATTAGCGGTAGATGTAGTAGTTGGATGTCCTGAATTGTAAATGTATGCAGATACAGTTAAATTGCCCGACATTAAAGTTGTTGAGTTTACCTGAAACGATGAACAAGTGGTTGTGCCTGTAAATAATGCGCCACCTGAATTTGAAAGAAAATTATTAGGGCTAGAAATTGATCCCGTGTAAAGTCCTGTTGTGCCAATATTCCAACCACCAATAGTTCCGTTATTTGTTGTTAGCGTATTAGCGGTAATTGTTCCTTGAACAGTTGCGGCAGTAGCAGTTAAAGCACCTGCGGCTGATACTTGAAATTGACCTGATGATCCTGCGTAAATAGCAATAGATGTAAGCGTTCCTGTTTTAATAGTTCCTGCATCAATGTTTGCAATTACTAACCCTGAAACCTGAACCGAAGTCCAAGATGTGCCACCAGCACCCGACCATTGGGCTATAACTTGATTTGAATAAGTACCTGTTCCATATTGATACCAAATATCGCCAACTTGATTAGCGGTTGAACCCGGCGCGCTTGTTGAATAGTGAACTGTGTTTTTACCGTCGGCGGTTGTTTGCGCCACTCCTGCTTGAAGTGCCGCTTGGGTTGCTTGATTGCCAGCAATAATAGATTGGGCGTAAGCCGCCGAAGCATCAAAAGCCGCACTTGTAGC
>JGI24890J29729_1000659_pt1 | contig 20093 bp, 17 predicted proteins | sample FreactcultureFD7_FD_29729 | JGI IMG/M metagenome (IMG submission 29729)
CGCAACTCTCGCAGGAATCTTCATCTTCGAAGAAGTCAATTTCTTCCAGCGGCGCCTCATCTTCAACTTCTTTTGAACCTTTCTTATTGATCAAGCTATAGTACACGGTCTTACAACCATAGTAGTGTGCAAGCATCAAGTTCTTAGCAATAAGTGTAGTAGGGACTTTACGATCAGGGAAATGTGCTGGATTGTAAAAAGTATCCATAGATATACTTTGATCCATATAAGCAGCAAGAACCGCCGATGTTTTAATGTACCCGATACAATCAGTCTGGTCCCACATAAGCTGATACTTGTTCTTTAGTTTCTGGTATTCGGGAACAACCTGAATGAACGACCCAGCCTTGCTTTCTTTGACACTTATTAGACTCATTGGCATTGCGATGCCGTTTGTTGAGTTGATGACAACACTGCTTGATTCGACCGGGGCGATGGCGCCAACTGTTGCGTTGCGAACACCATAGTCAACCATGTCCTTGCGTAGTGTTTCCCAATCAAGTTCAGGAGTAAAGTCTGCTAGTTTGTTAACTCCATTTGCTCTGAGTTCCCAGGGGAAGACACCATGACCATAGCGAGTCTTGTCACTGTCTACACACTTGCCACGTTCCTTAGCAAGTTCAACATTAGCTTCCATCAAGTAATAGGTCTGATGTTCAGCCCAACTCTTGACTTCTTGCAATGCATCTTGTTCACCATACTTGAAGCCGCGCTTGGCGTGCCAGTATGCAAGATTAGTAACGCCTATACCAATTGGACGAATTTCTTCATTTGATAGCTTACTCTGAATTGACAAGAAGTCCTGATAGTCAAGAATATTATTCAAGCTACGCAACAGAATGCGGCATGCTCTACGCATATCTTCTGGATTTCTAAATGCACCCCAATTCATAGAACCAAGAGTACAAAGGGCGATTCTACCGGTTGGGTCATCAAGACGCTTGAAGGGCTTTGTGGGAAGAAGGATCTCGACACAAAGGTTTGACTGATAGATCGTATGATATTCAGGATCAAACGGACCCTGGTTCATAACATTATCAATGAACACTAGATAGATACGACCTGTGTCAGTACGTTCCTTTAGAATGCCTCCCTTGAAGACTTCCTCGGCACTCATTGTCTTTTTGCGCAAATCCTTACGCTTTTCATACTTCACATAAAGTTCTTCGAACTTCTTACTATCCTTGTAGAATGATTCATACAACTCAGGAACTTCGTTTGGATCAAAGAAGGTGATATTTTCTTTGTTCTTGAAACGCTTCCAGAAGAATGCACTCAATACGACACCATAGTCCATATGACGAACACGAGTTTCTTCGGTGCCCTGATTGTTCTTAAGCACAATCAAATCGTCAAATTGATGATGCCAGATAGGATAGAAGACAGTGGCCGATGCATTGCGAATTCCGCCCTGTGAGCAAGAACGCAAGTCACCGAACCACTTCTTTAAGAATGGAATCATACCAGTATGCATGATTTCACCACCGCGAATAGGCGAACCGAGGGGGCGAAGTCTTCCGATTTCTAGACCAATGCCAGCACGTTTGCTAGCATACTTGGCCATCATTTCTCCCGATGCGAAAATACTATCAAGATCGTCGTCACTACGAATAAGCACACAGCTACTAAATTGCTTAGTAGGTGTGCCCAGACCAGCGAGAACAGGGGTAGCCAAAGTAAAAAGACCATCACTTGCAGCGGTATAGTATTCTTTGACGAACTTAAGGCGCTTATTAGCTTCTTCCATATGAAAGACAGTTGCAGCGGCAACCATATAACGTACTTGGGGAGTTTCATAGATTTCCTTAGTAGCTCTATTGCGAACAAGATATTTTTCAATCATCTGTTCAATTGCTGCGTATGAGTACTCCTCATCTTTCTCATGGTCGATGAGGTCATCCATCTTATTCCAATCGTCTATGGAATACCATTCAAGAAGGTCAGAAGTGTAAAGGCCCACTGATACATTCTTCTTTACAATTTCATACAATGATGGTGGAGTAAAGTTACCATAGACATCTTTCCGTAGCATGGACAATCGTTGTCTTCCGGCGACATACTGATAATTAACATGACCAACATCAGGATTACTCTCGACATCAATTAAGTCAACAATAGCTCTAAGAGTGATTTCATCAATCTCTCTAGTAGTGATACCATCATAGAAGTGGGGATGTGCTTTGATTTCTATCATTGATTGGCTTACATCGGCAGTGCCGTTGCAAACCTTACTGATTTGGTGTTGCCACTTTTCCAGGGCCAACGGTTCTATATTGCCTGATCGTTTTCTTACATTAATCATTCGTCGCCTATTTTCTTTTTAAGTGTAGTGATACCTAGATATTTGATATCAGTGAATTTTGTCAGATCACTATTTAATACCATATTGGGCCAATAATTAAGCACATACTTTGCGTTATCTACCAGGACTAACACTACCTCGTTGCTATTATCGTCTAAACACTCAACTAAGTCAATATCTTTTATACCCAATAACATAAGAGTATATACCATTCCTAATGCACGGGCATATAAGCAATAAGTATTGTCTGCTATAAGCTCCCACGGAGTTGGCCAATCTACTACATCTGCTGGGTGCAGATAATGATTAGATAATGGAGCTTGTTGCCAAAAGTTATCTACTGATACACAAATTGTTTCTATGTCAGTGTCTTGTAGACGTTGCTTTAGCTGATGCCACTCACGAAGGCGAGTAGAATAATCTTGTAAAAATGTATTCACAATTTTACTTATCAATTTTTATTATGTGTATGTGAATTTGCATTGCCCGTTTGCGCCGGCGCTGCCACTCGTATAGTTAATGCCGCCGCCACTTCCGCCACCGCCCCACACTTCTATTACAACCTGAGATGCACCAGTAGGAATGGTATCTGTTCCGGAACCCGGTGTAGTATAAGTATTAGTAAGTCCAGTGAACGGTGGAGCTAAAGTTACTCCATTAGTGAGTGTAACATTTTCTAAAGTTGCCATATCATTCCTTTTCATATAGTTTATGCGCGTGGTTTAGCAAAAGAATTGGAAAAACAGTGCGCTTCCAAAATCCCAACCGGTATTATTTCCACCATTTGTATTACCATTTTGAACGTATGATTGCCACCTGGCTCCACCGGTTGCCGTAATATCACTAATAGTTAAGTTGCTGACTGATACTGTTTCGTTGGATTTTGAAATTGTAGCTTTAGTACCTGAAGTTATTGAATTTAATGTAACTTGTGCTGACACAGTTCCAGATAATGAGAAGCTAAGTGTTGTTACAGTAGCGGCAGGTAGAATTGAAATAGTCGTAGCAGAAGAGGATGTTGATGTTACATCTTTACACCTGCACACACAACGAATATTTAAAGTACCAGTTCCGCCTTGATTTAAAGTTGGAAATAGAGCAGTAGATAGAAAGTTATTTCCATCAGTGATAGTTTTAGTACCTGTAGATGTAAACGAAACTATTCCAGTATCAGTAAATGTTAATGCATTTCCATTGGTAATATCCCAGACACCTGCTAAACCTAATGTCGTAGCACCTGAATCATTTCCGTTAATAACCAATGAACCACCTGCAAGTGTAATAGCAGATGTAGTCGAACCACTAGAATAATAGTATAATGACGTAAGAACAAATCCATTTAAATTAAGAGTACCACCAGTTCCGGCACCAGAATTAAGAGATGAAGTTAAAGTTAAATTAGAATTTAATTTATAAGTACCTGAGGCTAAAACTAAAGAATATAAAGTAATACCAGAAGTGCCAGCGATTGTATATTGCTGTAAATTCCCTGAAAGTGTGACTGTACCTAATGCACTTATAGTAGTACTAGAATTGAAAAATAAATTACCATAAAGGCTAAACCCAGGATTTAATGAAAGAGAACCATTAAAGCCAGTAGTATCAAGATGTCCAATACTAGCACCAAAAGGGGTGAAAGTAACTGTATCTGTAGCAGCTCCAGAAAAATATAAAGAAAAGGTACTACCACTGTTGACTGAACCTAATGCAGATATAGTTCTAGTTCCAGTAGTTGGAGTTCCAGTAAGATAAATTGGAGCGAAGTCAGTAGTTTTAATACCAGATCCCAAATTTACTACAGTAGTACTTGAACCTGTGACATTAAATCTACCTGAATTTGCTGTCACCGTTCCTGTTCCAGATGACACAAGGGTAGCAGTAGAAATTGCAAATCCATTTAGATTAAAATTTCCTAAAGTCCAAGTATAATTTGTAAGTGTTGTATCTCTTTGGAATACAAAAGTTCCACCCGAAGAGTTAAAAACGAAAGGGACTGTCATTGCAGTAAAAGTGCTGAAATCAATATTACGATTTGAGACTGTAGTACCACCAAATGTAATGCTATTAGCAGAGTTCAGACCTGTCATAGTCGAACTTAGAATAAAATTACCATAAATTACAGTACCGGTACTACCTGGTCCAGCCCATGAACCTGAAAACCCCGTAAAGTCTACATTTTTTACTGAATGATTCAATGTACCTAAAAATGTAAGTGCATATGTTCCCATTTTAAAATTAAAAGATATTGAGTTGGCTTCTGATAAAACACCCGTAAGTATACTTGTAGCAGTAGCACCAGAATAACTTACATTTACTACAGGAGTTCCACTAGTAGTAAGACCACTTGCTGTATTTGTAGTCCATAAAGTACCACCAGCACCATTCAATACAATATTACCAGTGCTTCCAAAGTTAATAACTCTTGTATTAATATTACTCGAACTGAAAAGACCTGTAGTTAATGTCTTATTGTTTAGTAATAAACTACCCGCAGTTAGTATAACTGTTCTTGTACTTCCTAAGGTGAGTGCATCTTGAAGTTGCCATGCCCCTCCGACACCAGAGAATGTGATGGGAAAGTCCAGATTTTTCCCGTTTGTCGTTATTGTTTTCGGGCCGGAAGTGGCTGCAAATAGCGTGACATTTGCACCGCCACTCACTGTCATCCCGCTGGAGATCGTCAGGATACCGAAAATTGTTCGTGCAGTGTTCTGGAATGTCCCGCTAAAACCTGTGAAATCGAGATCGCGGACGCTGCCGGTGACGGCGATGGTGTTGGTGCCTGCGCTAACTTTGAAGTTTACGGAATTTGACTCACTCACATTACCAGCAGTTATTGCACGGCCAGATTGTGCTGTGTACATATCGCAGGAAACGTTGACATTTGTGCACGTTGTCGCGCCAATCCAAACTGATCCATACAGAGCCAACTTTATCGTGTAGCCGGTGCCAGTCAAAGCATTCGTGTAGCCTGTCTGGTCAACTGCGCCAACAGTGACATCAGAACCAAGCGTGCAGGCACCCGAATTGGCGTCGAAATAAGCCGTGTCGGCAACACCAGGAACTGATGCACCACCAGCACCACCAGAAGAGGCTGACCAATTGGTGGTGCTTGATGTGTTCCAAGTGCCTGTTCCGACCCAATAACGATTAGCCATTAGCCGGGGCCTCAACAATATTTAAGTAATTAGTTAATCTTTCCTGCTTCATAATATCAATTTCTTGATCAGTGAGACCGTGATCATCTTCTAAAATTAATGCATCTGCAAACAAGCCATATGGCGTATCAAAACTAAACCGAATGCTAATCATTGTATCCCCTTTTAAGTCTGCGTTGTTACTGAGATAATATCCCAAACAGTATCATTAGAATTATATATACAACCTATATAAGTTATTTTATTAGCAGTGGTAGTAGACGGTACAGTAACACCTATGTTTCTGTAGCTAGTAGCGTTAGGGCTAATATTGGCAATAGTACCATTGTCTTTAAATCTAAACATTAATCTACTTCCTTGAACCGGGGCGCCGGTTGGAGTGTTTAATATTATATTTCCTCCATTTTGAGCAGTGACGATATACATATCAAACAAAGCTACGTTAGGAGTTATGGAAGTACTAACGTTTGCTTGGGAACTTGTACGTGGGTCTAAGCGTGTAGTTGTAGTACCAGTGACCGCCAAATTCCCTATGTTTGCGTTACCAGTAGCGTTCAATGTGCCCGCGACATTGACACCTGTATCTGTTACAACTAATGTAGTATTACCTGTCGCACTGATATTAATATTTCCGTTAGCAGAAGGAATACTTACATTACTATTGCCATTGCTAATGCTAGTCACACCTGTAATCTGAGAAGCAGTAATACCAGTTAATTGACTACCATTACCGATAAAGAAGTTTGCAGTAATGTTGCCGTTTGTATCACGCACTGCAACTGTATTAGCAGTGGCTGCGGTTGCTGTATTGAAGCCGTCTAGTAAGTCGGCATTAAGATTTGTTACTAAGGTGTTTGAGGTCACAACTAGAGGAGCAGTACCAGTAGCAACATTTGAGATAATCTGAGGGGCTGTGATGTTTGCACTTGCTAGAACTTGAGCAGTGCCTAAGTTGCCGAGATTCGCATTACCAGTAGCGTTTACTGTACCAGTGATGTTTGCACCAGTGCCCGTAACAACGAGGGTGGTGTTACCTACTGCGGTAATATTGACGTTGCCGTTAGCAGCAGGAATACTGACAGTCGAGTTGCCGTTAGCTAGCGTACCTATTATATTACCAGTGAATGTCGCGTTGCCATTGACTGTAATAGAAGTGCCGTTTGCAGAGCCGATAGCGATAGTAGTAGTAGAACCAGATACGCCGCCGGTACCGATGTTAATAGTCTTGGTAGAGCCAGAAGCTGTTGCACCTGCTTGAATATTCGTCGTCTGCGAAACAGTGGACTGGCCGAGGGTTATAATGCCGATGCCCGAAGTCCCCCCGAGGGTAATCAATCCGCTGGTTTGCGCAGATACGGCAAAGTTGGTAGCAGCGCCGGAGTAGGTAAATCCTCCGCCTGCAATCGTGACGCCACCGGCACCCACTGAAAGGCTCCCGGCTCCGCCTGTCGCCAGCGTGGTGATCGCTACGATGCTGTCTGCGCCTACGCCATATCGGGCAGTTGCAGTGACATTCGTACCGGCAACAGGTGTCGAGAAATAGGTACCGTACAGACTGGTGACGGTAACACCCGTATTACTTGCGGCGTAGGTCTGCGGCGCAAAGTAGTTCATGTAGGCAGCGGCTACCGTGCCCGACGCGGCGGTGGTATTGTCGGTGAAAGTCGCAGCAGACTGGATCAGGCCAACACCGTTTGTTGTCCATGAAGCTGCACTTAAGTTTAATCCGCCTGTTCGTAAAGTACCAGTAACATTTGCGCCAGTTGTAGTGAGAATAAGTACGTTAGCGGTGCCGCCGATGTTAGCAACAACGTTGCCGCCGGCTGTTGGAATAGATACACTTGTTGTACCGTTTGCGATACTTGAAACACCAGTGATCTGAGAAGCAGTGATACCGGTAAGCTGAGAGCCGTTACCAATAAAGAAGTTTGCTGATATGTTGCCGCTTGTATCTCTCAGTGCAATGGTGCTTGCGGTATTCGCTGATGCACTTGTTGCACCATTCAACAAATTAGCATTCAAATTAGCAACAACCGTATTTGAGTTGACTAAGAAAGGAGCAGTACCTTGTGCAACGTTACTGATCAACTGAGGAGCAGTTACGTTTGCAGTAGCAAGTACCTGAGCAGCACCTAAGTTACCAACGTTTGCGTTACCTGATACACCCAATGTACCAGTGACGTTAGCGCCAGCAGAAGTAGCAGTGATTCTGGCGCCGCCTACTGCGTTAATTGTTACGTTGCCGTTTGCAGTAATATTAACATTGCTATTACCATTTTGCATTAAACCACTATTGATCGTGGTAATGTTACCGGTTGTAATAACAGCGGTTGCAGCACCTAGATTACCTACGTTGGCCGAACCTGTGACAAGCAGAGTATTTGCGCCAAGTGCATATCTATTTGTTGCAGTGACGTTTGTACCAGCAGCCGGATCATTAAAGTATGTACCGACAAGATTGGTTACTGTAACCGCAGTGTTGGTTGCTTTATACGTAGACGTATCAAACAAGTTCATGTATGCGTTAGGTACCGTAGTAGATGCCGGAGTCGTATTATCCGTAATAGTTGTCGGTAGGACAACTACACCGACTCCGTTGGCTCCCCAGGCAGGAGCAGTTGAATTTCCTAGAGTAGGAGATATAGTGCTTAGGTAAACAGATGGATAACGATTTATAAGCGAAATTGTTCCAGCAGATCCTGCACTTGCATTTGTTAATGTGTATGTACTGAGAATAGTTTCAAAGTATCTATTTTGTCCATTTGGTGCAGTACCCCACCATACACGATATTTAGTATATGCTACTCCTGCTGGATTTAGCCCTGTGACATAGGTGTTACTAGAGAAATCAACAAAAATTGCCGAACTAGGTGTAGTCGTAGTTACTGCTACTTCAGATGACGGTGCAGTTGGATTACCGTTTTGATCATACCCTACCACTTTGAAATAGTATGTCGTTGCATTAGGTAAACTACCTGTACCAAACTCAAATGCATTAACTGTAAGTTGATTAGGATAAAGAATAGGTGTATATAAAGATGGGTAAAGATCAAACGGTATATTACCTGACCCAGTACTGGATACCGGAAGAGTAAAGATATTACCATCAGTGCCTGACACAAATGCTCCTGTTGCATAAGTCAAAGCATCCGGGAACGTAAGTGTCAGATTTGAAGATGCGGCACTTCCAGATCGCAATGTAGTACTATATGGATTAGATGACGAGTTATAAATTGTAATATTAGGGGCAGTGAATGTACCGTTAACGTTAGCTCCAGTGCCAGTGACTACAAATACGTTAGCGTTTCCTCCTACACTTGTATTAACGTTGCCGCCAGTTCCAGGAATGTTGACATTTGATGTGCCATTGCTGATGCTTGACACACCTGTAATCTGAGAAGCAGTAATACCAGTTAATTGACTACCATTACCGATAAAGAAGTTAGCAGTAATGTTTCCGTTTGTGTCACGCAAAGCAATAGTGTTTGCTGTAGATGTTGTAGCAGGTTGATATCCATCTAGTAAGTCAGCATTAAGATTTGTTACCAATGTATTTGATGTTACGACAAGAGGTGCAGTACCTGCTGCTACGTTACTAATCAACTGAGGAGTAGTGATATTTGCCGTAGCAAGAACTTGTGCTGCGCCTACATTACCGACGTTAGCATTACCTGAAATGTTTGCAGTGCCTGTGATATTTGCACCAGTGCCCGTAACAACGAGGGTGGTGTTACCTACTGCTGAGATATTAACATTTCCGTTTGCAGCAGGTATACTTACGTTTGAGTTACCGTTTGAAATAACTGAAAGGTTTCCAATCTGTGAAGATGTGATACCAGTTAGCTGACTGCCATTACCGATAAAGAAGTTAGCTGATATATTACCATTTACATCACGTAAAGCAATCGTGCTTGCCGTATTTGCTGTTGCCGGGGCATTACCTTGTAGTACATTGGCGTTTAAATTTGCTACGAGAGTAGTTGAAGACACTACTAGTGGAGCGGTGCCAGTAGAAACGTTACTGATCAACTGAGGAGCAGTAATATTCGCAGTAGCAAGAACTTGTGCTGTTCCGATGTTACCAACATTAGCATTACCACTAGCGTTTAATGTACCGGTGATGTTTGCACCGGTACCTGTAATAACCATTGTAGTATTACCAACGGCAGCTAAGTTAATATTGCCATTTGCAGCAGGGATGTTAACATTACTGTTGCCATTTGAAATAGTAGCAGTGTTCAATCCAGTTAGCTGAGAACCGTTACCAATAAAGAAGTTAGCAGATAGGTTACCACTTGAATCACGAGCAGCAATAGTACTTGCAGTGTTTGCAGTAGCCGAGTTAAGACCATCAAGCAAGTCAGCATTAAGATTTGAAACTAAAGTGGTAGATGATACTACAAGTGGAGCAGTTCCGGTTGAGACATTAGAAATTAATTGAGGAGCAGTAATATTCGCAGTAGCAAGAACTTGTGCAGTACCTAAGTTACCGACATTAGCGTTGCCAGTAGCATTTAGTGTACCAAATACATTGACACCAGTTGAAGTGACATTTGCAATGGCGCCGCCGTTGACATACATTACAATGTTTCCAGATGCAACTGGAATTGTTACATTTGATGAGCCGTTTGCAATACTATTACCTGAGGGAACTGCTGCCCAGCTTAATCCGCCGGCACCATTAGTTGTTAGTACTTGCCCCTGAAAACCTCCGTTAATAATAACGTTAGCTACATCATTTAAGTTTGATATTCCGGTAACAGACAATGCATTTGCAGTAATGTTTGCATTAGCATCAATAACGACATTCGCATTGGCTCCCGTTGAGAATCCAGCGACTGAATTTAGTGAGTTAAGTGCCATACTATTGTCCTGTGTTTTCTATCTATATTTATCTGTTTATCTTATGGGGCCAATATCGTAATTAGCATCTTATAAACTACTGGATCGGCTGTTACGGGAGTAACTTGTAGGTCTAACGATGGCGGATTAATGACATCTCCTGGATTATATACTGCTACGAAATCACCGATCCCTCCATTTATGTTTAGTCCTGCGTACTCAGTGTATTGAACAACTCCCGCATAATATAGTGAAGATATTTTAACAAACTGTCTACGCTGCCCCACTGAATCAGTAGCGATAATCTCAAAATCAACACCGGAACACAGTGATACCGGGATAGAGTATATGATTTTAGTGGTAGTTGACGAGCTATTTGCAAAATTTACTTTTGATGTTCCAAAAATATACGCACCTGAACCAACTTGCATAACATTTGCAATCATCGTTCCACCAACTTGAACAGTGTTTGTATTGTTATTAAAAGTGAAATATTGACTTGCACCAAATGCGCCAGAGTTATTAAACTGCACTTGGGTATCAGTTCCGGCGGGGCCTGTTCCGCCGCTATTACCATTCTGTGGTTGCCAACTTAAATTTCCTATACCATTTGTAGTAAGAACATAACCGTTTAACCCACCTGGAATATGAACGTTAGATACACTAGAAAAGGTCACAGAAGCACCAGTGAAATTTGCATTTCCGGCAGCCGTAAATGTTCCGTTAACGTTAGCAGACCCTGCTACTGTAAGCAGACCAACATTAGCACTACCAGAGGTTTGAAATCCTACTGCACTTACATATTGACCTGACAAAATGTTTCCAAGTACAGTTAAAGTATCTAATGAACCTACGCTCGTGATGTTAGGTTGTGCTGATGCAGTAACATAATTCGCAATGTTAACTTGTACATTAGTTAAATATCTACCATCACCTAAATAGTAATTGCTAGTATTAATGTTACCAGTTGCGTTTATATTACCGTATGCAGTATGATTATTAGATGTGAAGGTTTTAACTGTTAAGTTACCGGAAAGCTGTACTGCATTTGACGTTTTATTGAATGTGAATGCAGTAGAACCATTAAAGTTTCCGCCGTCATTGAACTGAATAGTTGTATTTGTTCCACCAGGACTGCCGCCACTTCCACCTAGATTTTCCCATGATAAATTTCCAGCTCCGTCTGTAGATAGTACGTAGCCTGGGAAACCACCAGTGATACTGACATTGGATACTGATCCCAGATTAGTATCACCAACAACAGTCAATGCAGTTAGGTTACCTAGAGTAGTTATATTTGCTTGTACTGGATTACTGACATAGTTTGCAGAGTTGATCAATAAACCAGTTAACTGGCTACCGTTACCTATGAAGTGATTAGATGCTATAGTATTAGCAGTAATAGAATTACTAGTAATAGTGGGAGAGTTCATCGTTGACGTAATGACATTGTACGTAAAACCCGGGGCTCCTCCAAAGTTCCCATCATTGTTAAACTGAACTTGTGAATTAGCTCCGCCAGGATTACCGTTACTGCCGCTAGCGTTCCCTGCAGGTGCCCACGTTAAGTTTCCAGTTCCGTCTGTTTGAAGGAAATAACCGTTGTTTCCCCCAGTTATCATAACATTTGAAATGTCACCTAGGATGGCACGAGTAGTAACATTGACATTTGAAATCGTTAAAACTGCACTATCTCTGTTGAAGGTGAAGTTAGAGTCAGCAGCAAACGCACCGTTGTTGTTAAATTGAACTTGAGTATTGGAACCAGCAGCAGTGAACGAAAGCGGGTGACCGTTTGCATAGTAGAATGAATTGGCATATACCTTATTAGCGGAAACATTACCAGAAAAATTGTTAAAGTTTGAAATTACGTTCCCGCTTGAATCAACAACTGGTACTGGCGGAATCCCTGATGAAAATCCACCTAACGAATTAAAGTAATCTGCTGCCATTACGCTGTTCCTGTTATTCTATACTATAGAGTATTTATATTTTTGTTGTTTAAATTAAATGGCAGGAACAACTCAAATATGTATCAAAAAAGTATTTTGGTTCGCTTTTGATAAATAAAAACATGAAAAATGCTTGCCTTTATTGGATTCATCTATTAGAACACACTGACATTGCTACTCAGGGTTATGTTGGCGTGTCTACTGATATCACAAAACGATTTAAAGACCACATAAAAGAGTGCGCCAAAAATATTCATGCAAATCCACATTTAACATATGCTTATCACAAATACGGAGAGCAATCTTTCACAGTTGATCTAATATACTACGGGAACGAAAATGATTGTTATGTTAAAGAATCCGAACTAAGGAAGCACAGTAACATCGGATGGAATATTGCGCCCGGGGGACACAGGGGCCCGGGAAGGGCTAAAGGTTCACCTGCTCAACAACTGGTTACTGCAAATAATGCATTGAAGAAAAAAGAAAGAGAAGAAAGGATAGCTTCAGGTAATCCAAATGAAGAAGATTTAATCTTTCTTGCTAAAAAAAATGAAAGAAAAATGCTGTCTGACATTGCCCGCACAGAAAAACTACGCGCAACTCAACTTGCTAAAGAGCAGCGCGTTGCTGTAAAGAAAAGAGCTAAAGAAGAACAGAAAAGAAAGAAAATTGAGATGAGACCCAGGGATGAGTCGGGTGCGCTACGTGTTCAGCCTCCAAGACCTATATGCAGCCACTGCAAGTTTGCTCTCGCTAAACCAAATGGCAAAAGTAAACATAACTTTCAGTTATGGCACAAATACTGTGACGACTGTGCAAAGACAATGTACTCGGGTAGATTCAAACATTTACAGAATAAGGGAAATGAGTGTGAAGAGTGTGGCTTCATACCAGAAGACAGGATTCAACTTGATCTTGTGTATAAAGATGGTAATAAGAAAAACAAAAAGAAAAATAATCTATTGACACTTTGCGCCAATTGTGCTAGACTTTATAATAAGAAGCTGCGCACCGGCAAAAAGTCAATATTGAATGCTACAGTTGACGGTGATACTAGAATTGCTTAAAGATTGTCAGTGATTAGTTTGATTCTATCAGGTGCGATAGCTGAGGTAGTGTAGTATTCTCCGGCATCTTTCTGCAATGGAATATCCTCAATGTTGACTGAGAACAATGCAAGTTGTTTTTCACCGAATCTGTCGTAAATCCAAGAACCGAGTGCATCATCTAATTCTTGCTTAGACAAGAATAGATACACTCTCTTATCAGTGTAAGCAGTATCAAGTCCTATACGAGGGTCTAACCCATATTCAAGAATATCATCAACGTTCTCCGCAGGTGAGAAGTGATATGCTGTTTTTGGTTGTACAGATTCTAATAGTTCGTTGATACGCATGATTGTATTTATAGTTGTTTACAGATATCACCGTGCTATCGCTTATAAATTCCAACACTGGAACGCACTGGTAAGAAGTCAATTCTAAACGTAATCGTAGATGGTGATACTAGAATCGCTTAATGAAACTTAATACCACTAATCTTTTCAACTACATCAACCGTAGTCTCAATTACCGGCGCATTAGTAGTATTCACAGCGGTATAAGCTTTGATTGTACCATTTTTAAGATATACAACCTTGTAATAACTACTTGGTACTGGAATACTATGCTTGCCAATTGTCTTAGTCAACCCATTATAAATCGCACCTGTTACAATGTAAGTAGCAGGCATATTGCGAACATTAGCTTCTAGCATACGCCACGACACACGATTAACAGTTGGCTCTTGTGGAGTCATATTAGTCATTAAAAACGTATCAGACATTTGAGTGTCATTCGCTGCATCCGCGGCTGGGGTAAGATGACCGCGGTCATAGCCAGTGTTATCATAGTCCGAGGGTGTTGGTGAGGTTTTTCCAAGACGGATGTCGGCATGAAAATCATTGGTTCTTTCCACTTTTGCTGAGTGTGGTAAAAACTCTTCGGTAGAAAAAATAGCTTCTTCTTTTGATGTATTGTATACAGTAGCATAGAAAGTGTTGCAAAGAACAGTTGTTCCCGGTACTACAATTTCTTTCTTGTTAGGAAAAAATTGATCACACTGACTTGCAAATGCAGTAGATGGAATCATTAGTAATATAGCGAGTAATAGTTTTTTCATGTCTGTACCTGTTAAAATTATATTTATTATTTTAGTTGGCTTTCAAGTTGTTTTAGATGATTTAGCATTTTATTAACATTTTCTTTGAGACTCACTAAATCAGGATCATTTGAAATAGGTAATTTAGCATTGAACATTTCTGTTGCGTTAGATCGAAATCTATTGATAGCATCAATAAGCGCAGGGTACTTTGATCTGTGTTTTACGCGCACTATGACCTCAATAATGTTGACTAGTTCCGTGTATTCTTGTTCAAACGATAGTTTAATGTCAATCAATATTGCCCATTGTCTGTTCTGATCTAGAATTTCATTGATCTTCATCAATAAATCCATGCTCAATGTCATAATTTATTTTTGCCCTTAATTTCTTTAAGGCAAAGATGTTTTCTTGACTGCGGCGAAGAACATCTTCTAGGAACTCTCTAGTCATCATCTGCGGTTCTTTATATTCATTGATCGGTTCTTCGTTCATATCAAATACCTTGCTTCTTGCAGTTGTCACCGTGCCAACGAGAATATCCACTAGGACCAGACTTAGTTCCGCAGTGTGGGCAAATCTTCTTTAGGTCTTCTCGTTTATTAGGATTGTTTTCAGTAAATGATTGCTTCATTCTCTCTGCTACTTTATCACCGAATCCTTCAGGTTTAGCTTTACCCTTCATAGTGATTGAGCGTTTTAGTTTTTCTTCTTTGCTCATCGGACCTTTTGGTTTACCCGTTAGTGCTAAGCTTTGTTTCAGCTTAGTTTCTTCACTATGCTTGTAGCCTGCTCTTGATTCTTTCCACTTCTCAATAGATTCTAGACTCTTTGGGCCGCGCTTTAACGCTGCTTGTCTATTCTTTTCTTTGTGTTCTTCTGACTGTGGAACACCTTTATTCCATGCAAGTTTCCCTTTCATTGTTATAGAATGTATTCGGGCTTGTTCAATTCTATTTCTTTCATATGCTCGTGATATAATAGGAGAATAATAACGATCCTGCAGGTCATTGGTAGCATTCATACCATTGAATGCATACACCATCTTATTATATGCTTCACCTTCTGTCATCTTAACCAGCAGCCAATGACAGATAGCGTGTTCTCTGCACGAAAGATATACTAAGTTTTCTTTGGTATTAGGGCCTCCCAATGATTGAGGAATGATATGATGCCTCTCTCGGCCTCGTTGTTTCTTCCATTGCCGTGTTACTGCATTTGCAATAAGTCTATTATAAGTTTTTGTGTATTTGTTATCTTTAAACATGTAGTTATTTAGTCCAAAAGTTCATTTTTCTGTTATTTTAGCTCTAGAATAGACAAATAGCAATAGAAAAGGGGCCCGAAAGCCCCTTTTCCTTTTTGTTAACTTCACTTCGTAAGTTATTGATTTTTCATTGAAAAGTAAGATTTTGTACGGAAATTTCACCAACGTAGTCTGCTGCGTTACCGAATGATGACGCAGTGTTAGTTAGTTCAATGTAGCCGTAACGAGTCATGAATGATACGACCGGTTCGAATGTAGTCGGATCGAGGACAACACCAGAACTCATCAACGGAATGTATGGGCAGTAGAATGCTGCTGCGTCAGTTTCCGATGAACCCTTATAACCAACCAATACTGGCTGAGTGTCTGGGCTATAGCTGTTTACGAATACACGCATTGCGCCGTTTAGAGTACCAACAAACTTAGTGTTAGTTGGAGCTTCAAATGTGCCTTCAGTTGTGCGAGCAAAAGCTGAAGTTGTTGCTGACTGTAGAACAGTCAATGAAGCTGGGCTTACTACGCACCAGTTACCAGCACCGCGACGAGTGCGTTGTGCAATCAAGTTTGCAACACGGTTGATAAGAACAGCTAGAGCAGCATGTTCGTCACCAACATAAGTAGCAGTACCTGATACAGTTGCCTGGTTGTAAGTATACTCAGTTGAAGCAAGAGTGTGAAGTGACAAGAGAATTTCCTGATCAATTTCAGCAGTGATTTCTTGAGCAAGAGCAGCCATAATTTCTGCTTCTACGTCAATACCATGCTGACTCTGTGCGTCCTGAGCAGCTTCAAAAGTCCAACGAGCTTGTAGCTTACGTGACTTAGCTTCAACAGCCTGACGGAGGATTTGTACAGAAATCTGCTTACCACCGTTGCCTTCAAGAGCAGCAGTGTCATTCGCAGTGTAATAGTTAGTTGAAGTATCTGCACTATTAGCACGAGAATAAGCCTGCGCAATCTTGAATGGGCTTAGAGCTTCTTCACCAGCAGTTACGCTAGTTGCGGCTGCTGAGTTGTCAGTCAAGCTGTTAGCATAACGGACACGAAGAGTGTGAATCTGGCCAACTGGGCCAGTCATTGGCTGAACACCAACAAGTTCATTTGCAATAACTGTTGGCATAACACGACGAATTACTGGAAGAATAACGCGATTTAGTGTTGCGATATTACCAGCAGTTGTAGTGCCGGCGCTACTTTCTGAAAGTAGAGCCTTCTTTGTATTTTCAAGGATAACGCCCATTGAACTGCGACGATTTCCTTTTAAGCCTTCTAACAGGGCTTCTTTAGTTTCACCCCAACGGCTTTCTAAGAGTACGTTTGACATTTATATTTCTCCTAAACTATGTCTTAATTAAAGCCCTGCCAAACGCTTAATGTCAATCACGTTGTCATTTTGGTTTGGATCGACTTCGGTAACTTTTTTGGCAGTTTTATCCCCAGTTACTTCTGCAACAATTACACTTTCAGTTAAGGTCGTCTTCTTAGCTGATGGTGCTGAACCATTGTTGAGAACGGCTGGTAGATACTTATCAAAAGCGTTTTCTAGCTTTGCTGTTTGTACGCTTTCAAGTAAAGTTCTCATCACGTTTTTCTTTTCTTCGTTGAGAGGAGCAAGTAATTTACTCATTGTCTTCTCACGATTTGCTGATTCTTTGATGATACGAACTTCACGGTCCTTGCTTTCTACTAGCTTAGCTGCCTGCTGCAACTTTTGTGTAGCTTCTGCAAGTTTATGTTCTTTTTCAGCAAGAGTCTTCATTACTCTGCGAGTTTCAGCCTTATCATTTAGATAAGTTACACTGAATTCACTTGCAAAACTTTCAAAAATCTTACGTCCAAAATTATTTTCTCTAGCGAGCTTGATGTCTTCCTTAAGTTGTGATAGTTCACTCTTGAGGTGTGTTGTGACTGCTGCATTAATCTTCTTGGCACTTTCTGCAATAAATCTTGCTTTGAGTGCTTCAAGTTGCTTACGGCCTTCGGCAACCAACTTGACCTTAGCTTCAACAACTGCCTGACGGTCAATTGCAAATTCACGAATTTCTTCTGCAAGAGCATGAACAATGAATTGTTCAAGCTTCTGCATGTTCTCCATCTGTGCCTTACGGTCAGTACGAAGTTCACGAATTTCTTCTGCTAATTTAGTTACCATGAAATCGTTAAACTTGGTTGCATTTTCACGCAATTGCATTTCATGGCGTACTCGGTCTTGGTTTGCTGCCTTACGCTCTTGAACAAATTCTGCAATTTCTTCATTAAGAGCTTCAGTCATCATTTTATCAAGGGCTTCTACCATAACATTACGATCATGCTCGTAACGCTGCGCAAATTCTTCACGAAGTTCCGCAGTAGCTTGTTCTTTGGCTTCCTTTAATTTAACTTCCCAAGCCTCATTTAACTGAGACCCGATATCTTCACTAATTAGGCCACTTTCAAGCAATGGTTTGATAGCATCCAACATGCTTGTTTCCCCTTATCGTAGTTTTAGCTCATTGATGAGTCGCATTACTTCCCCACCTAGAGCTTTTTGCACTTGTTTGTTGCCACTCAACTGCACATCTTTTGCAATTTCCATAACTTTATGACCATGCTTCATGTTCATGAGGCTTTCATAAATTGCTTTGGGGTATGCATTAGGGGCACTTGGTTGTGCAACAATATCTACAGTGATGATTTCAAAATCACTGACACGGCCATCTAGATCGTTTACATTACCTGATCCACGACTAGATACACCTAGCTTGACGCCCGACTCCAACATAGTCTTTACTAGTTGACCCATTGGAGTAGGGAGAATTTTTAATTTTCCAAAACCATTTGTACCATCCATCCACATACGAGTAATCATATGTGATACGCGGTCTAAATTGATTTTAAGATCATCTGGATGGTCTACTTCTCCTAAAACACTATACCCTTCAGTAATTTGTTCGTTGAGAGTTACCACAGCTTTTTCAATTTCAGTGACGGGGTAAATACGCTCATTTGCGTTTTTCACCCCGCCCTGAATGAAAATCCCTTTCATATAGAGGGATTTTTGATCGTCGTTGCCTTCTGTTACGGACTCGACGATCATCCCTGCTTTATCAAAAGTCAGATTTTCTCTGAGATACAAAGCCATTTTTCCCAGATGTCCTTATTAGCGAATTGGTCTACGAGCAGTGCGACGGCGTGATTCTGCCACCGGACTACGCTTGTTTGAACCGTCATCACCGTGTTTTGCCTTTGGAGCACTGTCTAGATCAAGACCCTTGTGACCTGGTGAGTTCTTGAATGAACCGGCACCCTTCACAGATGTTTCGCCCTTGGTGTATGAGTTACTAGGTGATTTTGGGCCAGTTGGGACAGTTTCAGTGTCTCCGCTAAATTTGACTGGCTTACTCTTCATTCCTTCCTGACCAGAATTGAATGCTACAGTACTCTTTGGTTGTGAACCGTTATCGCCGTGAACTGGATTGCCGATCTTTTGTAGTTGTACAGCTTCCATCATGTCTTCGGCTTCTTCGTCATCTTCTTCATCGCCGAAGTCTTCCGAATCATCTTCTTCGCCACCGAATGCATCCTCGCTGTCGTCATAATCTTCTTCATCGCCATCATCTTCTTCGTCCTGGCCCATCAATTCTTCAAATTCGGCCATAAGCTGATCTAGCTTATCTTCGATACGGATTACAGCGTCTTCAATTTCTTCATGTTCTGCTTCTTCGTCACCGAAGTCGCCGTCATCGTCGGAATCAAGCATATCATCACTGTCATCAAAATCAATGTCAGCTTCATCGTCTTCCATCATACCTGATTCTTCGACTTCAATTTCATCAAGCATGTCGCCTACTTGGCCGCCCATGCCTTCATCCATATCATCTTCATCGTGCATCAATGATTCAAAGATGCTACGTGACTTTTCAAGCACGATTTCGTGAAAAAGTTCACTTGCTGCTGAATGGTCTTCATTAATGACCAAGTTATGTAATTGCTTAAATTTATCTAAAGACATTATTGTTTCTCCTGATAGAAATGGCTTTGTTGTATCTTTATTTACACCATAGTCAGGAAAACATCGCAATAAGTGCTAGTTTTTTTGATTTTTACAAATTATAATACTTTTGTATATTAAATTGTAGGACCAGCTTCTGTTTTAGGTCTATATTGTTTGCGAACTTTTGTTAGATATAACTTTTTCTCATATCTTCTAACATCCATCATCCTACGAAGCTTTCTGATTTGTTTTAATGTTAGTTTAGTTTTGCGGCTAGATCGGTACACTGGTTTGCTGTTGTCCGAATCAATATCTTGCATCCCGGCGACAGGGGCATCATACATCTCAGTTAGTTTCATGAACTTATTTATCTTTTATGCCGCGGGAGCACCGCCGACAGGGCCTGCCGCGCCGCCAGGCACACCGGGTTCTGCTCCGCTAACTGGACCAGCAATTT
>JGI24890J29729_1000660_pt1 | contig 20090 bp, 27 predicted proteins | sample FreactcultureFD7_FD_29729 | JGI IMG/M metagenome (IMG submission 29729)
CTTGCTAACTTCTTCTCTAAATATTTAATTTTATCTTCCATTTAAACCTCCTTTAATGAGATTTAATTATATATCTATATTTAATTTTAATGCAAGTGTTTTTATATCAACAAATTATTTTAAATATATTTGCAAATAATGCTTGACATGAGTTATGGCCATCATTAATATAGGAACTGTACCGACTTGGTACTGGAAACAAAGGAAACAAAATGAAAAATTTAGAAACTGTCACCATCTACGGTATTCGTTTAGATGTCTATTATGATTATCAACAATTTGATGGTGAATACGAAATTGAAATAATCTCAATTGAAGATCCTACTAGCGCACAAGATTTACAAGAAATTATTGGCGAATCTGTAATTGATAAAATCATTCAAAAAATCTCAACTTTAGAACAAGGCAGATAATAATGGAATTTTTAATTATTGCTTTCTTTTTTGGTGTAGTTACTACAATTGTTTTAATTGATGCTGGGAGTAAATAATGGCTAATGATGCTTATATTGAAGAATTAAGTTTTGAAGAACATAGTCAAGCTAGTTTAGCTGGCGCACATGAATATGAAAATGAATGGGCTTATAAAGCAGAACAAGCTAAAAAAGAACAATTGCAATATATTTATGTATTAAGTTTAGGAGAATAAAATGAGTAATTATTTAACATTACGCAAAATTGATGTAAATGAACATACAGAAAAAAAAGGTAACTTAACTTATCTTTCATGGGCATGGGCTGTAGATGTTTTGTTACAACAAGACCCACTAGCAACATGGGAATATAAAGAACCAGTAAAATTTGGAGATACGATGATGGTGTTTTGTACTGTTACCGCTTTTGGTAAAGAAATGACATCACAACTACCAGTAATGGACTATAAAAACAAAGCAATTAGTAATCCAGATAGCATGGCCGTTAATACAGCTATGCAGCGTTGTTTAGCTAAAGCAATAGCATTACATGGCCTAGGTCTATATATTTACGCTGGTGAGGATACTGCACCTGGTGATGAACTAGATTTACTTAGTTTAGTAGAAGAAATACAAGCAACTAAATCTGTAGAAGAATTAGTAAAAGTTTATAAAATAATATTTGGTAAGGTGCAAAGCAATCCATCTGCTGTTAAAGCAATAATTGCAGCTAAAGATCAAATGAAAATTACATTAGGGGCATAATATGAAAAAACAAACACATAAAACTGAAGATGAAATGTTATTTATTGAAACTATTGGACAACATTCAGAGCAAACAAAAGTTATTAATAAAACTAATATTTTAAGAAATTACATTAAATCATTAAGTTTAAGAAAAGATTGGTTTGGATTAGATAAAAATAAAATTGTTAATTTTGCTAATGAAGAATTAAGAAAGGAAATGGGTTATGTTATCTAATTTTTACAATCTTTCACCTCCTAATCATAAATTAGTTATGCTTCGTGAAAAAAAGATTAAAGCCTGTAAATTAGAAATGGGTGATAAATGGTTATTAGCTAAATCAATTCCTAGAAAGGATAAAAAATGATTGAACAAGGTACGCAAGAATGGTTTGAAATGAGAATAGGAAAATTAACAGCTAGTAAAGTTGCCGATATGATGGCTCAAAGTAAAACTGGTGAATCTGCTGGTCGTGCTAATTATCGTATGCAACTTGTTTGCGAGCGTTTAACAGGTTTAAAAGAAGAAACCTATACAAGTAGTGCTATGGAGATAGGAACAGAGCGTGAGGCGCTTGCACGTAACGCTTATGAGCTTTTAAATGGTGTATTGGTTCATCAAGTTGCATTTATTGATCATCCTACAATTAAAATGTCAGGCGCATCACCAGATGGTATTGTTGGAGATGGTTTAATTGAAATTAAATGTCCGCAACAGAACACACATGGCAATACTTTAAAAGATCAAAAGATTCCAACTAAATATCAATACCAAATGAATTGGCAAATGGCTTGTACTAGTGCTAAATGGAATGACTTTGTAAGTTATAATCCAACCTTTCCAGAACATTTACAATTATGTGTTATTCGTTTACATAGAGATGAAGTAGTAATTAAGAATTTAGAAGATGCAGTTATTGCATTCCTAAATGAAGTAGAAGCAGAAGTAAATATATTTAATAAACTTAAAGGAAACTAAAATGGCAATTACGCATGATCTAATTAGCAAAGCTGGTGAATATACAACTAAAGATGGTGAAACAAAAGTACGTTGGCATAAATGTGGTGTAGCAATGGACACCAAAAATGGTGGTATTGCGCTTAATATTGAATCTTTACCTATTAATTTTGATGGCTGGATTCAAATGAGAACCCCATTACCTAAAAATGAAGGTAATGTAAATAAAACTAATATTAAACCTGATGATAATTTTGAAGATGTGCCATTTTAATTAAAAAATAAACCTGCCACTTAATTGTGGTAGGTAGGAGAAACAAAATGAAATACTTAGTAGCGATTTGTTGGATAGTAACAATACCAATGGCTATATTTAAGATTAGTTATGATGTTGCGTATGATTTTATAGAATTTAAAGTTGGGGAGAGTTTTAAATTACACAACATATATGGCACAAAGAAATAAAAGCATGGGCTGATGGAGCTGAGATTCAAGCAAAATCTGCTGACAACTGGTTTACAGATGATGACCATTCTTGGAATAACTCAAATTATATGTTCCGCATCAAGCCACAGCCGAAAGAGAAGAAGTATTTGTATGCTTTTCAAAGTGGTTGGAATGTAGTATTTAGCATTGTTAGAAATGAAAATTCACAATTTTATTTAGGAAAAATCGAGGTGCAAGATGACTAATGAAATATATAAAGTATGTCCAAGCCAAAAAGAACTAAATGCTAAAGATGGGGCATTAGAACAACCAACCGTCGACAGATCCTTGACAGTTCAAAAGCCATTGAGTGGTGAAGAAATAGATAAAATAACAATGACATCATTAGTTGGTAGCTTTAATTGCAGAATATTTGCACGAGCAATTGAAAAACATCATGGGATACACCAATAAAACAGTCATTAACCCACTTAAGAACCATTATATTGATTCAAAGTAGTAAGAAGTAAGTTATTAAAGTAGCTCATAAGAAGCGTAAAGCCACTTTAAGCAGTTTATATGAAGCATGTGTACAAAAAGTAAAGAATAATCGACATACCGAGAGGGATTGAAATGATGAACATATGGAAATACCACGCAATAACAGTAGCGTACTTAGCAACACTTAATTTAATTGGCTTGACCATTTATGGAGTAATCTTATGACTGAAGCAGAAAAGAATGAACTAAAAGCCGCTTACTTACGCATTGAACAGTTATATAAAGAAATATACTATCTAACCAACCAACTAAAGGAACTACGCAAATGATTTACTTAATGACAGCCTTCTTTTTAGATTTTAACCATGCCCATTGGTTATGGTGGGCAGGGTTTATAGCTGTTGGATTATTTGACCATTACTTATACTTAACACGCGATTTAAATGAGCATGTCTGAATTAATTGTTAATCTTGATACCTCGCCAAAGTCTTTGTGATAAACGATAACTTTGGCATCTCTACCGCTTAAATAGCCACCTCTAGCACCATAAGCATCATTAGCGGCTAGTGTTCTATGTTGTTCAACAATCATTAAATTATTTTCTTTTACATCTATGTGGTGCAAATGCCCCATGTGTGCATAAGCGTATTTTGTGCGACCATACATTTCACGAAATTGTGATGCGAACACGCTAGAGATTGTAGCTACATTTTTTTTGTGCCCATGATGAAAGAACAGCGCGACCTTACCAAATTCATGCGCGTTATATGGATTTGGGCTTCTATCAATAGTAACTCTAGGCTCGTTTTCATACAGCACACTAAACCATTCACGCAACCAAATTTGTGATACTGGGTCATGGTTAGCATCAGCCATAATAATATGAAGCGTTTGGTGTTTAGATAGCAACATATCAATAACTGTACGCAATACGCGTATAGCAGACCGCACTAGCTTAGAAAAGCGACTGTCTACATCTAATAAATGTTTACTAGCTGGTGTTACCGCATCCATGCCATCAAAATGTAAGAAGTCTGAGAGTTGTGCAAATACAGCATGATTAGCATCAGGCGATTGTTGAATGGCTTGAGCAAACCATTTAACTAGCATGGCTTCAGCTATCTTAATATCCCAGTTATCGCCAGTTTCTTCATCCCATGCCAACATTCCGAGGTGATAATCGGTTATAACATAGCAATTACAAAGTTTATCGTTGCCTATTGGAGGTGGTGCGATTAATGAAACTCTAGGTATATCTTCAGACATTGCTATGATAGCTTCACGCATCATTGCTTCATGCAAGTCACCATTAAGCGTAGATTTAACCCATTGACCACTAGGTTTGCCATCTTTGTTGTAATAGGTAGATATGCCTTTCACCATAAAAGGTGCTGGCACAGTCCTAGTCATATCGTGTTCAGGTGAAAAACCTGCTAGTGCTGCTTTTTTCTTTATTGCTACAATTGCTTGGTCAATAACTTGTCTTGCTACATTTAGATTTAATGCTGCTTTTCTATTTGAACCATATTTATTTACTGCATCTAAATATTCTGATTGTTTTTCTGTTGCATAATTCTTTAATTCAACATCATATTGGTTTTTCAAAATGAGCCTTTAGTTGTAGAAGGATGTCCCAGTTTTATTGATAATTAACTTTTGTAATCTTGGTTTATTTGTACTAAAACCTATATGACACCAGTTATCAAATTCTAAGATAACCTGATCATACTGTATATTGCTAGAAATAACAGCATTTACTATATCTTTAGGAGTACCAAATTGTGGACATACAATATCAGCAGCTAATCCTTTGACGTGTGCGCTTGTTGGCTTTGATCCAAGTAAAGTATTTACTGCTAAAGATCGATAAGCAGAATTAATATGTATAGGATAACCTAATATTGTTCTTAATTCTTCTAAATGACTAGCAAGAATTGTTAAATTTGCCAATATATCAGCATCTGGAGTATTGTCTAACCCATGTCTATCAGCAGTTTCAGAAGCAATTAATTCTTCTAATGTAAAATGTTTGCTGATGTTCATATTGGTTTACTTTGATGTAATAATATATTTTTTTCTTGAGAACCAGCAGAACTACCGAAATAAAATCCTACAATACCTGTCCATGCCGTACCTAATGATCCAAGCATAATCATTAACTCATCTGACTTTACAGCATAACCAACCATTAAAGAATAAAGTATGCCAAAAAATCCAATTGTTACACCAATTGCTAATACGCCTGGTATATAAGATTTAGTCATTGCTTGCATATCTCGTGCTGATTTACGATCTGCTACTGCTAATGTTTCAAAGTCTAAACCTAATGCTTGTGTTTTTTCTTTGAATTCAATTTCTGCAATCTTTAATTGCGCTATCTGGTCAGCGTTTAATTTATTATCTTGAATGATTGTATTAACTTTACTTTCATCAACGCCTAGAGCCTTAGAAACTGCGCTTATGGCTAATCCTGCAAGAGGACCACCAAAACAACTTGCTAATGTTGGTGCGATTTGTAATAACCAATTCATTATTTATCTACCTTATGATCTAATCTATCAAATAATTTATTTAGCATATCTTTTAATTCACGAATATCTTGCCTGTAATCATCTCTTGCTACATATTCTTTTGGCAATTCTTCACGCAATTTTGCTAAATCTACTTTTAATTCTTTTACTGCTACCCACATTTCACGCAAAAACCATCCTAAAATTACTGAAACACTAGAAAAGAGAAAATTTAAAGTTAATTGAATTAATTGATTGTCCATGTTATGCAGCCATAATGTAAGCTAAAGCGTAGTAGAGAGGATTATTAGCACCTGTGCCAGCTACTGAACCTGATGGAGCTGATGTTGCTACTGTAATACCTGTTACGGCTGTTCCTGTATCTGATGGATATTGTTGTCCAGCAGTTTGAAAACCTATTTTATTAGTTCCACCAGTTGCCATCATTCCATTTGGATGAACATGACCAGGATCAGTTACTGTTGCCGTATGTGTATGAGATACAACTACAGCATCAGCACTACCGCCTGTTTGAGATATTGAATATAAATTACCTGCACCAACAATAAAACGATCTCGCAAATCAGGTGTGCCATTAGCACCATTACACAAATAAAATCCAGATGGAATTGAACCAATTGCACCTGACCATAATAAAATCATTCCAGTAGTAAATATAGCACCTGCTGATGGAATTGAACCTAAGATGCCATATAAATTGTCGTATGTAGCAATTGAATTACTATTTGCATCTTGTAAAGCAAATTTGTAATTATAGCCATATGTTAACCATAGTTCAGATGGTAATCTTCCATCAGTACCTAAAATAATAGGATTAGTATTAGCAATTAGTCCATTATTATCAGTATATGTAGCTAATGGTGTGCTAGAACCTGCTTGATAAGTATATAACTTACCACCAGCTAATGGCTGTCCAGTAGTCGTTAGAAAATTAATACCATTTCCTATTGGGGATAAATTTACACTCATATTATTTTCCTATTTAATTTCTTTTTTCAATTGTTTTAATTGTCTTCCAGCTTTCATTATATTGGCTAATTTAGTACCACCACTTTCACCAATTGCTGCGCCTGTCATAGCCCCAATAGGATTTCCACCAGTTATAATTGCACCTAATCCACCACCAGCAGCAGAACCAGCTTTTTGTATACCAGATTCTAATAATTTATTTTTTAATAAATGAGTTTGAACACCAGCACCTTGGTATCTTGCAGGAATATGAATATATTTAGCTACTCTTAATCCTTTTAATATTTCATCCATTGTTTTTGGATCATCAGCAAATACAGTTCTAATTTTTGCACCTAAATTTCCTGCTTGTTTAGTTGCTGCTGGTGAATTAAATGGCGAATTAAGTTCACTTTTTCCAGCTTGTCTAACTTGATTAATTAATGAAGTTTTAATTTGATTAATTGCATCTGATTGACCATCTTTAATTAATGTATCATACAAATGAGCAAATTGTTTTTGTGGTAATGAATTTACTTTTGTAATTACTTGTTCATCTGTCCACTTTTCATTAATTCCTTTATCACCAAGTAAATTATTCATGGCTTTAGGATTTTCATATATATCTTTACCTTCACCAAAATGCTTACGTGCATCTTGATAAACCTTACCACCAACTTGTGAAAATACATCTTCATCAATAGCATTTTTCATATCAGATGAAACACTTGCAACTTCATAATGATATTTTTTATTAATTAATTGACGTAATTCTTCAGCATCTGCAACAGTCATAGGCTTAATAGAACCATCTTCATTAATTAAATTTTTTCTATCAAGCACTCCATTAATAGCATTTTTTAATTCACTTTCTTTTTGGTATGCAAAATTTTCAGATTTATTATAAAAATCATTAAAGTTATTTAATTGTACTGGTTTATCACCATGTTCTTCATGCGCTGCATTATATAAATTTTTAGTTTCTTTATTCCAATTTTCAAATCCAGCATTAACACCATTTTTAATATTTTGACCAGCTTTCATCTTTTGTTCTTCTTGCAACAAACTTCCTGGCTCAACTACAGAACCTCCGAGTTTTTCTTCAATATTTTTAAAATGCGTATCTAATTTTTCTTTTTCATGATTAATTTGATTTGTTATTCCAGAACCATATGGCCCTTGATCTGCTTGTGATGTAATTAATTGAGATGATGACTCTTTTGGATTATCAGATAATGCCGATTTTCTAATAGATTGAATACCAATATCTCGCATTTCTTTTTCACGTAATGACATTTCATCTTTAGAAACAGGTTTAATTCTTGGTACTGGGTTTTCTTCAACAATAGGAATTTCAACTATAGGTTGTTCTACTACTGGTTTTTCAACTATAGGTTGTTCAACTTTTGATCGATCTGCTACTGGTTGTTTAGATTGTTTTTCAGCAAATTGTTTACGCAAATAAGCAGGAGTATTTAAAGATTGCGCTTGTGCTGCTTTTTCTGCTGCTGGAGTAATAATAGTTTGTACACCAGGCTCAACTTCTTTTGCTACATTTTTACTTAATGCCATTTTACCTGCAAGAACAGGTTTTACATTAGCCGTAGTCAATTCATGTGGCATAGTTGGAGGCAATGTAGATAAAACATTACCAATAGCTTCTAAAGCTTCTTGACTGCCTTTAGTTTTAGGTTGATAAGTACCAGTTTGCATACCATGTAAAAATTCTTGTTCAAATCTATTATATGATAAGTCTGGATTTTGTGCTTTCCATGCTTTGCGTTCTTTATCAATATATTCTTTAGATGCAGGAGTAAGCATAGATATAATTCCACTCATCAATCCAGTAGTTGCACCACTTCCTAATGTAGCTACAGTTTCTAATGCAGGAATAGCATACTTTTTACCAATATCACTTAAACTTGTAGAAGTATTAACAGGTAATTTTACTGGTGTTTTAACGGCAGTATTATCCATGGTTGGAATATCTGAAGTTAATTGTGTATTTTCACTACGCACAATAGATGGTTTAATTTGTGGTTTAATTTGTGGTTTTTTTGGTGTAATTGAACCAGTTATTAAATTTGCTATTTCATCTTCTGATTGTGGTTGTGCTTGTTGTGCTTGTTGTGGTTGTGTTTGTTGAGGTTGAACTTGCCCAAAATCAACACCATTCATTACTTTAGATAAATATAATGTAGGGTCAGTTTTTTTAATGCCACCATATTTGGACATGGCTGCATTATAATCACCACCATTTTGTTTAACTAACTGCTGAATGTAATAATCGGCAGCAGCTCGTGATTCTTTAGGATCAAAAGCATTAAACTTAATACCTTGTTTATGAAGCATGGCAGCAGTATCAGGCAAGAATTGATAATTACCCATAGCCTTAGTATCTTTTTGCACAACATAAGGATTACCAGAGCTTTCTGTTTGATTAAGATTGTCTAATAATCTAGCAGGTGTGCCATAGCTTTTATTAACATCAAAATCAGATGTTTTAGATGATGATTGTATTGCTTTAGGCTTTACAATAGGTGCTGTAGTAGTTCCACCTGATATTAAATCTTCGATTTCATCTGCCATTACAAAGCCCCATCTTGACTAAGTTTTTGTATATTTTTATATTTATTTAAAAATACTTCACGCTGTTTAGATCCAACAGGAAAACCAATAATTTCATCTGCCATTTTTTTACGTTGAGTAGGGTCTTTGATTAATTGAGGCAATGACATAATTTCAAATACTTTAGAATCTGCATTTTTAGACCATTCTTTACGAAACTTGCCAAGATTATTATCACCATATTTTTCTGCTGCTTTTTGTGATGCAGTAGCTTGCATATCAGTATTAATAATATCGCCATAAGTACGTCTAGCAATTTTAATTAATGTTTGTGGAGGATATGTTTCATCACCATTGGCATGGCTAATTAAACTTTTTCCAGCATCTGTACCCAAATCACCACCATTAGATTTTAATGCGGCAAGTTGTACGTTGGCTAAATCTTTGCTTAAATCAGTATAATCTGTACCACCAGCAGCTTTAGAAATGAACCTACGAATATTACCTCCCCATCCTGCCTTAGTCCAATCTGCGCCTGATTGATTTAAAATTTCGCTAGTCTTTTGCACTACTTCTTCAACATTTCGTTTATATGGTACTAATGCTGCTTGTTGATCTACAAGATTAAGTCTATATTTTTGATTTGCTTGACGATCTATTTCTTCACCAAGAATAGGAGTAAATGGTTTACTTAAATCACGTTGTGGATATTTTAATGCTTCTTTTTGACTATAAACTGGTTTGTTTAAATCTTCTTGCTGAACTATAGGTTGTTGAGCAGGTTGAGCAGGTTGAGCAGATTGATTACCTTGACCTAATGGCAATGCTTCATTGCCAGCAGGTGTATAACTATATCCAACTCCACCAATTGATTCTGGTCTAGGAGTCACTAAATTAGTTTGCGCTGCATTTTGACCTGATTGCAATACACCAGTTTTAATCATTTGATAGGCTTGTTTAGGATCAGTTTTAGCCATTTCAATTAAATTATCGTGCATTTTAGAATCGTGTGTTGGTATACCAATATCTTCTAAATATTTTTTATCAGCTTCTAATTTTTTAATCATGGCATTTGAATTTCCAGTAATAAAGTCTGGATCAGTAATATGTCCACCATAAACACCTTTTGCTGTATTTGCATAATGTGTTTTTAAATCTACTCCAGCTTGTTCTGCTTCTAATTGTTGTTTATTAGAAATAGCTTCAGCACTTTTTATTCTTGATTGTGATGTTCCTGCCGATACTCCAGCTTCAGTTCTTGCTCTTTCAGATTCAGCTTGTGCAGTTGATAATGAAATAGGATTCATTTGTTGCGCTTGCTTATATTCTTGTGCGCTTCTTGCCATTTGCATTATTTCAGGCAAAGACATAGTTTTAGCTGTATAAGTATTTCCTACAGGTACAATTGGGTTAATTCCGTCAGCCATTATTCCCACACTCCTAATTTAGAGTTAAAACTTAGACCAGGTACAGATTGTGTATTATTAGTAAGATTATTTTGATTGCCTAAATAGTTTTGATAGGCCATTGATCCTAATGTATTAATTCCACCACCTAAAGCATTAGCAACACCCATTGTTCCACCAGCAGAAGCCGTAGCAGCACCAACACCTAAATTACTGATAGCATTAGTTGTACCTTGTGCTAAGTTTGCTGTAGTATTTTGAGCATTTTGACCAAGACCTGCAATACCTGCTAAAGTATTATAAATACCTGTACGTTGAGATTGATAATTATTAAATGCGTTTTGATAAGCACTTCCTGCTGCATTTTGCGTATAATCTTGCAATCCTTTCATTGCATTACCACCAACTAATCCACCAGTAGCATTAGATTGAGCATTAGTAGCTTGCTGACCTTGCCCTAGTTGAAAAGCATAATTAGGTGCTAGTTGAGCATTTAAATCTTGATTATTAAACTGATTTGTTAAATATCCACTACCAGTTTGCATGACTGGTTTTCCGTTAGCATCTAAAACTGGATTGCCTTGTGCATCATAAGTTTGAGATTGACCAGGCATCATTGCGCCAATTTGATTTAATGCAGTATATCCAGCAGCTCGATTAGGTGCTAATTGTGCATTTTGCTTATCAAACATAGCTTGTTGCTGTGCTTGTGCATTTGCTGCTGATTGCGCTTGTTGATCTGCTGCGCTTGAAGCTGCATCAGCACCTAATAATGAACTTCCAATTGTTGCTGCTGCTACCCATCCCAACATAATTATTCCTTCCTACTAATTAATACTTCATCAACTTTATCTTTATCTGTTTCATTTGTAGCATGAATACAAAACCATATTGAATCTTCTAATGCTTCTATTGTATGAAAAATTTCTGCTTTAATTTCAATACAAGAAGGTGCAATATATTCAACTTCAGAATTATCTGTTCTTACAATTACATAACCTTTAGCTAATATACTTAAATGTGAATAATTATGCTTATGTTGTCCAGCAATATATCCTTTAGGTATTGACATTTGTTTTGCATATAATCCATCTGAAAAATGATGAACTGTATCAGTATCAACTTCAAATGTGCCTTGCATTTTTTTAAATAATTCTGCATTAGACATTATAATAAGCTACCTTATATGGTTTACCTGCTATTGTTATATTAATAAAGCCAACTGGTTTACTTGGTAATGTTGCAGTACCTGTTGTCGCTGTTGGTGCGCTACTAAAATTTAATAAGTTAAGAAAGAATTGTTGCCATACTCTTGTTGGTCTTTTAGTTTGAGCATCTAAAAATTCAGATTGCGGATAAGGATTAGTTTGACTTGTGCCATATATTCCATTATTCATTAACTTTCACCTTCACTAGCTTTTAAATTAGCAGATATAATAACTGCCTTAACAGGATCAGTTACTACGACTTCAAAAATCCTATCTCGTGCCATACCTAGTCTACGCCAAATTGCACGATTTTTATATCTACCAATATTACCAATATCTGTCCAATGTTCATTAGACCAAGTAGAACCGCCATCATTAGACCATCTTAGCATTGCTTTAGGATTTGAACCAATTACATATAATTGACCAGTTCCGCTAATTGCAATACCTGCTACTGCTAATCCAGCAACTGCACTAGTTGGTGAATTATTAGCAACTGTACTACCATTTAATCCAACACCTGGTTGAAATTGTATTTGCAATTCATCAAAATATTGACGTTGTAAATCTGTTACTAAATGTGGGCATCTTCTTAATCTGCGAATTTCAATACCATCATCAGTATAATTTAATGGATCTAATTTATATATTTGACCATCAGCAACATCACCAATCAATACCATGCCTTGAAATACTGCGCTACAGTTTCCAGTATGTCGATTATATTTACCTGTTAGCGGATCAGATGATAACCATTTATGCCACATTCCAGTAGCCATATCATAAACCCATGTTAAATTAACCATTGGAAATGAAATAACATAACATTCATGACCTTCTAGTTGATATGTCCAAGCAATTGCATCATCTACATATTGATTAACAATGCTATTTTCTACAGCATGAGTTGATATGCGTTGTGGCATATAACCATTCATTTGCATAATTTGAGCTTGACCACGATTATTACGTGATAAATAAGCGAATGAATTTCCAACACGCGCTAATGAAAATTTAGCAGAAATACCATGTTGCGTAGATGTGCCTGGTATACGTTGAAATGCAAATGGGAATGAACCAACATCTACCCATACTTCAGATGATGTTTCACCTAATAAATAAACTTCACGATGGTCTGCTATTAATGCTACTAAATTATCAGGAGATCCATCTTTAGATGAAAAACTTAATGCTGGACTAATAGGTGATAACGGACTTGTTGCACCCCATTGTTGAGTATTTGGTCTATTATAAACAAAATAGTTATCTACAATATCAACAGAAGTAGCACCACTAAATGCACCATCAGTTGATGGGATTATACTAAAATTAAGCGCGTATAAAGTTTCAGATGCTACTGTTTGAGATGTGCTAACCACATAGTTACCAGTACCGCCTGTACCTGTACCAAAAGTAACTGTTAAAATTAAACCTGTACCTGAACCGCTAGACGATGTTGAACATGGATTAGTTGGTAAAGATGTATATGCACCTGCATTAGTTTTTAATAATCCTGTTACTACTCCAGAAGATACTGTTGTTACAGTATAAGTTGCTGGTGTTTGACCATATACACCACCAAGAACAGTTACAGTATCATTTACGGCATATCCAGTACCGCCTGATGTAATTACCTCACTTAATACTGTACCGCTTCCTAGAGCCGTTATTATCGTTCCTACAGCTACTCCAGCACCTTGTATTGTTTGACCTGGATATAAAGTACCAGTAATTGCTGTTACTGTTAATGTTGTACCTGATATAGAACCTGTTATTGTTGCACCAACAGCAACAGAGTTCATTATTTCTGATGTAATTGGTTGAGTTAAATTTACAACATAAGTACCAACTCCTCCAGTACCTGTTCCTAATCCTGTAATAACTGTTTCAGATATTAAACCAACACCAAATAATGATTGACCTGTTGTAATTGTGCCACTTTTCATCATGGTTACAGTAAGCGTAGTACCTGTAATTGAACCAGTAAAATTTGCGCTTGCTGGATTAGATATGCGCCATGTATAACGATTTATGCCATCAGTAATATAAACATTTAAACCATTATCAGATATACCAACTATTCCTGATGATGTTGTAAGTGTTCCGACTAATGTAGGAACAAATGTAGATGTCAATACATAAACATATCGACCACATACTGCAACTAAATATTGACCACCTGATACTGTTCTTAATCCACGTATTTCATCTTTGTTTTGAAATAATATTTGAGATGTAAGACCAGGTGTTGGATATAAAGCTACAATACCGCGAGATGCAACAGCAGTAGCACTAGCTGGTGATTTAGTTGGATCAATTTCAGGCCTCCAATTAATACACTCTTGTCCATCTTGATAAATAGATGGTGCTTCATAACTTGGGCCAATAAAACCAAAGTCTGCCATAATTATTCGTACATTATGTTAATTGAGCCAGCATCAAAGGTATCTGTGCCGTTAGTTGTAGTAATGCGAACTCGGTCTAATAATCCAGATAAAGTTTTTACACCAGCAGCCAAATTAGTTTGGCTTGCACTATTTGCAGATACTCCAGACAACACATATATAAAACCAGATAATAGTTCTATAGTATATTTACCAGATGTAATATCTGAAGCACCTCCTAGTGAGCTGTTTAATGTAAATGATGTGGTATTAGCTGTATAACCTGGACCACCTGAATTGCCTCGACTAGATGAACCACTATAAGTAGAAGTTGAATCTATTGAACCTGAACCAATTTGGATTGCATATCCAGCAGTTCCACTTAATGATACACCATTAAACATCACCGTAATACGCTTAGCCCAACTAGGAATCCCTGTAAAGTCAATTGATGTGCCTGATGTAGATGCAACAGCCGTACTTGATGTAATTTTAGGTGAACTAGCCCAAACAGTACCGTTACTTGTTAATACATTTCCTGCTGAACCTGATGCAGATAATGCAGTACCACCACTACCAATTCCTAATGGAGTTGATGAAGTTAATGTTGTTGCTGATAATGTAGTAAATGAGCCTGTATTGGGAGTAGCTGAACCAATAGCACCTGGTGCGCTTAAAGTATTATTAACTAAACCGCTAAAGCCTGTACCTGATACTGAACCATTACATACAATATTTGTTGGTGTAATGGTTGAAGAAATAAATGTGCCATTATAAACTGCGCTGTTTACATCATTCAACCATGCTGCGTAAATAATACTTGTATTGTCTACAAAGTTAGTTGTTGCCATTATCTAAAGCCTCCAGAAAGTATCCAGCCAGCATCTTTACCGCGACTAGACAATAAAGCATCTTGATAGCGTGAAGTTTGAACTGGTTTCATGTTAGTACGTTTAATTGTTGCCTTACCTTGATTAGCAAATTCCATAATCATTTGTATTTGAACTTGTGATGCTTTTCCATACATAGGCATTAACATCATAGCTAAATTCCATCTAAGAGCCATTGTATAGCCTTGTGGAAGGTTAATATTGTCATAATATGAACCATAGCGTGTAAAAATTGTATCTACAAATAAATGCACTTCACCTTGTGCAGGATTAGGCCATACAAATAGATTACCTAATGTTTCTGATGGTTGATAATAAACTGCTTTGATCCAAGGGCCATTAAGCGTTTTAAGACCTATCATGTTGTAATCATCTACCGCTAATACTGCTACTGGATAATCTAAGCCACCATTAACAATAGGTATGCCATTAGAATTTGTATTAATACGTGTAAATGCTGAATTAATTTGTAATGGCCGTTGATAGTATAGATTAATTGCAATTGAACCAACTGTCATACTATTGCTTAATAAATACGTGCCAATCTCATTTATATTACCACCAGCACCTGTAAGCATTTGAGTAATGGTAGTACCTGCTGTAATACCACTACCGCCTAATGTTTGACCAACTGCAATCGCACCTGATGATATAGCCGTTACAGTCAATACATTACCTGTAATTGATCCAGTAATATTTGCACCAACTTGACCATTTGGCCCGATTGTATATTGCGTTTTACCTGGTACTATTGGAAATATAATTTCAGTCTTATAAAAGACCATCATATCTTCATTAGACCATTGGTCAATAATATCATTAAGCATATCAAAAGCATCTTGTGTAGCTTCAGGAGTAGGAGTTTCACCTGCTTCCAAAGCCCCTATGTCTTTTAATGCTCTTGAAATAATATCAATTGGTTGTGTCATAAAACCTCTAAATTTTAATTACTGTCGTTAATAACATTAGTAATTGCTCTAGCCACATCAGCATATCCAGCTGCATTTCCATGAACAAAATCAGTAGCATAAAGAGCTGAAGATTCTGTTTGATTTACCCATCTGTAACCTATATCAATTATTAGCACGTTATTAGATGTTGCTAAATCCCTAACAGCTTGATATATTAAAGATTGTTGTGTTGCATATGCAGATGCTTGAGGTAAACCAGTCATTAATATACATTCACCAACAGCTTTGGCTTTTGTAATAATTGCTTGTAATTGTGAAATGTAAGTAGCAATTGCGGTTGATTGCAAAGTGTCGTTAATGGTTAAGTTAATGATTGATAAATCAGGGGTAATTGAACCCCAAAGTGAATCGTATAAGCCCCATGCAAAACCTGTAGCAGTAGCAAAGTCGCCAACTTTTTTTCCTGAAGAACCATAATTGTAAACATCAATTTGTTTTTTAGTAGATTTATAACAAACAACGCCTAAAATATCAAATCTTGTGGCATCTGGTGTTGTTTTTGCCATAGATACTGCGCCACTTGTAGCTGTAACACTATAAGTTTGTTTAATTAATGTACTGCTAGTTCCAGACCCATTTAATATTGTTCCTTGAGGAACTCCACCAATAGTTACTGTTACGGAAGGCGCAAAGTTATTTTTAATATAATAAATATCTACTGTGTCATAAGTTTCACCAGAAGCTAAAGCTGGTTGGAATACCGCAGCATTAACATTAGCACTTGTACTTGATATAGAAGTATTCCCACCTAAACTCCCTGAATCCCATCCTGTATTTAATGTCCATCTCGGGTCATAAGTAGGAATTGAAGAAGAACCATTAAATCCATTTCCCCACCAAACGTGCTTATTTACATATCCTGCTAATAGGCCGCTATTATTAAGTAAATTGGCAACTTGTTGTGGAACAGCTTGTGCCAACAAACCAGTTTGCGTTCCGTTAGAGTAAGACGCGGCAGTTGTTGAATCCCCAATAAATGCAATTTTATAGTTAGCGGATGCTGAATTACTTATAACTTGTAATAATTTTAAATTAAAATTTGGTAAATAAGATTTAATTGTATTTTTAAAATAAGCTAATAATGTTCCATTTGTTTGATTTAAAATACCAATTGGATTGCTATTTGAATTTAAAGCTAAAATTGCACTATTTGAAAAGCCAGTTGTAAATGGTTTTCCTGCTGGGCCAATAAGATTAATTACATTTCCATTCTGGTCAAATGTACCTTGAACTGGAACAATATTAGTCGTTACTTGATTTGATACATTATTTGTAGATGGCATGATAAATCCTTATGGTGCAACATGAAGTATTGCATAATTAATAACTAATGCTTCACTATAAGCATTGTTTGATACGTTCTTTAAGTTTAATGCGAATGAACCGTTTGTTACTGCTACAACACCTATTAAATACGCGTAAAGAGTACCGCCTGATGCAATACTTACAATTATAGTATCGTATTGACTAACAGAAGAACAAGTTACAGTAAATGCTACACTAGCTGAAGGTGCTAATTGTGCATTACTCATAGTAATCTGACCTGCTGATGTATTAATTGTTACACCACTAGCTTTACTACCTGTTTGTGTTGATGTTGAAAATGCCCCATTTGTATAACCTAATTGACCTTTAGCATAAACAGTAGTTGCAATCACATAATCTGCATCTTTTATGTTTTGGTCTGTATAAGCTACTCCAATTGCAATACTGTTTCCCATGATTATTCCTTAACTTTGATCTGCTGCTGGAGTTACATATAAGCTAGTTGTACCGCCTAATGCAATTGCCGTTAAATAAAATGGTGTTGTTGGAACTGCTAATATTACTGGAACTTCCATCAAAGGTGGCAATACAAAATCACCAATAGTTCCATCTACAGGAAAAACTGCATTTTGTGCAGAAGCCGAAGTACCTGGTGTTGTTTTAATAGCACAAGGATATGCGCCTACATTTAAAAATGAAGCGTAATTTACTTGGTCATTAGTATTATCGTTAATAGTAACGGCAGCGTGTTGCGTAACTAAAACGGTAAGAGCTGTTGTTTGACCTGCTAATCTGATAACTGATGTATTTGCCATGATTAATCCTTAAACTGCCGTAGTAGGCAAAGGGCCTTCTGCACGAACAATTTGAATAGTGTAAACACCAGCAGATGGAGTTAATGTACCTGCTGTAATGTTTGCAAATTGAATTGATAATACATTATTAGTTAAACAATCAGCTTCAGCAATAACAATACCTGAAACTTGAGATCCGTTTAAACCTACAACAGTAACAATGTCAGTTGTTAATAAACCAGCAATTGTAAATGTTTGAGCTGGGCTAACCGCAGTTAATACAGCTACAGGTGTTAAATATGGTGCGATAAAAAATGTGCTTAGAGCATTTCCGCGAGATATGGTGGTAGATGGCATGATATATATCCTTTATTAGTAATAATCATTATAACGTGATTGTATCGTTTAAAAAAAGAAAGCCACCTCTTTTGAAGGTAGCTTCTTTTAGATCTTAGTTCATTTAGCTTAAATCATAACCATATACATATAAATCACCAGTAATGCCACTACCTTGTGCAGTTGCCACATTATAGTAAAGGTTTTGTGAAGTTTGAATAGTTGTTGATGTAGCTACAGTAGCTTGCAAAATAGTGTTTAATGCTAATGTAAGTGTATTGCTTGCAACAATCGCTGTACCTGCTGCTGCTGGTGCGTAAAACAAACCTGCTGCTGCTGATGATAATGCAGTTGAAGCATTAGAAATAACTACGTTAGAAATTGCATAACTTGTAGAGTTAATGATTGGTAAAACAGTATCACCTGTAGCACTAAAGTTTACACCTTTAGCAACACCCAATAAGCGGATGGCTTGGTTTGACGTTAAACCTTGTGGATGAACACTTGTAACACTTGCTGGGCCTAAATTTGCCATAATATTTCCTTTAAATTTATAAAGGGGAAAGAATTAACCTTCCCCATTTATTAAGCTGCTACGCGAACTGCCAACTCTGGGTAAAGAGGGGCCCAACCGTATAGAACATCTAAACGTGTAGGAATAGAGTCATTGTTAATAGTGTATTGACGTACAACACGCATTGACAAACCGATTTCTTTATCACTAGCACGACCAGCAAAATGAACACCATCTGGCAACTCAAGATCTGCTACTGCTAGCGTAAATGCATTTTTGTGCATGATGATGTTTTGTGGTGATACAGTACCAGTATTGTTAAATGGAACTACTGATTGTGAACCTGATGATGTTACTGATACGTTTTGGAACTGACCAGCAGTAATAACAGCAGGTGATACGTTTACAGTAACTGAACCAGAAGAAGGAACGGTAACAGCACTATTTACTACAAAATTACGCAATTTGTTAGAACCATATGCTTGACGATTTTGTGGATTGACTGCATAAACACCAGCAATAGTTAATACATCACCTTGTAACAAACCAGCAGCAGCAGCAGAAGTTGCAGCGATAGTAATGTTAGAGCTTGAAGCCCAGCCTGATGTTAAGAAACCAGTTGCAGTAGTTACGTTACATGACAATACAGCAGTTGCATAAGAACCGAACTGATGTGATACCACGTTTTGATCCATTTTCCAGCGCATACCAGCAGAATCAGTACCCATCAAACCTTTTTCATATTGCTCGCTGATTTTAGCTGAAGGCATAAATAGACCTTTTAAGCTATCAACAATAGTAGCTGATGTGAATGGCTCAACAGTACATGAGCGACGGCCATCACGAGGTGCGCCTTCTGAATCTAAATAAGCACCAGCAGTTAAGTAAGTAATCAAACCTGTAGGTGGAACACCAGCAGTACCTACAATATTAGCAGTAGCATTTTTAGCAAGCAATAGACCATCACGATCGATCTTGTTGGCAATAGCTGCAACAGCAGGTTTAAGTACGCGATCACTAAACATATCTAAAGACAAAGCTAAGTCTTGTGTAGTGAATTGTGTATCTACGTGGAATTGAGTGCTTAATGTAACTGGAACTGATGACTCGTTGAAATCTTCTACGTTCAAAGCTGGACCTGTAGTACCGATGAAACGACCAGGTTTACGTACGTTTACTGTTGCGCCAATTTTAGCACCAACAACCGCAAATTGGTCATCGTAGTTACGATC
>JGI24890J29729_1000661_pt1 | contig 20075 bp, 18 predicted proteins | sample FreactcultureFD7_FD_29729 | JGI IMG/M metagenome (IMG submission 29729)
CAATAATGAAAGAATTGTACGTAACAAATTGGATTTTAACGCCCGCCAGGCAAAGCGAAAACTTTCGAAAATCAGGGTTAATGTCTTCATCTGGCCTTTTTAACGCAGTTTATTGATCTATGGTTAGTCGCTGGCAAGAAATAGAAAATTACGATCATCAGACTTATGGAGTTACATTTTTGTTACAGTCCTTAAATTAATCTCCACATATTCGTAAATCGTAAATATTGCCTTATTTTTGCAACCTTATTTAAAAATACCCTTCATTGGGCGTCCCTTGCATATATAAATATGAAGCTATCCGAATTCAAATTTGAACTTCCCCAAAATCTTATTGCTTTACGTCCTTCTGAAAATCGTGATGAGTCACGATTAATGGTTGTTCATAAAGAAAGTGGTAAAATAGAACATAAGGTATTTAAAGATATCGTAGGTTACTTTGAGAAGGGTGATGTAATGGTCGGTAATGATACCATGGTATTTCCAGCCAGGCTTTACGGCCGCAAAGAAAAAACAGGCGCCAAGATTGAAGTTTTTCTGCTTCGCGAGCTAAATGCAGAGATGCATTTATGGGATGTTTTGGTTGACCCGGCCCGTAAGATCCGAGTAGGTAACAAACTTTACTTTGGCAATGGAGACCTCGTTGCCGAGGTAATCGATAACACAACGTCGCGCGGAAGAACAATCCGTTTTTTGTTTGATGGCGATTCTGATGCTTTTGATAAAGTGGTAGAAACACTGGGCGAAACCCCGCTGCCAAAATATATCAAACGCAAAATAGAACCAGACGATAAAGAGCGTTTCCAGACTATTTATGCCAAAAATAAAGGAGCTGTATCAGCTCCAACAGCCGGTCTTCACTTTACCAGGCAATTACTAAAACGCCTTCAAATTAAAGGTGTTGATATGGCGTACATCACCTTGCACATTGGCCTGGGTACATTCCGCCCGGTAGATGTCGAAGATCTTACCAAGCATAAAATGGATTCCGAAAATTTTATTGTCGGACCGGAAGCAGTGGCCATTGTGAATAAAGCATTGGATAACAAGAACCGCGTATGTGCGATCGGCACTACTTCCATGCGCTCGCTCGAATCTGCCGTATCGGCCAACAACAGGTTGAAACCAAAAGAAGGCTGGACAGACAAATTCATTTTCCCGCCGTACGATTTCAAGATCTGCAATGCACTGATCACAAACTTTCAATCACCGGAATCTACTCTTTTAATGATGGCTGCAGCTTTTGGCGGATACGATGTGGTAATGGAAGCTTATAAAGTTGCCAAGAAGGAAAAGTATAAGTTTTTGACGTATGGCGATGCCATGTTGATCATATAAGTTATCCGTTAATAGTTAAAAGTTTAATAGTATTGCACTGTTAACTTTTAACCATGAACTAAGAAATGGAATACGCCCTCATCGTGGCCGGAGGAAAAGGCACACGCATAAAAAGTAATATCCCCAAGCAGTTTTTGGAATTGGCAGGACTGCCCTTGCTGATGCATACCATCGATGCATTTTATCGTTATTCAGATAAAATCAGCGTAATTCTTGTGCTGTCGAAAGATGACTTCGATACCTGGGAAATCCTTTGTAAAAAATATTCTTTTACGAAACCATTGATCCTTCAGCAGGGAGGTGACTCGCGTTTTCAATCCGTAAAAAATGGCCTGGATAAAATTGAAGGCAATGGATTGGTAGCCATTCACGATGGCGTGCGCCCGCTGGTGAGCGAACGGATTATAGAGTCATCTTTCAAACTGGCAGCCGTTAATCAATCCGCGATAGCAGCTGTACAATTAAAGGAATCGATTCGTCGTGTTGATAGAGAAATCACTCAGTCGGTTGACCGCGCCCGTTTCCGGCTCATCCAAACACCGCAGACTTTTGATGTCGCCCTGATCAAAAAGGCCTATCAAATAAAAGAAGACGAAACGCTTACCGATGATGCCGGCGTTGCAGAACGTGACGGGCATGTTGTTTCTTTATTTGATGGGAGCTATGAGAATATCAAGGTCACCACAGCGGAGGACTTGATTGTAGCCGAGGCACTGCTGAAGAAGCGAGAAGTTAAACGTTAATCGTGCCTGGCGATCGATTGAAAAATTCAATCACCTATACTTATTGGATTTTTATTTCAGGGATACCGATAAGAATCTATAAACAAAAAGCCAACCTTCTGGCTGGCTTACTATTGAATACTCAAGACTCAATACTATTTACTCAGAACTAATACTCGTCTTCGTTAAAAAAGAAATCTTCTTTTGTAGGATAATCCGGCCATATCTCCTCAATGCTTTCGTACGGTTGTCCGTCATCCTCCAACTCCTGCAGATTTTCAACAACTTCTAAGGGAGCACCCGATCGGATGGAGTAATCTATCAATTCATCTTTGGTAGCCGGCCAGGGCGCATCTTCCAGATAAGAGGCAAGTTCGAGTGTCCAATACATAGTTTAAATCCTCCTTTAATTTTCCGCAAAAATAGAATTAATTAGACCATAACCAATAGTTGGCCGTCCATAGTTTAAAAACAAAAAAAGTAACCCGGTTCCGGTTGCATTCAGGCTATGGACTATGGACTAAAAAAGCCATATTTGCGCCTTATTCAACGAAAAACGCATGGCTGACGAAAAAATTATTTTCTCGATGACGGGAGTCAGTAAAATATACCCTCCCAGCAAACAAGTCCTGAAAAACATTTACCTCTCCTTTTTTTATGGCGCTAAGATTGGCGTATTGGGTCTTAACGGGTCCGGAAAGTCATCTCTTCTTCGCATCATTGCCGGAATTGACAAAGAATTTCTGGGGGAAGTCGTATCCGATCTTACCTTTTCTGTTGGTTTATTGGAGCAGGAGCCAAAACTCGATAAAAATAAAACGGTACGTGAGATAGTTGAGGAAGGTGTAAAGCCTGTAGTCGACCTTTTAAAAGAATTTGAGGCTATTAATGAGAAATTCGGAGATCCGGCTGTCATGGATGATCCGGATGCCATGGACAAACTCATCAACAAACAAGGTGAGATACAGGAAAAACTTGATGCCATCGGCGCCTGGGACCTTGATAATAAACTCGACCGGGCCATGGATGCGCTTCGTTGTCCGCCGGCAGACGCTAAAATAGAACATCTTTCAGGTGGTGAAAAACGACGCGTCGCATTATGCCGTTTGCTCCTGCAAGAGCCCGACGTACTGCTGCTGGATGAGCCAACCAATCACCTGGATGCGGAATCAGTGTACTGGCTGGAACAACATTTACGCCAATACAAGGGAACAATCATCGCCGTAACCCACGACCGTTATTTTCTGGACAATGTAGCCGGATGGATCCTTGAACTTGATCGTGGCGAAGGCATTCCCTGGAAAGGAAATTATTCCTCTTGGCTGGATCAAAAACAAAAACGATTGGCTCAGGAAGAGAAAACCGAATCCAAACGGCAGAAGGCTCTCGAACGTGAGTTGGAATGGGTGCGCATGAATCCGAAAGGCCGTCAGGCAAAAGGCAAAGCCCGTCTTAGCGCGTATGAAAAATTATTAGGCCAGGAAGGAAGAGATAAAGAAGAGAAACTTGAATTATACATTCCGCCCGGGCCACGGCTGGGTAATAAAGTAATCGAAGCTACCGGTGTGGCAAAGGCGTACGGCGACAAACTTCTCTATGAAAATCTGAGCTTCACTTTACCACCCGCGGGTATTGTAGGTATTATCGGTCCGAACGGTGCCGGTAAAACAACGCTTTTTAAAATGATCACCGGCAAAGAGAAACCGGACGCAGGAAGTTTTAGTGTGGGCGAAACTGTGCAGATCGCGTATGTCGATCAGGAGCACGACGACTTGAATCCGGAAGATACCGTTTGGCAGGCGATCACAGGCGGAAATGAACTCATGGAACTTGGCGGCAAGCAGGTTAACTCGCGCGCGTATGTTGGCAAGTTCAACTTCGGTGGGAACGATCAACAGAAAAAGGTAAAAGAACTTTCCGGCGGTATGCGTAACCGCGCCCACCTGGCCATTGCGCTAAAACAAGGCGGTAATTTATTATTGCTCGATGAGCCTACCAATGATCTTGATGTCAATACACTTCGTTCACTAGAGGAAGCACTTGAAAACTTTGCCGGTTGTGCCGTGATTATCTCTCACGACCGCTGGTTCCTCGACCGGGTATGTACACACATCCTGGCCTTTGAAGGCGACTCGCAGGTATTCTGGTTCGAAGGCAGTTTCAGTGAATACGAAGAGAACAAAAGAAAACGATTGGGTGACGATCAACCCCATCGCATCCGCTATAAAAAACTGGTAAAATAAATTCAAGGTCCCCGTTTCACGGGGATTTTTTATTTTCATGTTATAACGATTTTGTCGAATTGCCGTAAATTCCATTTTTATTAATCACCGGCCTATGCCCCTGAGAAAAGTTTTGAGAGTCTTCATCATCATTGTTGCTGTCGTTTTGCTGGCGGTGGGTGGAATGTTGAGTTATGTGAAATTTGCATTACCCGGAGCAAATATTACTCAGCCGCCTGATTTAAAAATTGACTATACACAGGAACGCATCGAGCGCGGAAGGTATCTAGCTGAAATCACGGCCTGTAACGATTGTCATTCGAAACGTGATTATTCAAAATTTGCCGGGCCCATTTTACCGGGCACAACCGGACAAGGAGGAGAACTCTTCGGCAGGCAATTTGGATTTCCCGGAAATTTCTACGCAACAAACATAACACCCGCAGGAATCGGGCAATGGACGGATGGAGAATTATTTCGCGCCATAACAAGTGGTGTTTCCAGGGATGGACGCGCACTCTTTCCGGTCATGCCGTATCTTAATTTCGGACAACTTGATAAAGAAGATATTTATTCTATCATAGCCTATGTAAGGACGTTGAAGCCGATCAATAATGACGTACCGAAATCCGTTCCGGACTTTCCGATGAACTTTATCATCAATACCATTCCCAAAGAACCTTTGTTTACCATCATTCCATCATCTGAAGACATTATTCATTACGGAAAATACATGTTGACGGCCATGGGCTGCGCCGAATGCCATACACCCAGTGAAAGGGGCCAGCCGGTAGAAGGAAAATATTTAGCAGGAGGTTTTGAATTCCCTTTCGGGGATGGGACCGTGGTACGCTCGCCGAACATTACCCCCGACAAAGAAACAGGTATTGGCGGCTGGACTGAGAAACAATTTGTAGCACGTTTTAAACTTTACAGCGACTCCCTGTATATTCCCCAAATTGTGAAACCGGGAGAATTTAAAACAGTGATGCCCTGGTTATTTTATGCACATGCAAAAGAAGAAGATTTGAAAGCAGTCTTTGCTTATTTGCAGACAGTGCCACCTGTGGATAATAAAATCGTAAAATTCGAGCAACACAAACAGGCTGATTAATATCGTATGATCTGGCGGGGTTTTTATAGTGATTCTGTGTTTCATTAAATATCAAATCAATGCGAGGACTTATTACTATCATTCTGCTGATCTTCTCCAATGCCTTCATGACGATGGCCTGGTACGGACATTTGAAATTCAAAGAGATGAAGTGGAGCCAGAACCTGGGGCTGGTCAGCATTATCCTGATCAGTTGGGGCATCGCATTATTTGAATACACCTTACAGGTGCCTGCTAACCGAACGGGATTCAAAGAGTATGGTGGCCCTTTTTCCCTCATGCAATTAAAGGTTATTCAGGAAGTAATAACGCTTTCCGTATTTGTTTTATTCTCGCTTGTATTCTTCAAGAATGATACATTCAGAACAAATCACATCATTGGTTTCGCCTGCCTGATACTGGCTGTCTATTTTATGTTCAAAAAATAGAATTTCTACTCCCTTAAACATTTCTTTCTATTATGTAGAACAAATAATCGTTTCCGTCGTATATTAGTTCTACAATCCAGTAACTAATGAAAGAAACACGGTTGGGAGAATTTGAAGAAGTCATATTATTATTAGTCGGCATACTGGGTGAAGAAGCCTACTCTTTTCGGCTGGCAGAAGAATTTGAGCAACAAACTCAACGGCCGGCCTCCATTGGCGCAGTCCATTCGACACTTACCCGTTTGGAAGAAAAAGGATTTCTGAAATCAAAGATGGGCCCACCCACTGCTGAACGGGGCGGAAGAAGAAAACGTATCTATACCATCACAGCATACGGTAAACGTGTTTTAGAAGATGTACGTGATTTTCGCTTATCGCTTTGGAAACAATTCCCGGGTTTTGCAGGCAAGTTAAATTTTGGCGCGAGCATTTAATCAAATCATGCAACATAGGTCACCGGTGCCGGTCACTGGTAAAAGCATTTTAAGATGAACAAGAATAAACCTCCACGGTATGCGCAACGGGTATTACTTTTCTTTTTGCGAGAGGAGTTGGCAGAGGAGGTATTGGGAGACCTGGAGGAAAATTTTTACGTGGATCGGAAAACAAGATCTTCGCTCCGGTCGAAATTAAATTACTGGTATCAGGTCATGCACTATGTGCGTCCGTTTGCCATTCGAAGGTCAAGATCATCATCCTTAAATCACTACGATATGTTTGAAAATTACGTTAAGATCGGCTGGCGAAATCTCATCAAACAAAAAATGTATTCTTCCATCAAGATTGGAGGATTTGCAATTGGTATAGCAGCCTGTTTGTTGATCGCATTATTCATTAAGGATGAGCTAAGCTACGATCTTCAATATGCTGACGGCGACCGGATCTATCGGGTTGTTGAGGCCTACAATTATCACGGAGAATCGGGCCGGGATGTATGGTTCCAGGCGCCGTTTGCGAAAGCCCTGAAGGAGGATTTTCCGGAGATAGAAAAGGTAGGGCGCTATAATTCAAGCGAACTCTTCGGAGCGGGCAACAAAGAAATAAGACGTTCCGATAAAACTGAAAATACGTACGAAGAAGGGTTTGTCTACTTCGACCAGGAGTTGCTGGATATTTTCAAGTTCCCGATGATTTACGGAAATCTTGCACATGCTCTTGATAAACCTAACTCCATCGTGATCACGCGTCGCAAAGCTGACAAATTTTTTCCGCACGAAGACCCGGTTGGCAAAACACTTATCCTCAACAACGACGAAAAAAATCCTTACATGATCGGTGGTGTGATCGAAGATTTTCCTGCCAATTCACATCTGCAATTCGATTTTTTAATGACCCTGACAGGTGTTGAGTTCTGGAAGGGCGAACAAAGTTTCTGGGGTGCTACCAACTATCCAACCTACATCCTGCTTCGCCCGGGTACGGATGCAGCGCAGTTTCAAAAGAAGCTATCGTTGGTGATTGAAAAGTATATACTTCCCGACTGGCTTGAACAGGGAAGAGCCGATGCAAAAAATATGGCTAAAAGCGTGTGGTATGAATTGCAACCCGTAAAGGACATTCATCTCTATTCCTCTGGAATACACGATCCTGTGAGTCATGGCGATATTCGCTTTATCTGGCTGTTCGCGGCGGTAGCACTATTTATACTACTTATTGCCATCATAAATTTTGTCAACCTTTCTACTGCAAAATCGGCTAACCGGGCTAAAGAAGTAGGGCTTCGAAAAACGGTAGGCTCTTACCGCAGCAATATTATTAATCAGTTTCTGACGGAGTCTATCTTATATAGTTTTGTTTCCTTTGCGTTTGGTCTTTTGCTGGCGTGGATGCTGTTGCCGTATTTCAATACACTATCGGCTAAATCCATTCCGTTCCCCTGGAGCCAATGGCAATTATTTCCCATGATCATCATCGCTGCCCTGATAGTAGGCTTATTGGCCGGACTCTATCCTTCATTTTATCTGTCATCCTTTAAACCTGCCAGTGTGCTGAAAGGAAATATAAGCAGAGGAAGCAAGAGCAGTACCTTGCGAAGCACTTTGGTGATCTTCCAGTTTACGACTTCTATCGTTCTGATCATCGCCACGGTTGTGATCTATCGGCAGGNACACTATATTCTGAACAAGAACGCCGGATTTGACAAAGATCAGGTGCTGCTTATACAAGGGACGCATACGCTTGACCAAAATATCAAGCCTTTCAAAAATGAACTTCTGCAACTGTCGTCCGTAAAAAGTGCCACCATCAGTGATTATCTTCCCATTAATGGAACGAAGCGCAATGGCAATGGATTCTGGAACGAAGGGAAGTCAAAAGTTGACAAATCTGTAGGCGCACAAGTTTGGATAACCGATCCCGACTACATCAAAACGATGGGGATGAAAATCATGGAAGGACGAACCTTCTCTCCGGACATCGCATCCGATTCTTCCGCCATTATCATTAACCAATCGATGATGAAAGAATTGGGTCTGAAAGATCCTATCGGAAAGCGAATTCAGAACTGGCAGGTTTATACTATCATCGGTGTTATCGAAGATTTCCATTTTGAATCGATGCGTGAAAAAATAAATCCATTGGGAATGGTTCTGGGCATCAGTCCGGGAATTGTATCGGTTAAAATAAACGCTGGCAATGTTTCGTCAACCTTGCATTCGATAGAGAGCGTCTGGAAAAAATTCTCACCTAATCAGCCCATCCGGTACGCCTTTATGGATGAAAGTTTTGCACGCATGTACGATGATGTGCAACGCATGGGCAGCATCTTCACGACCTTCGCCGTGCTGGCCATTATCGTTGCATGCCTGGGATTATTTGCCTTGTCTGCCTTCATGGTTGAACAGCGAAGTAAAGAGATCAGCATTCGCCTCGTGTTAGGCGCATCGCTTAACAGCATATTCAACCTGCTTACGCTTAATTTTTTAAGATTAGTATTGATCTCTATTATTCTTGCAGGACCTATCGGGTGGTATGTAATGCAAAAGTGGCTGGAAGATTTTACGTACAGGACTAAAATTACGTGGGATATCTTCATGTTCTCCGGCGCAACCGCGATCTTGATCGCCCTGTCTACGGTCAGTTATCAGGCGGCACGGGCAGCATTTATGAATCCGGTTAGTAATCTGAAATCAGAATAACAAAATATTTCCGGTACTTCTACCGTATCCCTTGTTTAAAGGCCAGCAATGGAACCTTGCTTTGAAAAGCCATTTTCCTGGCAATGCTCCGGTCAAACAATTTGTCGTAGAAATTATGATCGTGTGTAAATGTCGTTAGCAGATCCGCCTTCATTTCCGTAACATATTCCTCGATTGACGTATCGATGTTTCTGCTTACGATCACTTTTACGGTAAATTTGTTATACAGAATCTTTCCCAGTGTTGCCTTGTAGATCTTCTCTTCGATGGCCTTAACATTTTTTTCTGACGACGTTACGTGCACCATGTGTACCATCGAATCAAAAAATTTGGCGTATGGAAGCATGGCCTTCATTTCCCTTTCGAGGTGATCGATATCGGGAACGTAAACAATATTTTTAAAACTTTTAAACTCTCCGAACTCCGGCACTGCCAGAACCGGTACGTGACTTATGTCGATGATCGAGGATGTATTGCTCCCGATCAACACACGTTGCAGGCCGCTCGCACCGCGTGCGCCCATCACGATGAGACCTGTGCGTAAACGTTTAGCCTCTTTTTTTACGGTATTGTTAAAAGAAGTTCCGCGTACGATCTTATACTTGATCGGTTTTAAGGTCTTATTCTGCTTGGATACTTCCGTTAATAAAGTCTCGAAATCCTCTTTGGCATGATCGATGAGCTCCTTTTCAAACGACTTGAATTTGAACCACATGCTGGCGCGCGCCGGCTGTACTGTATTTATAACGTGTAATAAGGTAATATTGCCATTCAACTTATTGGATACCTTGATCGCAAAGTTGATAGCAACTCTGGAAAGATCTGAAAAGTCGGTGGGCACCAGAATATTGACCATGAAAAATCGTTTTAATCAGACGGCAAAATAAAGCTTTTTACCAATCTTATTTAATCTTAATTTTCAGAATGATGAATACCGCGCATTGTCATATTTCGAAAAAAAAATTTCCCCTTCATCAATTAACCCAGGGCGCCGGCATACGCCCATCCATTTTCGCACTGATCAAGTCAGACACGCCGGATTTTGATGAGGGGTCTCTTATTTCAATTGAAGAACTTAACAAATACCGCAAACGATATTTAGAAGGAATTTTAAAAGATGAGGTTGGAGAACTTTCCCATCTGGAACAAGATGTGTTGAAAAGCATTTCCGATAATGAGCTGATGTCGGCCAACATCGAGCCCGAAATTGAACGACAACTCACGTTTGGAGAACGAATCGCCGATAACATTGCTGAATTCGGAGGAAGCTGGACATTTATAATCTTTTTCTTTTCCTTCATCTTATGCTGGATGCTCGTCAATATCGTATTCCTTTCCAGGGATGCTTTCGATGTTTATCCGTTCATTCTGCTGAACCTTATTCTTTCGTGCCTGGCCGCCATCCAGGCTCCCATTATTATGATGAGCCAGAACCGGCAGAACACCAAAGACAGGAGACGTTCCGAACACGATTACAAAGTAAACCTGAAGGCCGAACTTGAAATACAGCTGTTGCACGAAAAGATCGATCATCTCATTCTGCATCAAAATCAGAAGTTGCTGGAGATCCAGCAAATACAGGTAGACCTGATGGAAGATATTATGACCAAACTAAACACCGGAAAAAGCAAGGATTGACTTCTATGAACAGTAAAACATTTGCAAGCGACAATTACTCCGGCGTGCATCCGGAGATCATGCAGGCGTTGTTATTGGCCAATGCCGGCCATCGTTCATCGTACGGAGCGGACGACTTCACAAAACGGACTGAAAAAAAATTCAAAAATTTTTTCGGTGACACCGTAGAAGTATTTTTTGTGTACAATGGCACAGGAGCGAATGTTCTGGGATTGAGTGCCATGACACACTCTTTTAATTCAATCATCTGCTCCGACCTGGCACACATCAATGTGGATGAGTCCACGGCCCCGGAAAAATTTCTGGGGTGCAAGCTTATAACCATTCCGACAAAAGACGGAAAAATCTACCCGGAAGAAATTGAAGCAAAAATACAGCGGGTGGATGATCAGCATCATCCGCAGGCGCGCGTGATTTCCCTATCGCAATCAACGGAATATGGTACCGTGTATTCAGTAGCGGAAATAAAAGCTATCGCCTCCCTTGCCAAAAAACATGATCTTCTTCTTCACATGGACGGATCACGTATTTCGAACGCTGCAGTATCACTAAAAAAAGATTTTCGTGAATTCACCTGTGATGCCGGCGTGGATGTTCTTTCCTTTGGAGGAACCAAAAACGGGATGATGTTTGGAGAAGCTGTACTTTTTTTCAATCCTGATCTGGCTACTCATTTTAAATTCATACGCAAGCAAGGAATGCAACTGCACTCCAAGGGGAGATTTATCGGAGCGCAATTTGAAGCGCTCTTAACCAACGATCTTTGGAAAAGAAATGCTATGCACGCCAATACCATGGCCTCGTTACTCGAAAAAGGTTTGCTGAAAATTCCGGGAATAAAAATTACACAATCTGTAGACGCCAACGGAATCTTTGCTATTTTCCCCATAAGCGTTATCCCAGCGTTGCAGGAGAGTCATTTTTTTTATGTGTGGAATGAGAGAACTTCCGAAGTGAGGCTGATGTGTTCTTTTGATACTACCGAAAAAGATGTAGTTGATTTTCTGAAAAACGTACAGGATCAATTAGCCGCGGTTTTGTAGTTAAAAAAACTGAAACTTGTAACCCGGAACGTTTAAACAACTTCAAACTATTAGTGTCTGGATAAAAATTAAAATCATTTCAAAATGTCGAATTTACACGATAGAATTGAGCTTTTTATTTGATCTTAAAAAGAGGCCCACGCTTTTGGCATTCCTTCCGTGTAACGCTCTTTCATAATGCAGCAAGATGCTCACAAAAAAGATTCGCTCTTTTCAAAGGAGTGCTGGTGAGCGTAGAAGAAACCGATTCAGATTCTTCAAGCTGCAGCTTGAAGAATCTGAATCGGTTTAGTAATGCTTAAACGTCGTTTTAAGCATTGTTCTACTTTCAAGGAAGGCGCATGATCTGGCCAGATCATGCGCCTTTCTTGAAAGTTTTTGCCGTGCGGACTACGCTCATATTATGGAATTCGTACTTTCGCTCGCACGGAAAGCACAAACGCAATTAAAACTTGGGGGTATGACATGAATGTTTTCCCGGACAGTAATAATTTCAAACTTCAAACTAAACACTATGGCTAAGATCATAAAAGATACCTCTCCCATCCCGCAGGCCAAACTCATGCGCGTGCTGGAACTTATCGCCCTTTTAAAAGGGAAGGGAAAAACGATCGCCGAAATGGCGGAACGTTTTGATATGAGCGAGCGCTCCATTTACCGTTATCTTAAATTATTGGAAGCCGTCGGTTTTGTGATCGATAAAGATTTTCACAACCGGTATTTCATTTTCACATCCGATGATGAACCCGGATCCACAAACTTTACGATAGAGGAAACGAATATCCTGAAAGAACTTATCCGGAAGGGCGCCTTCGACAGCCCTGTTCGGAATTCCTTATTGAAAAAATTATCACTCAATTCGGATATCGATGACATGCCCAAAGTGGTCATTAAATTAAGGGTAGGGCATCTCATCGAAAAGATATCGGAAGCCATAAAAAATAAAAAACAGGTTGTGTTGAAAGATTATCATTCGGCAAACAGCAATGAGATCAAAGACCGGCTGGTAGAACCTTTTCAATTCGGCACGGACTATCAAAGCATTATCGCGCTGGATACGACCGATAAAAACTGCAAACAATTCAAGCTTGAAAGGATCGGTGAAATTGTGGAAATGAAAAAGAAATATCAGTTTCCGGAACTGCATAAAAAAACCGTGAGCGACATCTTCGGTTTTTTAGGAGATGCCAACACCTGGATAATATTAAAACTCTCCTTGCGCGCATATCTGCTGCTTCGCGAAGATTACCCGCTCTCGGTTCCATTTACAGAGAAGACTGAAGATAGCTATATCTTTCATGGGCCGGTTGCTAATTTTGATGGTGTAGGCAGATTTGTTTTAGGATTGATGGATGAAGTACAAATAAAAGGACCCGCTTCTTTCCGGGAATTTGTGCGTGAAAAAATCGATCGGCAACGACTCGTGAAATAATAGTCATTAGTCATTAGTCATTAGTCATTAGTCATTAGTCATTAGCGTCCCGTTAAAATATTTAAAAAGTTCTTTGACATGTTGATTTACAGAAGTTTAGGTCAATAAAATGACCGTGACGATTTGATTCATAGATTCGTTAAAATCGATTTTATGAACACAGGAAAGTACATTTTCTCTCAAATCGTCTTACATCTTCCTGCACGGATTTTCGATCGTTGTGTTGAACGCTATAAGGGTAATAAATATGTAAAGCATTTCACATGCTGGAATCAATTACTTTGTATGATGTTCGGGCAACTCAGCGCTCGAGATAGCCTTAGCGATTTGCTTGTCAGTATAAATCCTCATAGACCAAAGTTTTATCATTTAGGCTTTGGTAAGAATGTCAGCAAGACTAATCTGGCATTAGCGAATGAAAAGAGAGACTACCGGATCTTTGAAGAATTCGCCTATGCAATGATTAGTAAAGCACGAGATTGTTCATTACCAGATTCGGATTTTAAATTGAATATTTCTGGACCGGTGTATGCATTTGATGCAACGTTAATCGAGTTATGCCTAAATGTTTTTTGGTGGGCAAAATACAAATCAACTACGGGTGCTGTAAAAATTCATACTCTTATCGATATAAAAACTTCCATCCCTTGTTTTGTTCATATAACGGATGGAGCCACTCATGATGTAAACGGTTTAGATGTTTTAGAATATGAAAATGATGGGTTTTACGTCTTAGATCGCGGTTATTTCGATTTTAAAAGACTTTTCACTATCAATTTACATGGAGCTTATTTTGTTACCCGATCAAGGAAAAGACTGGCCTTTAAAAGAATTGAATCACGAAAAGTGAAAAAGAAAAAAGGAATTTTGTGCGACCAAACAATCAATCTTACAACTTTTTACCCAGCTGCAAAATACCCAATTCCACTTCGTAGAATACGATTCTACGACAAGGAGACTGAAAAACGATTTGTCTTTTTACAAATAACTTTGAGCTCAAAGCAGAAGACATTGCTTTACTCTACAAGTATAGATGGAAGATCGAATTGTTCTTTAAGTGGGTTAAACAGCACTTAAAAATTAAATCCTTTTGGGGTACATCTGCCAATGCAGTACGAATCCAAATTTATACTGCTATTATAACGTACACGTTAATCGTAGTCATCAAAAATAAATTAAAATCTTATCAATCAAACTACGAGATCTTGCAAATATTAAGCATTTCCTTACTTAATAAAGAGCCATTAAAAGACCTACTTTCTAATTCTGTAAATCAACATGTCAAAGAACAAAATTATGATCAACTAAAATTTGACCTGTTTTAACGGGACGCTAATGGTCATTAGTCATTAGTCATTAGTCATTAGTCATTAGTCATTAGTCATTAGTCATTAGTCAAATAATATTTTTTTCGATTAGAGTGATATTGTGCGTTTTGAGTTCAGCGAGGATGGGTTCATAGATCCCTTTTTGTATTGGGATGATGACACCCCTTTCTGAGATCTTACCTCTTAATAAAAGACATGCTGCTATTCCCAGTGGCAAGCCAACTGTCTTTGCCATGCCGGTGTTAATGGCATCCTCACCTTTCACAACCAGCGAAGCCTGAACCTCTTTTTCCATTCCGTCTACTTCATATACAAACCGGTGCCACATCACAATCAGATCTTTATCAGGAGGATCAAGCCTCCATTTTTTATTCAGGATATGTTCCAGAATTTGAGCCGGTGTTCCGGCGGTCAATCCAATGCGTTCGTCAGAAAAGAAACCCGACCATTGTAGTTTCTGCAGTTCTGATCCCTGAACATCAACATGCAGCTGTGCGGCAATTTTTTCTTTCACAGAGATTGAAGGGTTGTTCGGGAGAAAGGAGTTGATAAAATCCTGATGGGTCATCGTATCAACATTCTCCACCGTATAAGAATCATCACAACAACCTAGCTGAACAAAAATATTCCAGGCGCTGCAGTATCCTTTCTCCCGGAGGGTGCCACGCAGCATGGTTTGAATTCCTTGAAGATCGTACATCTCTACATAGGAAAGGGAATCTCTGTTAGCATACCCTTCATACTCGCCAAGCCCTTCAACATGAATGGACGTTGTGCGACTGAAGAGTTGTTGATAGGGGATGTATTTATAAAGACCGTTCTCCAAAAATTTCGCAGTACTTTGTCCTGCTATAATAACGTTGCGGGGGTTCCAGGTAAACTTATACCGCCAGGGATTTTCCGGAGCGGTTTCGGGAGCGATCAGGCCACCGGTAAACGACGCTACAGAAATGATCTTTCCGCCATTGGTTTTGATCCTGTCCAGCACATGCATAACACTCATATGATCGATACCCGGATCAAGACCGCATTCGTTCAGAAAGAGAAGATCTTTACGACGGGCTTCACCATCAAACCCACGCATTTCGTTTGAAAGATAACTTGCCGTGATCAAATGTTTTTCCAGTTCAATGCAGTACCGCGCAACAACGGTATGAAGATGAGGCGGCAAAAGGGATATGACAACGGTAGCCTGTGAGATTATGAGCCTGCTCATTCGTTCATCCTGAATATCAAACCGCAATGCCTTTCCTGCCAAGGAATTCCCGATGCGTTCTCTGGCGGCTTGTTCGGAAGAGTCTCCAACAATTACCTGCCAATCATTCTTGTGAGCCTCTTCCATCAAATAGGATATTAAAACAGAAGACGAGCGGCCCGCGCCTAACACCAATATTGTTTTCATTGAATTCCGGTTCAACCCGGTCAATTTAAAATAAGATCGTGAATATTATGCAAAATAAAGCACTCATACGATGTGGTCTGGCATTTTATGAATTTCAGTTCTAAGTAACTAACTTACCGTAAGCCACCGTTCTATGAAAGAATTTACACTGATCGATCATCTGGAGGATCTGGATGCCGAGTCAAAATACCTGGTCCACAAAGCGAAAGAAGCTGCTCTTCATGCCTATGCACCATACTCCAAATTTATGGTAGGCGCAGCGGCCTTGCTCGACAATGGTAAAGTCGTTACTGGAACGAATCAGGAAAATGCAGCCTATCCATCGGGTATGTGTGCCGAACGTGTGGTGTTGTATGCCCTATCGGCTCAGTATCCGGAACAAAAAATTGTGAGACTTGCCGTTGCAGCCAGGCGAAAGAATGGAAAAGATCTTGTGCCCGCTACCTCCTGCGGGCCCTGCCGTCAAGTGATGCTTGAGTTTGAGGGAAAACAAGCTGATCCTTTCAAAGTTGTTATGCTGGGACCGGATAATCGCTGGGTTGTGGCTTCTTCAGCCGAAAGTTTGCTTCCCTTCAGTTTCAGTAAATCCAATCTTGAACATGGACATAATACCTCCGGTCATGAATAGTATATTTTGGCTTTCGCCATATTTTACTTTATTTGGGATATGAAGTTTCTTCGCGATATCTCCTTAAAACAATTTACCGCCGGCTTACTTGCCCTACTGTTTTTGGTTCTTGTCACGGAGTACTTTGTGATACGAACGAAGCTTCGAGCGTTAGAGGATGTAGAAATGAAAACCGACTATGTGCGCCATGCGCAGGTTGCCAGTCAGCAGGTGGCACTGAAAATTCAACACTATGCCGAAGGACAAAAAGAATTAAATGCCGAAATAATTTCACGACTCGAAAATCAGGATCATCTTTTAAAGACATTGGGAGATGGCGGAAGAATAGAGGGGTCGGATTCTTTTCTGAAGCCATTATCGCGCCTGTCAAAAATTACGTTCGATAATCTGGAAAGGAGCTGGAAAGATTATAAAGAAAATGCAGTCGTTATCCTTATCGAACCTGAAGAGAATGAAATTACATCCGCCAATCTGTTACCTCCGGATTCGACACTAGCCGACACGATTCAACACCAGCCCATCGAAGTCAATAAAAGAATAAGCAATCCAAGGGTAGCAATGGCAAAAACACTGCTGGCCGGTGAATGGCTCACGCTATCAGATTGGTATGAGAGGCTTATTGGCGATTTAAAGCAGGAAGAGAATCAAAAAGACAATTCGCTTAATGTCTGGTTTATCCTTTTTGTTATTCTGGATCTCGGTGTTTTGTTTCTTGCCTACGTTGTTTTTATTCAATTTATCATTAAGCCCATAAAAGAACTGGAAGAGAACACCGCGATGAAGATCCAGTCAAAAGGGTTTCCGGAAAATGAAATCGGTTCCTTAACACATCAGATCAATGATACGATCGAACAACTGAACGATGCAACCGAATTTGTAGAAAGAATTGGCGAGGGCGATCTGGAGATTAATTATCGTGATCTCGACGTCCATTATGTAAGCGGAAAGAATAAACTCGCCGATTCATTGATTTCTATGCAGGCCAAACTGAAAGCGCTTGGTGAGGAAGAACAAAAACGCAAATGGTCGAACGAAGGACTGGCAAAATTTGTGGATATTCTCCGGTCATCAAATGACAACATTCACAAACTGGGGGATAGTATCATTTCAGCCTTGGTGCAGTATACCGGCTCCAAGCAAGGAGGTCTCTACATACTGAACGACGAACGTGAGTCCAACAAACACCTGGAGCTTATAGCACTCTTTGCCTTTGATACAAAAAAATACGATAAGCAAAAGGTAAAGCTTGGAGAAGGGATTCTCGGACAGACTTTTCTGGAACAGGAAACCACTTATCTGCTGGAAATACCGGAGGATTATGTTCGGATCACTTCCGGGCTGGGAGAAGCCAATCCGAAAGCCATCTTGATCGTTCCCTTAAAAGTTGATACGATATCGTATGGAATTGTAGAACTTGCTTCTTTCAAGCCTTACCAGCCGCATGAAATAGCCTTTGTTGAAAAGCTGGGAGAAACCATTGCTTCTACGCTTGCTTCCGTTAAATCCGCCCAACGCAACCGCCAGCTTATTGAACAATTTCAGCAGCAGACTGAAGAGATGAGAGCTCAGGAAGAAGAAATGCGCCAGAACATGGAGGAATTGCAGGCCACGCAAGAGGAAATTGCGCGTAAAGAGCGAGATTACATTGCCAGAATACAAGAACTTGAAAGCAAACCTCAAGACAGTTACAAAGAGGAGTTGTTAAAGCTACGGGAAGAGATCGCTAAAAAAGAGAACCATTACAAACAATTAATTACAGAACTGGAACAAAAACTAGAAGAAAAACCTGCCCGAGGCAATGATTGGGAAGTAGCCCAGGAAGTAGAAAAAGCCCTCAAAATCAACTTGGAAGCCCTTCGTATAACACAACAGGAACTGGAGCGCAGAACCGATAAAAATTAAGTTAATTTCAATTTATAAGTTTTTTAAAACCCTTTTTTTCAATTAATTAGTGTCCTTTAGCTAAATTCATTACATAAAGAAGGTTTTGGCGTAGAGGATGGTGTAGATAATATTATTTATATTGAACGCCTCTGGAGTTAGATTTAAGAAATTTTTACTTTTTGCTTATAACGGACCCTTTGCATGCAGGATATTGACATTGCCGATTTAAAAAGAATCTCGGAATTCATCTACCAGAAGTACAATTACGACTTCAGAAATTATGCTATGTCTTCTTTCAAAAGAAGAGTACTTCGAATCATGGAGTTGAAAAAACTTAGCGTTGATGCATTACTGAAAAAGCTGAATGAATCACCCGCTTTCATTAACGAGTTCCTCGATGAGCTTACCGTGAACGTAACAGAAATGTTCCGTGATCCCAACTTCTGGCGAATCATGCGTGAAGAGATCATCCCGGCGATCTTATTAAATCATAAACAATTCAAAATATGGCATGCCGGCTGTTCCTCAGGTGAGGAGGTTATTTCCATGTGTATCATGCTTAAAGAGATGGGCATTTTGCACGATGTTACCCTGATCGCCACCGACCTGGATGTCAATATTTTGGAACGCGCTAAAATGGCCTCCTACCCTGTTAAAAACATGGAGTTGAACGAAAAAAATTACATCCGTTTTCAGGGAACAGGTTCTTTTAAAAATTACTATAAAGAAGAAAACGGCATGGCCGTATTCAATAAAGATTTGTTTATAAATGTCTCCTTCCGTAAGCACGATCTTGTGCTGGGCGACATCTTTAACAAATTTGATCTGATACTGTGCCGTAATGTAATGATCTATTTTAATCAGGCCTTGCAAAATGAAGTACTGAAAAAATTTCATGAAAGCTTGTTCAAGTATAGTTACCTGGCCATTGGTTCGAAAGAGTCGTTGATCTGGTGTGATTATGCCAATCGCTTCATTGTTGTGAATAACGAAGAGAAAATTTATAAGAAAATAAAAGATTAGTGAAGCTGTCATAATTTCTAATGAGCAAATACAACTTAAATAACAGCTACAAAGCCGTTGTTATAGGGGGCTCAGCAGGCAGTTTCCAGGGTGTGGTAAAGATCCTGTCGCAACTGCCTAAAGGGTTTACCTTGCCTATAATCATGTGCCTCCACAGGCTTAAGCATGTGCGGCACGGGTTTGTGGAAGCATTGTCTATAAAAAGTGTGGTGCAGGTAACTGAACCGAATGATAAAGAACCGATTAAAAAAGGATGTGTGTATCTCGCTCCGGCAAACTATCACATGTCTGCAGAACTTGGAAATTATTTTGCATTGTCAACCGAAGAAATGATAAATAACTCAAGGCCAGCCATCGACATTACATTGGGAACATGCGCCTATGTTTACAAGGAAAAACTCGTCGGCATACTACTCTCAGGCGCAAACCGCGATGGGGCCTTTGGCATGAAACAGATTCATGAACGTGGTGGGCTTACCATCGTACAGGAACCTACGGAATGCATGATCGATACCATGCCCAAGGCGGCGCTGGCAGTCACAAAGATTGACCATGTGTTAAAGATCGAGCAAATAGTACAGTTTTTAATTGAATTAGATAAGCAGTACCGATGATACGCATATTCAAAGATTCTTACAGGCTTACCTTGTTGATCGCTACAATCTTCTTCGTAAGTATTTTAGTATCGGCTTATGTCTTGTATACACTCCCGCATAACCTCCAGGTGATGGATGGC
>JGI24890J29729_1000662_pt1 | contig 20072 bp, 18 predicted proteins | sample FreactcultureFD7_FD_29729 | JGI IMG/M metagenome (IMG submission 29729)
AAGGCATTAGGTAAGGCGTATAGTGGCTTTGATGTCACCATTAGTGGATTTATGACATTTTTATGACATGTCTATGACATTGGGCGCGCTGGCAAAACGGAAACGCCCCGCTATAAGGAAACAAACCTCAACTGATAACAAATGACGCTTCAACTACTTAATGGTGATTGCTTGGAACTGATGAAGACCTTACCTGACAAGTCTATTGATCTCTTCCTATGTGACCTGCCGTATGGGTGCTTGACGGGTGGAGCAGGTAAAGAGAAGGCCAAACGAAATGCTGCTGGTGATGGTGGAGTGATAGGTGGATGCAAGTGGGACATACCGATAGATCTTGCGGCGTTTTGGATACAGGTGAAGCGCCTATGTAAGACGGATCATACACCCGTGCTGATGTTCTGCACGGCGAGATTTGGTTACGAACTGATTAAGTCGAACGAGGCGTGGTTCAGGTACGACCTCGTGTGGAACAAGATGCGTGGTGTGTCGTTTCTACAAGCGAACAAGATGCCGATGCGGTCGCACGAACTTATCTATGTGTTCTCCAAGAAGGGTGCGACCTATTACCGAAAGGACAGAGAGGGTAAGTTTAAGGGGACGGAGAAGACAAGGAAGGACATTGGTGATACTAATGTCTATGGAGATGCGAAGGCAATTCATTCTGCTCCTACTTCCAAGACCCATCGTTGTGTTCTCTCTGTTGTGGATTGTCCTACATCATCAGGAAGGGGTAATCACCCGACACAGAAACCCGACGACCTATATGAGTGGCTGATTACCCGTTACTCAAAGGAGGGCGACACGATACTTGACCCGACAGCAGGATCGTTCGCCTCGTGCTTCACAGCCAAGCGCCTTGGTCGTAATGCAATCGGAATTGAGATGGATAAAGAGTTCTACGAGAAGGCTATGGAGAAAACGGAACTGCGCCCGTCATAGAAAACTAATATCAGTTGAAATATAAAATGGCCGACGCTCCTAAAACGCTGACCGAGAGTAGCAAGTTAAAGTATAAGCAGGCGACGGATCGCATTGAAGCCGCCAAGCTCGACCTTGACAAGCCCGATGAGGTTATCGCATGGATTAGGACTAAGGGCGGTAACTCAACACAGCGTACTTACCTGTCTGCAATCAAGTATAAGCTTGGCAAGGAGTATCATAAAGAGTATGCCGCTGAGATGCGGGTTCTCATGGGTCAGCAGATAGCCAAGGACGATAAGCAGGAGCTAACTGAGAAGCAGAAAGAGAACTACATACCATATGAAAAGCTTGTTGAGATTCAGCAGGAATGGGCTGACAAGGATAAGACTGAGGAGCAGTGGAAGAGTTATGTGATCGCATCGCTTTACACTCTCAATGCGCCCGTCCGCGCGGACTATGGCGAAATGAAGGTATTTGGACGTGGTGACAGCCGGCGCACAACTGGGAATGAGTTGATTTGGCGTAAGAAGAAGCCGGTGTTTATCTTTCGGGAATACAAGACTAAGAGCCGTTATGGAGATGTTACAATCCCTCTATCAAAGAAACTCACAGCTGTTATTGGAGAGTGGTTCGCGCATCTTGGAAAAGTTCCTAAGTATCTGCTTGATGCTAAGCTTACGCCTAATTATCTACTTGGGGAAATTCAAGACGCATTCATCAGTACCGGAAAGAAAGTTGGAGTAGATTTGTTGCGCCACTCGTATATCCAGCACCACCTACCGCCGATTGCAACCGATACAGAGAAGCGTAAAGAGTTGGCTGGTCGCATGCTTCACTCAATAGATCGCCAGCAGGCATATTACTCTAAAAATGTTTAGAGCGATGGGTGAGCCCGTTTGTATGCTGCGAGATTGATTCCAAGTGAGATTGAGTTACCCCACAACAGATAGTACGACAAGTAACCGGCACGCTTGGGGTCGTGCGTGTCAAGATCTTTTTTATGACGAATTCTGTATCGTTCGCGACGCTCGGTGTCGTGATGCTGCGTGAAGTCTTGATACCCGACCGCGCCGAACTTGGTGTGTGTGCCGTCCTTGAACTCGGCCACCCACTTATGTATCCCGTCGTTCGCTCGTCTCAACTGCATTACTCTCAGGCGCAGATTTGATTGGAGTTGGAGGTATGCGAATTGATAGGCGATCCTGATAGATTTGGACTGGTTCAAGCCCATTGACCTCGGGCGGCTTACTAATAGCTGTCTTACTAAATTTGGATTGAAAGTAGGCTGTGCTTTCCGGTGGCAGCATCGGGCTAATCTCTGCGAGCCGGTCGTAGTCGCTGCGTATCATTTTTAGCATATTGCCAGCTGTCATACGTTCGTTGCGCGGTAACGAGAGTTCAATGAGAAGGAAGCGGTGTTGCTTGGCGTACTGAATGGCGCTGATCCGGTGACCCTCTGCACGACGGCTCCAACCAAAATAACTATTGACCGTTTGAAGTGTAGATACAAACAGAGAGCCAACGCCCAGTGTAACAGACGATAGCATTTGGTTATTGTCAAACATGTAACCGCTGCCAACCGAACAGAAGCCGACCACGGCTGACAACACGATACACGGAAGTTCAAGGAAGACCTTGCGATTGGAAAAGATGCCTTCTGCGTGCTTGTGAAGAACGGATAGACATTCGCTCTTCTCAGCTGTTTCTTTAAAGTATGTTTCAAGTTGCACCGACCATTGAACGCCGGAGAGGTCTTCCTCAGTCATTATAAAAAGACAACAAAACGGATTTGTTTGATTTATATATGGAGAGATGGCTTGCTCGTTCTATTGAATTTGCCAAGCGCGGTGGCCTACCTAACAAGTATGGTTTAACACCGCGTCCAACTACCACCTCGCACAAACTCTCGTCCATGTTGCCTAATCATCTCGTCAGTGATCTCTTGCTCGCACCCCATATATGTTATGTAAGCGACCTTGACCGGTTTATGCAACCTCGTCCATTTAGCGCCGACTCCGGACCAGTGCTGCGCTAAGCGTTGATTCAGGTTCATTGTGATCCCGACATACCAGCAGTCATCTTCAAGTTCAAGAACATATACGATGGGCTGGACGAGGATTGGTTCAAGGTGCATTGTAGCATCGTGAGATTTAAATGTTTGGATACGAACAATAGCAATGCCCGTGATTAACGGAGAGATGATTAATGTGCTGACCGACCAAGTTGCGTTCCAGCGTTACATCAACAATTACAGAGCTCTCCAACGGGCTAAGAAGGCGTATTACGAGAGGAACAAGGAGGCTATCCTCGCCAAGAAGAGAGAAAAGTATGCCGCCGCCAAGGTCGCCACCCCGGACGTTCAATCCATTTAAATATTCTCAGTATATACTAACAAATGACAACGCTGCGGATCGCCAAGGGGCTTCACGCATCGTATAAGAACTTTGCTGTGAAGAGTGTGGAGGAAACCCTCATTGCTCTTCAAACAAGAACAGACTGCTACGAGGTGTTGAACGAGGGATTCAACCGGTTCTATGGTGACATTGACGGGAAGGTCATGGAGAGCGCCACCGAGGAAGAGTTCAATGAGATTAAGAAGAAGACACAGGAGGTATTGACTACCTATCTCGCTCACGAGGAGTATGCGCTGATGGAAGCCTGTTCGTATCTGTTACACAAAATCAGCTTCCGGTTTGTATTTAAGAACATCAAGGCAACCAAGCAGGACAACAAGGAGATTATCAAGCTTGCTGCAAAGGAGCTGACGTTCCCCGAGGGCGTGAAGATTGACACCGGTGTCTATGGGGCGAATCAAAAGATCCGTATGCTCGGCAGTAACAAAGATGGTGAGAATAGACCATTGAAGTTGATTGTCGGTGAGCCGATTGACACGCTTATCTCGTATTGCCCTGATGGGTGCAAGGAGGCTGTTGCGCCCAAGAAGGTTGCCAAGGTCAAGGTCAAGGCGGCTGATCCTATGCTGATGCGCCTTCTTGATGAAACTGACATCAAGCGCATCGATGAGTATGAGACGTGGATACAGATGGGTATGGTCTGCTTCAACATGGATACAGATGTGTCTGTGTGGGAGAACGTGAGCTCCCGTTCAACCAAGTACGTTCCAGGTGAGTGCGAGAAGAAGTGGCGCACTTTTTACAAGGGTTCTGTTGGCATTGCTACCCTGTGGGCGTGGTTGAAGGAGGACAGACCGCAGATGTGGGAGGAGTTGAATGGCGATGACTATGAATACAAGAAGACTGAGTTTGAGAAGACGCATTTTAAGTTACTGAATCCGTCGTCGTTTGGTTACCTTGACTGCGATGGTATGTTCTTTCTCAAAACACACGCAGAGCTCTTGCAAGACGAACGAAATAACAAGTGCGGCGATGTGCCATTTATGACGCTGTGGGAAGCTGACCCCAAGATCCGCACCTATGACAAACTTGTCTTCAAGCCCAAGCAGTCTGTACCGGCTAACTATTACAATCTGTTTGAGGACTTTGGCTGTGGAATCAAGGGCGACATCTCTGTTATTCAAGAGGTTTTGATGACCCTGTGTAACAATGATCGCAAGGTGTTTGACTATGTGGAGCGATGGGTAGCTAACATCATTCAAAACCCGAGCCGGAAGAATAAGACTTGCGTTATCTTTCAAAGTGACACACAGGGCGCAGGTAAGGACACGTATGGTGACTTTATCTGCTCCATTCTCGGTCAGTATGCAGTCAATATCATTGATGCGCCGAATGAGATCTTTGGCAGGTTCTCAGCTCAACACAAGCAGCGTCTATTTATCAAGTTTGAGGAAGCGCCGTTCATTAACAACCACGCTCACCGAGAGATGTTTAAGGCGCTGATTACCTGCGAGAAGAAGGAGTTTGAGGACAAGGGTGTTAAGCCTATGACCCTTGACTGCTACTATAATGTGATGATGACAACCAATAACAAGGTTCCGGCATTGTTGGAGGACAAGGAGCGTCGCATGGTTCTTATCAAGTGTAGTGAGGAGAAGGTTGGCAAGCATCAGTGGTGGAAGGAGGCGCACAAGGTTCTTCACACACAGGAGACCAAGGACGCATACCTGTATTATCTATCTACTCTTGATCTTAGTGACTTTGACCCACGTGAGCGCCCACACACAGAGTTCTATGATGAGACCCGCCTTGCAACACGCCCGTATCATGCGCGATTCTTCCAAGACCAAATCTGCGAGAACACGGAGGCCGAGACGCTGAATTGGAGGGCTCGTGAGTTATACCGGCAGATTATCGCTAAGAACGAGAAGTTTGAGATCACAGAGACATCGTTAGCCAGCATTCTCAAAACCCAGTACGGCGGCGTGGTTACCAAGAAACAGGACAAACACGGCGCATCATACACATTTGACGTTACAACCATGCGGGAGCATCTCAAACAAAAGTGTTGGTGGAGCGACTTTTATTGAGGTGGTGGGTCACCACCAACCCACCACCATACCCACCACCAACCCACCACCACTCTTTTCTTATCTATTTTGATTAGAAATAGATAGATAGGTAAAAAGTATAGGTAAGGTGGTGGTGGGTATGGTGGGTTGTAGGCAAATCGTTTGGGTGGCAAAAAAAACTGAAAAAAGTGGGACTTGCAAAAAACGAGTGTCAGTTATTCCATAGCGATTTGCCAGACACCCATAACCCACCATCTCACCACCGTAGTATATACTAACCATTGTTACCAGCCCACTCTTGATGCCGGGCGCTCTTGGTATGCGTGTATTTGCTTATTTCCTTGAATGAAGCGCCGCAGTCACACGTGATCGTCCCGCTGTGTTTGTCTCGGTAGGCCTTGTTGTACGCCTTCATGCATTCGCTTTTTGAACGCACGGGTCGTGTGAGGTCTAAGTGATGTTTAGCACGACAATCACACTCAGTAGGTTTCGCCTCAGCGTGTTTTCGTTTCAATTCCATTACCTCGGCTTGATTCATTTGTTATTCCGCTGGGTTTTTTAACCCCGTAGAATAGCAAAGATGTCTATTACTGAAAAGGAAGAGGTTGAGCTCCTGTATGCATTGAAGCAGTTGCCGGATTTTGAGAGCTTCCCGCTCCCTGATAGCTGGTATGAGAAGTATAAGTTGGCTAAGCCCAGAGTCATCAACCCAAGGCAGTTCATAGAAAGTAATTATGCGATGGAGATGGCACTTGCGCCTAAGGATCTGCCGCCCATCATCATTGACGAGCCGCAGCAGGGAGGTAAGTTAGTTGCTGTTCCGGACGAGCCGATGCCTCATGTTGAGGTCAGGTCACGCCCGTTTGAGTGGGATAACACAAAGCCGTTCCCAGCCGTGCTTATACGAGACGACGACCCAGTGCTTCAAGGGACAGCTTCCCAACCTCATACGTCGTCTTCTGGATCTTCTGCCGAGCCGCAATCCCACCAGGGCGCATTGGAAACGGAGCAACCGGCTCATAAATCGTCGTCTCCTTCAAGCGACGAATTGACGGGCGGATACCAGCCTGATAGTCAAGCGGCTCCTCAAACTTGATATTCTCCTCTGCAAAGATGTCTTCCATTCCGTAATGAACCACAGCGTCCTTAGGAATATCGAGCGGGGCATCAACAAGATAGACCGGCGCATTAAACAGAGCAGCACCTTCCACATGGCTAAAAAGCTGATTGGATTTGAGAGGCACATAACCCATCGTACACTTTGGGTGCTTGGGATCAGCAATGAACGGCTTGGCAATCCACTTTGACACATTGAACGTAGGCTTCTGTGGCTTGGGCGCAGAGATCACATCGCTTCCGGGAACAGAGCGTCCAACCGCAATGCCACGACGACGACGATTCAGCGGTTTTGCATCAATCACGCCGATCTGTGAAGACACAATCATTTACCCTTTTCATCACATTTAAAACCCGAACACCTTGTTTAGTAGTTCGCTCCCTGAAACGATACGCTCCTTATGGACTACCTTTTCAACGGGTTTCTCTACAACCTTCTCAACCACCTTTTCCACCTCTTTTGGTGCAAGCGCAGACAAAATGGAAGCCTTAACTCCCTCCAAGTCTGCCGCAGTCACGCCAGGTGTCCGTGGCTTACGCGTCCTTGTAACCACCGGTCGCTCAGCCATCTCAACCTTCTCGGGCTTAACCACCTTGGTCTTGGGCTTGGGGACAAACTTGGGTAACGGCGTGTCAGCTGGCACCTCACCCTTAGCCTTCTTCTCTTCTACTTCCATGCGCTCTTTTGCGAGAGCCTCACGCTTGGCCTTCATAACCTCCATACCCTTCCGCAGGTTAGCCAGCTGTACCTCATTGCACTTGCGCTTCTCCTTCTTAACCGGCTTTGTCTCGGGCTCACTATCGCTCATTTAACAGATATACAGGAACTTTTCTTGGAAAAAACTATTGGTAAATCGGCAGGAACACCTTGGGGAAGAACATAATACGGGCTGATACGGTGATGTCGGCTACGGTCACGCTCGTAATCTTGACTTGCCAAAACACACGCCACGTGCCGCCTGATGTACCGGCTTTGACACTCCAAAACCTTATCGCCGATAGGTCGCCGCTGCCTGAATTGATTTGGATTGCAGTAGGCACACATAAAGGTATCCAGTTGCCGTCAAACCCGCCAGGGAAGTTGGGTGCTGTGATCGGCGTGCTAATCTGCTCTCCGCTGTCTAATGCACCACTCATGTTAAATGTCTGTATGAAGACCGCTTCTGTGAAACCAAACCCACTGCCGTCAGTAAGCGACTTGTTGATTACGAGGTTATTGGTCGTCAGCTCAGGAATCGCTGTGTCTCCAAAGGTTAGGTTATTGATTGTCACTGAACCCGAGTTAGCACCAATGATAAGCGGTTCGTCTGGCTGTGAATCAATCGAAGCCATCTGTGTGATTGCGCCGCCCTGAATCGCAGAAAAGGTCGTTGCGAGGTTGCCAATCGCCATCACGCCCTTCGCATAGGTAGGACCAATAGGCACAACGGCAAATTGGAGAGCGCCAGTGCTCGTCATGTTGAACGGAGCGCTAATGAAATTGACCCACTGATTAACACCCGCCGTTGAGTTGTAGATCTCCGTACTTGACCCGACATCAATACCATTAGGCCACCACAACAGAGTAAAGGCTACTTGTGCGAAGTTCTCTGCACCGCCCCATGTTCCACTTAGAAGCACAGACCTACCTGGCTGTATGTCTTCCAACAGGGGTGAGTTATTTGGGATATTCAAAAAGTTCAAGCCATACGAATACTGAACGATTTGGTAAGAGAACGTCGCCTGAGGCGGTGGAACAGGTCCAGCACCATACGGCGCAAAGTCAGGACCAGCCGCCAATGATGCGATACCGCCCTCTCCATAGTAACCTCCAAGAGGCGTAACCCAACTGATATTGTGCCAATCAGGGTTAGGAATATTGGTTCGGCCTATTCCTGCAACGAGCGACACAGACGGATCATTGAAGTATTCCTGATTCTCCTTAAATAGAGTTGTCTGCTTACCCGACAGCGTATTCACGAGAACGATGTTATTGTTATTAACATTGACCGTAGAAACTGCTGGACGAAGCGACCATGTTGGGGTATTATCAGGTCCCGTCGGCCCAGTGTAGCCAATTGGTCCTGTCACGCCTGTATATCCCGTAGGTCCCGTCACCGAAGATGCCGCACCCGTAGGTCCCGTGGGTCCAGTTCCAGGTGGTCCTGTCGGTCCCGTCACCGTAGACGCAGCACCAGTAGGTCCTGTACGCCCCGTAGGTCCAGTCGGTCCAGTTACCGTTGATGCCTGACCGGTCGGACCAGTATAGCCTGTGGGTCCGCTTGGTCCAGTAACACCAGTCGGTCCAACAGGTCCTCCACTTGGTCCCGTAGGTCCTGTTACTCCTGCGCCAACCGGTAATCCGTTAAAGAGGATATTTGACCCAGTCATATTGATCGTGCTTGTTGCCGCAATATTCACATTGGACGAGGAAGTGAGGGTCATATTTGTTCCGTTCAGGGTCAGGTTTGATCCGCTCGTAATATCCAACACATTTGACGCTGTGGAGATTGCCATTGTCCCAGCGCCGAGCGACCGCAGGATCATTGTGCCTCCTGAGGTAGGTGCGGCTTGCATAAGAATAGAACCAGTCTGCGTCACGTTCAAATCCCCGTTGCTTCCTACATAGGTCAGTCCGTTCTTCGTATTAACATAGGCGAGGTTAGAGGTGGTTAGATCAAAGTAACTCGCATTGATGGTCGTTGTGCCGTAGTTTGAAATGGTAAAGTTGCTTCCGGATTGGCTGAAACTACCGCCGTTCGATGAAGCGAGGACGATGTCTTGTGCCGTGAGTTCAAGGGGTTCGTTGTTGTTGTAGTTCGTCAGCAACCTTGTCGCATTAGAGTAGATGCCTAATATTCCGTGTCCGTTCGTCCCGATTTGAACTGACCCGTATGCATTGACATCGTACGCTTGTCCCGCCGTAGTAGTCATGTTGCACGAGGTATTCATAACATAGTTGCTATTGACGATGATGTTGGCGGTATAACTTTCCTGCCTCAATCCACCCGAAGCATAAATCTCGATTCCTGTAACAGTCGGTCCAAGTTTGATGTAGTGTGGAAACGCTGTGCCCTGTGAGATATTGATTTGTGCGTAGGTGTCGTCGCTTGCCGATATTTCTAACGACGCTGTGCCGCTGATGTTAGGCACATTGTAGAGACCATAGGTGCTTTGAAAGTCCATGATCGTATAGACATTAATAGGCGATCCTGCTGGTCCTTGCATGTAAGCCAAGTTAGAGAACCCACGCGAGTCCATATCTACGCCAGAGGGGTTTATGCACGGATAGTAAGACCAGTTCGAAGTATCGCTTGATGAACCTGCGTACGGAACGCCGTTGAAGTAGAAGTTAGACCCAGTGAAGTAGATGTTAGATGCTCCCGCATTGATATTCAGGTCTGTATAGTTGGTGTTGATGTAGGGCGTAATCACTTGGTCTGTTGCCCTAATATTACTGCCGTAGAGGTTTGATGCCTCCACCACATTAAACCCGCTGATCCCCGACGAGTTGTTGCCTGCTATGTTGCTACTGAATATCGTAAGAGCTGTGTTGATATTCAGATTTGCCGCCGGTGCGATCGTTATATCACCAGCGAAAGAGGTTATGCTCGGCGTAGCGATTGTAGGTGTCGCCATAGAATCGTCGGCACTGAAATATCTGCAATTGATGTTACAGAAGTTATAGATGGCGGAGTTGTTGCTGTTGCCGTTAATCTCTACCCATTGGCTACTACGTGCGCCAATCAGCAGGTTAGAGCCAGAGTAGTTGCAGATATTATCCACATACATCGTGTTCTGTACCACCGTGCCGTTCTGGCCGTACAGGTAGATTGTTCCCGCGTCTGGTGGTGTGGCTGGTGGAGTAGCATTTGCGATAATCTTGACTCCGAGTTGGCCATACAAGTAGTTGACGCCGACAGTGGAAAAGGCAGGACGAAAGCCGAGCGATGCGTAGGACAGAACACCAGCGCCGCCGATCTTCACCGCAGAGGTCGCAGTATACACTGAACCCACCGGAGTTTGTGCATCCAGCACGATCAGGCCTCCTGTCGCATAATCAAGCGGAGGAGCACCTACAACTGCGCCCTGTGCGACCATGTTAATCTCACCATTGATGCCGTTTGAGTAGCCACCTGCGGAAGTAAGATTGATGCGCCCACGATTGCCGTTAGACGCATTGAGGTTGATGTCGCTGTACGCAGATACAACAGAACCCTGCGAGGCGTTCAAGTTGATGATACGCGCAGTTTCGTTAATGTTCGTCACAGAGGTCAAAGACAATACATTGGAGGTGATTGAGTTGTTGATGGCATTGCCGTTCATCTCGACCTGATGGATTGCTGGATAGTTCGCCCAGTTCGAACTTGATGCAGGTGATCCAGCCGGTCCAGTCATTCCTGTCGGTCCAGTCACGGTCGATGCAGGACCAGTCGGCCCTGTCCGTCCAGTCGGTCCAGTTGGACCAGTTCCTCCTGCCCCTGTTCCACAACAGCAATCTCCCGAATACAGCGTAGGATAGGCGATAATCACGATGCCTGATCCTCCTGCCGCACCATCATTACCCGAACCTCCACCTGAACCTCCGCCACCTCCACCTGTGTTTGTCCCACCAGCAGCACCATCACTAAACGCCGCACCGCCATTACCTCCACCACCAGTTCCACCACCACCGCCACTACCAAAGTTCGTTCCGCCACCTCCACCACCAGCGACCGTGTAAGAAGCACCATAAATCACATATGTTCCGCCGTTTCCTGCTGTTTGTGTAGAACCAGCAGCACCCATACCACCACCGCCACCGCCATAACCCACACCGCCCGAAGCACCATTGAACCCGACTGACCCCGTGCCTCCTGCGTATCCTGAACCCTGCCCGTTTCCACCGCCTCCACACCCACCATTTTTTCCAACCACATCATTCCAACCACCGCCGCCACCACCGCCAATCGCACTTATACCAAAGAAAGAACTTGTCCCGCCATTTCCACCGGGATCACCGCCCGTGCTTCCTACTCCTCCTGCCCCTACGACGACAGATGTAGAACCTCCTGCCGTCACACAAGTTCTAACTGCCCCACCACCGCCACCTCCACCGCCGATGTAGAGAGAACCACCACCTCCACCACCGCCAACCACAAGCACTTCAACACACATCGTAGCAGGTTCAGTCAAGGCAAACGTTCCCGAAGAAGTGAAGGTATGAAAAGTAAAGCCATTTGCAGTTGTGATCGTGCCGCCTGTTGCGACGACTGGTATGGTAGATGGTCCAGCAGGGCCAGTTGGACCTGTTGAACCTATATTGTTTCCGTTCCCGTTCCACTGGGGTCGGAGCATTTGTGATTAGTCAAGGAAGTAATGTGATGTAAAAATCTAATAGAACAAGCCAAGAGCGATCTGCGTATTGAAGTTAGGAGGCTGGTAGAAAGGAGAGCCGTTATCATCGTATAGCTCAACCGTGATCTCATAAATCTCATTGGGCGTGGATAAGCTTGGTGTCTCTACTGAGTTTGTTGTGTAAGGATTGACGTTCAGTGACGGCACTTGGATTGGCACAGATGCAATCAAGTTCTTCTTGTTATACATATCAACACCGCCGCCGATGGAACAAGAGACATAAACACCGACATTCTGGACTCCAAGCAAGATCGGGTTTGCATCAGCATAAAAGGCAGTATTACCAGTCGGAACGCCCGTTGATGTAGCAACTCCACGCTGGGACGCTGAACCCCACCAAAGACCAGTGGAAGCATAAGCCATCGCAAATCCAAGACGCGCATTCATGCTGATACCCTCAACGTAAGGTTGTGCGGTAGAACTCGCCCATGTCTGCGCCACATTTGTAGCACCATTCATGCGGATACGATTGTTAGGGTTTGTCGTGCCACGCAGAAGGTCCAGCACATTCGGGTCATCGGCAGCAGCAGGGGCAATATACTTTGTGCCGTTTCCAGCAATCGTGAACTTACGGGCAGCAGTGTCGTATGCGAAGGTCACCTCACCAGCAATCCAAGTAGGATTATAAGTGGCCGAATCACCACCCGCACCTGCCGCCAAGTTCAGTGCCGCCGCGAGTTCAGTTCCCGAGTTGAAGTACTTGTTAATCGTGTAGGCAGTGAATCCAGCATACGGCACATAACTCGAAGGAAGCAAACGGATACAATGGAGGTTGGCAAGAGTAGTAATATTCGCCTGTGTAGTCGCCTGTGAATAGTAAAAGAACATGAGACCTGACTGATCGTTCAGTTGCAGGGAGGAATTCACAAAGTTCGCGCTAATCAACTGGATACCCTTACACCCCAGCAGAGGATTCGGCAACCGGTTTGTGAAGCGGTAGTACACGCCGTTCGGGTTTTGCAGTTCCAAGTTTGGATCGGCAAATGCGTCCAGCTGCATCTTATCTGGGTGATTGAGAGTCGCCATTTATCATTCTGCTATACATTATTCCTTGTAGGTCAGTTTCATTGTAAAGGTACAGATAGCGTTGTTCGTTAGATAATAGGGCTCGTCCATCTCATCGCGTAACTCAATTCCAATGGTATAGATGTCACTATCATAAACCTTCAACGCATCATCGATGTAATGCTGGTAATAGCCAACTCCCAAGTTACCGGCGTTCATGTTGACAATGGCAAGGAGATTTGTGCTTCTTTGCGTATTGAGAGTTGAGCCGCCTACGATCGTTGCATAGACCGACACAATTGAAGTATAGACCAAGTTGGCATAACCCTCGGCCGTATAGACCTGTGTAAGAACTGCCTGTTCCTGTGGTGTGAAGCCTTCTTCTGCGCTATATGCTAAGTAAAGTGGAATAGGTCGCATGCGCCGGAGATAGTTATAAGCCTCAATATTCACGGCTGTCTGCGTAGGATCAATATAAAACACCGAGGGATTGAACTGCCCGTTCCACGTGAAACCCAAGATCGTATTGAGTAAGCGCCTTGGTGACGGATTGAACGGCTGACCTGGGATTCCATAAGGAAACCCAAACAGAGCGCCGCCTCCAAGACCAATCAGCATAAAGTCATAACGAGAGCTAATGGTGTATAACCCCATTGTAGGTGCTACTGCGCCACTCTGCGTGCTCCACTTTTGCAGAGACCAAAACAGCGAGTTACCCGATGGATACTGACCGGTTGAAACAGCAGTCGCAATGAAGTATTGTGTGCCTGAACTGATCGCAGTATAATACACAATTTCACCAACAGCATAAGTCCTTGTTCCAGTCCAAATGGTAGCAGCTGCTAATGGGAACGGCTGGTAGTTTTGGTTCTGTTCCATCGCATAGTAATCAACGCCATTATGTAGCACCTTGTCATTGGCTTCATAGACAGCATACGGATTCCACAGCTTCTTTGATGTTCCTTGATTAAGCGCAACATTGGGATCATTGTAACCAGTTGGCACATAATAATAGTTGGCTGGTGTCGGTGTCGGTTGTAAAAGTTCATAAGGAGTCCATGGGTTCGATACACCAAGCCTTTTCCAAAACGGGCTTGTAGAACTCGGTGTGTTGTTGGTGTTATTCGCAATTGTAGAAGCATAGACAGAGTTAGTAGCCGAGTGATAGGCTCGGCAGTTGATAGGATAAACATAAGACGAAGACCAATCATATCTTATCCAATAATTAGGTCCGCCTACGCTTTCAGGGTTGATGGCTGTATTTGGCTGTATGCATACCCAAGTGTAAGTTGCTCCTGTAACAATATCGTTCAGCTGATACAGACGGCCAGCGTTCCAAAGCTGTATGAAGTCACTACCGGCTCCGTTCAAGTGCGCGTCCCACATCGCCTCGTAGATCACAAGACTTCCCGACTGAGTACTTGTGGCTAACTGACCCTTGCGATAGTTGATGGTGTTGCTCCATGGTTGCACGATATCGGTATAAACACGCTTCCACCAAGTCCCTAATGTTGTGTATGGATTATGGTTAGAGTTCGCAGCCTGTAACGATTGATAGGTAGCGATATTAGGAATCGTATTGGCGTTGGAGTGATAGATCACAGCGCCCGCATTATAGGTATAGACTGACGACCACGCAGACGTGGCGAGCGGCAGATATGCGTTCTGTCCGGTCATTTGAAACTTGTTGGTAGGAGTGTCATAGGTTAGGCTGATGTCACTGGGAATGTACTGAATTTGGTAGTTGCTGTATGATGTGTCGCCGTTTTGATAAGCGAGTAGCTGATTGGTTACCGCAATGTCATTTGAGGTAGAGAGTGCCAGTTGCGTCGCCACATTGGAATACGAGTTGAAGGTTTGATTAAACCCATAATTAGAAGGGTTAATCATAAGCTCCTTCTTGTAATACGATGGAAGCAGACGCGAGAAGTAGAGGTTGTTTTGATTTGGCACAAGACCGGAATAGACTGACAACCGGTAATACCAAAAGCCACACGCCGTATCCGGAATGTTTGCGGTCGGTAACGGAATCACAGCATCTAACAATTGCAAGGTCTTTGCTTGCAGGATCGGCCGTGGCATATTAATATTGAAAAACGAGTATCCATCTACCGAGCCCGTGTTTGTTGCGTTTGCTGAGCTTATACTTACCAATGCGGGTTGATTTAGCATAGAGCGAAAGACCTGAACTCCGGACACTCGACCCTTTGCCTGTTCGGCCTCTATGTCCTCTACGATCGCCGCTATGTCCTGTTCCATTACCTTTGTCACGAGAAACCTTCTCCGGTTCAAATCGCATAGGTGGAATGTAGGAAGGTGGTGCGTCAGGTGGGATATAGTCATCTTCCTCTCCAACGCCCCACCATTTACTCATTATTAGAACTGCGGAATATACCAATTGATATATCCCGTGCCTGCGCCAGGTGCTCCTGCGAGATTTACCACAAAGTTAGATCCGGCTGTCTTACTTGTCACCTGCATAAAGCTCGGTGTTCCGGACACGTACTCCCATGATAGAAGGATCACAGAGCTCGATGTGATGTTCGCATTGGAGATAGTCGTATTGCTTCCCGCAGCAGCAAGAGTGCGCCCATAGTTATTGAGGAGCGCATTGCTGTCATTGGGGTTCGGCGACACATTCACCGAGAGATTGAGCGATGTAGCCATTTATGATAGAACGGCGAGTAGTTTTTTCACAGCTCCATTACAAATGCCCCGTAAGAGCGATTTTGTGGTTGGTTTGGAAGCAGTGTTGAATAACCCCAAGGCGAGCTTTATGCAGAATCCAAAGACTTTCAATGAACTCTACTCGCAGTCGGGTATGTCAATGAACGCCATGATGAAGCATATTGGCAAGTCGTCCAAGAACCGCAAACAGAAAGAACCGACAGATGCCGAGAAGAGTGAAGCAAGATTGGATAGAATGGAAGCGCAAACAAATAAGTAGTGTATGATAAACAAAATGTCTTTTACGAATCAGGCTGGCGATCTTAACCCCTTCACTGAGGTTGTGCCTGCATCGGCTCAGTATGGCGCTCCTGAGAAATCGTCTATCCTGACCCAGCGCCGTCGTTGCCGTGTCACTCCCCAGACGGGCGGTTCGTATGGTTCGGTCAGTGCCGGTACTGGTGCAGGCGGCTCGCAGATCCAGTTTCTCATCAGCGACCAGGGTGGTCTTCTTGACCCTCGTTCTATTGTCGTCAATTACACGATCTTTACCTCCACCTCGGGCGTGGCTCCTGACGACGGACACCCCTTCATGACGGCCCAGTGCCTCCTCAACGGACAGCTCCTCGAAAATATCCAGAATGCGCCCAAGCTGGCAAACGTGGAGATGGCGCTTGGAGGCAGCAAGAACTACTACCAGTCTGCCGGATCATTCCAGGGCTTCGAGCTCCTCAACAACGACCTTGTCACCAACGTCCCGTCCAGCTCAGTCACGGCGAGCATTACGGCGTGGGGTTATGTGTCCGGCAATGCTGCGTCGGTGGCGACTCGGGCTCAGCGTGCGTCCTCGGCGGTCTTCAACAACATTCCCGGCGAGCAGCGTTCTATCCCGCTCGGTCTTATGATGGGTCTTGGACGCGCCGTTCAGTATATCCCGATCGCCCTGACCGGAGAGCTTGCACTGGTTCTCATCACGGGTCAGCCCAACGATGTCCTGTTTAACACGGCTTCCACGACGGCTGGTGATTATTCGCTGTCTCAGGTCTCGCTGGAATACGATATTGTCGTGCCTGATGCTCGCTACATGCAGTTCTTACAGAAGGTCACCATGGACGATGGTGCGGGTCTCACGATGCCCTACGAGAGCTCCATTGTTACGACGGCTGCTGCGATTGCGGCTTCCTCAACGGCTCTTACGCAGAACGACCTGATCGTGTCCCGTGCGACGAATCACCTTCTCCGTGCCAGTGTCGTTCAGGTTCCCCAGACCTGCGTGTCGCTGATGGGTTACCCGAGCCAGTCGTGTTTCAGTCACGCAGGCGTGTATTCAGTCCAATTCCGTATTGGATCGCAGGTCTATCCTCAGGTCGCCGCTCAGGGTGACGCATCGCTCTTCAACATGTCGCTCTCGGCGTATGGTTCAGTGATGCAGGAGAACGGCACGGTGACGAACCGGTGCCTGTGGGGTAACTCCACGAACGGCGCAACTGCGGGTACGGCGGCGGTCTATGAGACGGCTGAGGCGGCGGCAAGTGGCACGCTGAAATTCTGCTATGCCGACAAGTTCATTCCTACCTATGGCTTCCAGACGGTCAAGGGCGACGTTCAGCCGCTCGCGGTTGATGGTGTGTCGCTGGCGGGTGCCTCGGGATCGCAGCTCATCGCCTCGCTGGTCTCAGCGCCGGGCGTGGCTTACACCCCGTTCGTTATCCTCACGGCAATCCGCTTCATCAAGGCTCAGGGTGGAGCGGTGCAGGTGGTCGGCGCGTAATTTCTCAACCTATAATAAATGCGACGTGGCAGGGGACTTTGGCGAATCACATGGGTCGTGTAAGGCGCTCCAAGATACAAGTAACAACATCAACATTAAAAGCATTACCTAAACACTTATACCGATTGGTCGTAGCCACGCCCTCAGTATAGTTGTCCGGTAACCCTTGTAGTCGCTCACACTCAATCGGCGTGAGTTTGCGGATCTTGTCTTCTACATTAATCAGTGTCGTCCCGTTCGCATGTGATCCCTTATACATTGTGGAGGTGAGCGTGTGCGCCTTCTTATCTACATCACGCAGATTGGTCTGCTGATGCTTTGAAAGAACCAATGTCCTCTGCTTCCGCTCAACCGAGTTCTTAATGCCCGCCTCTGTCGTGTTGGCGTGTGAATACGTAGCCGTAAGACAAAACGCCTTACCCTTCACGACCATACGCTCATCAACCTCGCCGTCCGGTTGCAGAATGTCCTTTAACGCAATCCCTCGGTCAGCGGGTAACTCAAATGGAATATTCGTCCAAAATAGTCGCTTACGAGATTGAGCCGACACAAGTGACGCATCAAAGAGCACGGGTTCAACGCCCATCTCAGCCGTGATGATGTCCCTGTCCTTCTTAGGCATGGAGGCTACATTCTCCAAAACAAACCAAGTGGGTTTGCACTCATTCTTAATCCTGATGTATTCCCAAAATAGACTGGACCTATCGCCACTAAGTCCTTTTCTATCCTTTTTGGCGATGGAGAGATCTTGACAGGGTGATCCACCGATGAGGAGGTCATAGTGGCACGTGGGGTGGAAGGTTCTAACATCGTCGTGCCTGATGATTTCCGGATAGTTCTTCTGCGAGACTGCTGTGGCGTACTTGTCAATCTCAACGGCGGTGTAGGTTTCAATAGGTAAGGCGCATCGTTCGAGGGCAACGCAGGCGCAACTGATACCATCAAACAGGGACAGAACATTCATATTTATATCATCGCAATATACAAATACAAATGGAGGAAGCACATGTAATCAATGTCGCCAGCCGGAGTGACCGAATGATGAAGTTTGTAAAGGATTGGGAAGGACGAGGTCTTGCGATCATTCGTGAGGACGCATTTGTCCCCGACGGCACATCAATCCGCAATGTCTATGACGCTGTGTTTCTCAAACACCGGCAGATCTTAGAGGCAGCCAAGCACCGAGGGGAAGAGTTCTGTTTGATTATGGAGGACGATGCAGTGCCGGGTGATGACTTTGAACTCAGGTTCAAACACATCAAGGACTATCTCTGTCTGCGTAATGATTGGGACGTATTCAATGGCGGTATGTTGTCTATGCGTGATTGTGTCACCAAGATTGTTCGCATCAAGGACGATGGGCTGACTACGATGCTTGTTACCTCGGTGCGCGGTTGTATGGGTCATTTCCTATATTTCCGTGTTGATGATGCGCTGAGGAAGATGAGGAGTTGGGAGGCTGAGGGTCGCCCTGAATACGATGGCTGGTATCCGCATTATCTCCGGTGTCTCGCATGTGTTCCGTTCCTCGCCATTCAAAGTGACGGATTCAGTGACGCAGCCAAGGACGAGCGCAAGTGGGAGGAGAGGTTCAAGATTGAGGAGACAGCTATGCTATATGGAATGCGCGAGTTCCTTACCGACGACCCTTTGCCATCAGGTAATCCAGCAGTCTCTTCTGTGCCTCCGCCTTCGGGCGAGTAGTATAACCATGGGTCTTCCCCGTTGTCTTAGTCATCACTGCAAACTTGCCACCTTTCCTAATAACTTCGTAGGGCATTTATATACACAAATGATTACTTTTCACTCTCACTTGAATTTACTGAGCTGACGGATCCACGGCGTAACATCTGCTTCATTTGCAACGTCTTCCTTGATGGAGGGAACGGCGTACTGAACTTGATAGTCCAACGATCTTCCGTAATAGGACGGCGGCGATCAAGCACGACAAAGTTGTATGGCTCACTTGCCATTGCCATATCATAAATCGCAATCCACTCGTCCGGTTCATAGTTCTCGCTCAACTCCTCGGCAATCTTCACTAACTCTTGGCGGCTCATACGAGACACCACGAATGTCGTGATATTATTGCGGACAGACGGCGCAGAGAATCCGGAATTCTTATAGACCTGAGAGCAGAACATAATGGTTGTGTTACACTCGTGGCGAGAGGTCAGTGCCAACTTCTCCACAGGTGGCGGTGCATTCGGCCTTGGCTTCTTCATCAGCCCAGCGCCAACAAAGTCATCAAAAATCAGCAGGGCATTCAGCGGCGACTTGTTCTTCTCCAAGCGCTCTATTTGATGCTTCCGTAGATCATTTTGGTATTCCTCAAAGATCACGGGGTTATACTCTTCAAGGATCAGCTTGTTCTCAATCGGCAGCTTCTCAAATGCAGGCTTAGCATCGAGCGTGCCAAGGTAAATCAAAGCCTCGTCAAAAATACTCTTCTTACCCTTTCCATACACATAGCCCTTTGTCAGTAGCGTCCATAGAATAGACGACTTGCCTGATCCACACGAGCCCAGTACATAGAACGTTGCCGGTAGTTTTGGTAGGAACTGGGCTTCAATCTTTTCAATGCGCTTGTCTTTTGGTTTATTCTCCGCCGGGCAAACCTCCCACGCTAAATCTCCCATTACTCAATCAGCAGTATATTTACTTGTCAGTTGTCTTTGTGGCGCAACAATCCGTTTTGCCAGCGCGCCCAATGTCATAGACATGTCATAAAAATGTCATAAATCCACTAATGGTGACATCAAAGCCACTATACGCCTTACCTAATGCCTT
>JGI24890J29729_1000663_pt1 | contig 20066 bp, 38 predicted proteins | sample FreactcultureFD7_FD_29729 | JGI IMG/M metagenome (IMG submission 29729)
GGTCAGACGTACACCATTGCAAACGCAGGAACATACCTTCCAGCGTTCCGAGCATCTGGTGGAACCACATCTACAACTGGCTCGTTTAACGCAGGTCAACGACCATTCAGCTACACACCACCCACAGGCTTTGTTGCACTGAACACGCAGAATCTGCCTACGCCTACTATTAGCAATGGTGCGGCTTATATGGCGGCTACAACTTATACAGGTACAGGGGCATCGTTAACCATTGCAAACACTGTTGGTAGTACATCTTTTCAACCTGACTTTGTGTGGGTAAAAGGCAGAAGTGGTGCTACTGACCATGCTTTATATGACTCTGTGCGAGGCGCAACAAAAGATTTGGTAAGTAACAGCACAGCCGCAGAAACAACGCAAGCAACAGGCTTAACTGCTTTTGGTAGCACAGGATTTACTGTTGGTGCATTGGCAAAGATGAACACCAATGCCGCTACTTATGTCGGCTGGCAATGGCAAGCAGGAGGCACTGCTGTATCCAACACTGCTGGCACTATCACTTCATCTGTAAGCGCCAATCCTACTGCTGGTTTTAGCGTGGTGACATTTACTTCTGACGGAACAACTGCTGGCGGGACTGTTGGTCACGGATTAGGTGTTGCACCAAGCATGGTGATTTACAAGGGGCGTAACACTGTTGATAACTGGTTTACTTATCATGTGACTTTAGGTGGTTCAAATGCTGTCTTTTTGAACTTAACGAATGCGTCAACAGCAACTTCTTTATTTAATGCAACAACACCAACATCATCAGTCATTCAGTTTAAGCAATCAAATTGGGGCGCTGGCACTGTTGTCGCTTACTGCTTTGCCGCAGTAGCTGGCTATTCCAAGTTTGGTAGCTACACAGGCAATGGTTCTACTGATGGGCCTTTTGTGTTCACGAACTTCCAGCCAAGATGGGTTATGGTCAAACGAACTGATAGCACATCTGATTGGTACATTTGGGATACGTCAAGAGACACATACAACGTAGAAGCGGCTACATTGCTTGCTGATACTTCTGGAGCAGAAACATCTGCTACGTCTATTGACGGCCTTTCTAATGGCTTTAAATGCCGTTCTGCTACGGTAGTCAACGCTTCTGGTGGTACTTACATTTATGCCGCATTTGCTTCTTCACCATTTCGTAATTCCCTTGCCCGCTAGGAGAACTCATGTTTTTACTCAATAACGTCCCACTCCCTCTCGACACACCATTTGAAATTGATGGCACAAGCTACCCTGCAAACTGGTTGCGTCTGACCTCTATTGAAGAAAAGAATGCTGTTGGCATCACAGAGGTGGAAGACCTTGTTGTTGCGTATGACGACAGGTTTTATTGGGGCGTAGACAATCCTAAAAACTTGGATGGACTGAAAACCTTATGGACAGCACAGGTCAAAGACACTGCAAACAAGTTGTTGGCTCAGACTGACTGGATGATTATTCGCAAGGTTGAGCGTAACGTGGATGTACCTGCTGATACAACAACCTACCGTCAAGCTGTGATTGCTGAATGCACAAGGCTTGTAACAGCTATTACTGGTTCTGCTGACGTACCTGCGTTAATCACTGTTGTCACAACACAGAATTGGCCTGTAAATGGATAACCAGCAGATATTCAACGCTGTAGTCAGCATTGCTGGCTTTCTTGCTGTCTTTGTCTTCAACAACATGACAAGACAGATTCAACGTCTGGAGGACAAGATAAATGAAATACCTAAAGAATATGTGGCAAAAGATGATTACCGCTCTGACATTGCTGAAGTCAAAAATATTCTCAAACAAATCTTCAACAAGCTAGATGACAAAGTGTCTAAAGCTGACTTGAAAAGCTAGACGGAAGGCAGGGTAACTCTATCAATATGGAAGCATTAAGCTACGTAAAGTTCGGGGATAAGGACGGTCTGGGAGAGTTTTTGTTTGAAAACGGTGTGCAGCACCAGTTGTTTTACGAAATCTTGGGTGACCAGGGTATTGCCGTGCAAAAGTACCCGTTAACGGATGCTGAAATTTCTAACCTAGATGATTGGCTGTATGTGCATAACCAAGAGCATCAACGGTTGGCAAGCATCCTGGGGTTGGATAATCCGTTTCAGTTGCTCGACAGTGACTGGAATGTGGAAGAGGACTTTTACGACTGGATTGGTGTACACCAGACCATTCATCAACAGATAGCAGCATCTTTGGGAGTTTGATATGGCAGATGTAATGCAAACAATGAAAAAGCAGAAGGTTGCTGAAGATATGCCTATGCTTGACATACTTAAAAACGATGTTGAACAGTCTGGCGGCAACTTTGATGAAGTGTATGCAAAACTCAAATCAGGCATAGATTCAGGCAAGATGAGGATTATGCGTTCTGGAAACACTCTGCTGATTTATACCATCATGCAACCTGGTGTTGCTGAGTTACATGTTTCCACTATGGATGCACCTGATAAGTTGGTTAATTCAATTACCGATTTGTTTGAAGCCATGAAAAAAGCTGGATTTAAAAAAGGCGTGTCTGTCACTGATAACTCTCAAATTGCACGTGTGTTGAGTGCCGCAAAGATACCTGTAAAGGTTCAGCAAGTACCAGGCACACAAGGTCAAGCTCAGTATCAATTAACCATAGAGGTGAAATAATGGGTGGCGTAGCAAAAGCAGTTGAGAGAGTTGGTACTGCCGTAGGTAAAACAATTGAAAAAATTGTTAAAAATCCTTTGCCAGTCATTGAAACAATTGCGTTAATTTCTGTTGGAGTACCTCCTCCTGTTGCGGCGGCAACTGTTTCTGCCGCTAATGGCGGGGATTTAAAACAAATAGCCACTGCCGCTGTAGCCGCTTATGCTGGTGGAGAAGTTGCACAATCTGCGGGTGCAGAAGCAACAAGTGCGGGAGCGTCTACTGAAACCGCCAAAATAGCCGCATCTGCCGCAGGTTCATCTACATCTACCGTGTTATCAGCATTAGCTTCTGGTCAGCCTTTAGACAAAGCGTTAGAGGCGGGTTTGACTTCAGGCGCACTTGCCGCAGGGACTACAGGCGTAATAGAAGAGACAAAATCGGCATTAACCCCGCCTGAAACAGGTACAGGTATTAAAGCTGTGCCAGGTGCAGGAACTACTCTTGCTGGCGACCAAACGTCTGTCAGTGGTCTTGGCTTGACTGACAAAGTACCTGCCACTATGGATAGTATGGGTGGTGCTTCTGGTTTGATTGTTGACCCTAATGCCACTTTGCCCCCTTCTTTAACAAAGTCTCAATATGCTCCCCCAAGCACAGGCAAAGTAGCGGGTACAGATACAGGCGGTTTACAACCTGCGGCAACTTCTGCTGCTAACAAATTGACACCTTCATCTTTTGACCCGTCTATTACAGGCACAACACCAGAAACGCCTTACAAAGAGCCAACAACGGTTACTGCTGCTCCAGAAGCACCTATTTCAAAGACAACAGAAGCACTTGCTAAACCTGTCATTTCTGGCGCTTTGTCAGAGATTTTTGGGTTGGGCGCTAAAGTACCAGGCGCACCTGCTGTTGGCAGTACTTCACCTGTTCCCACTGGCGGGGCTACAACAGGCACTTCTGTTGGCTTGACAGGAGAGCGTGGAGCGGGTGAAATTGAGTCTAAAGAATCAGGGAAAGCTCGTCAAAACGTGTGGAACGAGGCCTCCTTGCGCCTCAAAGATGCTCTGGGAGTCTAAATGGCAACGCTTAAAAAAATGACCCGTATGGGCGCAGATGTGCGTCAGATTGCTAAATTGCTTCAAGCAAAAGCACCTGAAGGCCACATGCTTGCCTACATTACCCCAGAAGAAGCAGAACTGCTGAAGTCTCAGGGTGGTAGCGGTAAAGAGCATGAGAACACTGGCATTCCGTCTTTTGAAGATGAGAGCATGTCTTTTGAGTCAAACTACCCTACTGGTGAAGTAGTTTCACAACCTGTTGCCACTCCAGCACAACCTGTAGGTGCAGACCTACCAGCAATGACAGCACCTGCTCCAACATACAACGCTGCTGCTCCTGCGGCTTCTGTGGATTACTCTCAGTTTGTGCCGCAGTTTGCTCCTACAGCTGCTCCTACCATTACAGCTCAACCCACAGGTAAAACAACTTACGGGCCTGCTTATGGTGAGATTCCAAGCCTAGACAAGCCTACAGCCGCACCTACAGAGCCTGGCTTTTTAGACAAACTGAAAACTGGTTTGACCAAAGATGAGACTCTTGCCAAACTCGGTATTGGTGGTGTTCAGGCTTTGTTGGGTGGATTGCAGTCCCGTAAAGCCGCTGAACAGGGTCAGGCTGGCAAACAAGAAATGCAAGCCCTTGCCGCACCTTATCAACAGCAGGGTCAGCAACTGGCAACCGCTGCTCAACGTGGCGAATTAACACCTACAGGCCAACAACAACTTCAAGCTGTCCAAGCGCAAGTAGCACAGCAAGCTACTGCCCGTGGCGGTGTCGGCGCTGCTCAAGCCGCTGCTCAGATTGAGTCTTTCCGTAACCAGTTGCTCCAACAACAGTATGACTACGGTTTGAAACTGTCTGGTATTGGTGACCAGATTGCTCTGGGGGCTATCAAAACAGGTATGCAAGCTGACCAGTACGTCAATCAGTTGACCAGCAGCTATTACAACAACATTGCTCGTACCCTGTATGGAGCACCTCCACAGACTCAGCAGCAGCAAACTGTTACAGGAGCAGCGTGATGGCTACCCAGGCTCTTGGTCAAGCGTTAAAAACAAATATGTCTAAATCACCTGCTATGACTGCGGGTGATACATATATGCAATCTGTTGACCCCACTTTGAAAGAACTCAAAAGTGCGGAAGAACAGAAGATGTCTGCTGAAAAAGAGAAAGCCATCTTTACTGGAGAAAGCGAATCCAGACGGCAACAGGCTTTGTCAAAGGCAACAGAAGCAGAAGCTACTGCCATGCGGGAAGACCCTGCCCGTGCTCAGTATGAAGAGAAGATTCAAGAAAAAGCCAAAGCTGAGTTTATTCCTTCACAAGAGAATGCACAGGATATGGCTGCTTTGTTCAGCCTGATGAACGTAATTGGCTTTGCTATTGGTGCTGGCGGTAAGGCACATGCACAGCAAGCCATGTCAGCCATGAACGGAATGCTGGAAGGCCACCAAAAAGGCCGTGATGACCTGTATAAACAACAGCGCAATATCTTTGAAACCAACCAAAAGCAGTTGGACAAGAAGATTGATGACCTGTACAAGTTCATGCAAGAGAACACCAAGTTGTATGCCAAGGATAAGTTGGCTGCTGAACAGAATGCAAATGCCAAGTTTGCAGAGGAAGGTGCTGGATTCTTAAAAGCCTTTTATGAAAAGAATGGCCCTGGCCCTGCACTGGAATACATGAAGCAGTTGGTCAAAGCAAAAGAACATGCCGCTGATTTGACTGACAAAGAAAAGACCCGTGCTGAGAATGAGCGTTTCCGATTGCAACAAGCTGCCATTGCCGCTCAAGCCAGAAAAGATGCTGCCGCTGGTCGCACCACTGCTGGTGAAATGAGGCGTGAAGACAAGATTAGAGAGATGACGCAAGGTGTTCGCAGTATTGAAAACCTGCAAAACCAATTACGTGACCCAGATGTCCGTGCTGGCTTGCAAGCAAAAGCTGCTCCTTTGCTGGAAAAAATTGGTTCACTTGCAAATGCAGAATTTGAGACAGCAGTTAATAACGCTTTAACAGGTACAGACAAAACAACTCTGTTCTTAAAAGACGCATTGTTAGAAACGTATGCGATTGAACGTGCTGCCAAAGGTGGTCAGCGTTTGACTGTTCAAGACATGAAAATGGTCGGTCCTGTGCTTGACCCAACAAATTATTCTGCCGACACCTACAACGCATTGCTGGATTCAAGACGCAAAGTCTTGTACAACAACCTGCAAGATATGAAAGTTACACCTTCACAAATTAAGGAAATGTCTTCTCAAAGACCGTATGAGCCTTATGCTGGTGAACAAGTTCCTACTGTGACAACACAAGAACAGTACAACGCATTGCCACCAGGTGCGTACTATCTTGAAGATGGCAAGCGGTATCAAAAACCAAGGGGTCAATAATGCCTAGCAAGTTTGGCGGTATTCCTGTTGATGAAAAACCAACCACGGGTTCTAAGTTTGGTGGAGTGGCTGTGCAAGAGCCAATAGAAACGCCTGTTGCTGCCGCACCTACATCATTTAAAGCTCCTGATTTGCTGCCTCCTGGGTATTTTGACGAAGCAAAAATTGCAAAGACTCCGCAAGGCGCAATCCAAAAAGGTTTGGCTTTAGGCGGTGAAGAAATTGGCATTGCTGGCAAGCAGTTAATGTCAGGATTTAAATCTACTCCTGAACAAGAAAAGCGCCTTAAAGAAATTGAGCAAGAGGCTTCTAAGCTGCCTTTTTATGGAAGGGCTATGCGCTATGCGCCAGAAGTCGCTGCGGCTGTTCCTGCTGCTTTTGCTGTTCCTGAGATTGCTACCGCTGGTGGTCTTGCCACTGCTTTGGGCCTGGGTGGTTTAAGTTCCACTATTACTCAGCCAGTCAAAAAAGCGTCTGAAGGCGGCAAGTTTTTAAAAGAAAAAGGCAAGCAGTTTGTTACTGGTGCTGAAGAATCTGGTCTTGGCCTTGGATTAGGCACTGCTGTTCAAGCTATTCCAGGTGTATTAAAAACTATTGGCAAATACACCATTGGTACATCTCAACCTGAAATTGATGCGCTTGCACGTGCGGCTGAAAAAGAAGGTTTTGTACTTGAGCCTGGTCAGTTGCGTAAAGACAAGCCTGTTGGTACGCCTGGGTTTATGGAAGCTGCAAAGGCAAAAAACGAAAAAATTGCAACAAAGCTGTCTTCAAAAACTACTGGCAAAGAAACAGAAAACATCACGCCTGAGTTTTTGAGTGGTCGTAAAAAAGAATTGAGCAAAGAGTACGACACCATCTTTGGTCGTAATTTGACGATTGATTCCAAGCTGGTAGGCGAGTTGCAGAAGATGAAGGATTTTGAGATGGCTGTTTCTCCTGCTGGAGTCACGCCTGTTCGCTCAACTGCCAACAACATCATTGACCGTTGGAACACCGAATTAGCCAACGCTCAACAAAAGACCATTGACAATAATCTTAAGCGAATCTTGCAACAACAAGGTCGTGGCGGTGTTGAGCCAATAGTTCGGTTGCGTAAAGACTGGCCTACCATTCGAGACGCTTCTTCTCCAAACGTTCCTGAATGGGCCTCATCTGTCGAGAAAACAATTACTGAGTTGTCTGACAGTTTAGGATTGAAGACAACACCAAAGATGTGGGTAAGTTCTCCACGCCGTGAAGGTTTGTACGGCATGGCTACGGGTGACGGTCACATTGTTATCAATGACACACTGGATGCTAAAGGTGCGCTTGCCACTGCTTTGCATGAGTTTGGTCACCAGGCTGAGTTCCAGCTTTTTGCTTATGCCCCCAAAGAAACACGAACAGAAGTAATCAAGGCTTTTAACCAACAGATGCAGTCTATCCCTGTTGGTGTAAAAACTATTGAGCAACACAGACCAATCACTTCTGAAAAGTATGGTGAATCTCGCAAGCAAATTCCAGACAAAGGTTTTGAAACTGGGTATTTGCGTGACTTTTCAGAATGGTTTGCAGAGCAGACATCTCGCTGGATAACCACTTCAAAGACACCTACAACCGTTGTTGAGAAGTTTTTCAAAGACGTTGCAGACAGTTGGAAGAAGATTTACCAAAAAGTCAGTGGCTATGTGCCTATGGTTGATGAAGTTGATAAATTCTTCAGGTCAAACTGGAAGGGTGATTTGATGCAATCTGTAACTCAAGATGCTTCTGCTATTGCCAAGTCAATTGAACCAGTTGCTGTTATGGGTAAAGATTTAACTGCCGCTATTGATGGCAGAGAGTTGCAACGGCTGCGGGAAAACATGACTCGCATTGCCCGTACTGCAACAGATGGTCGGGATAGGGAAGTGGCTGGTAACTTTGTCAGTGCTATTGATGACGCTATTGGTCGGCAAGATAGAGCATTGCTGGACAGGTTACGTCAAACAAACAGGCAATATGCTGCAACAGCTACTTTGGCTGATGGTATTGAAAAAGGCTTTGTCTCTGGCGGCAAGGTCAGTCTGGAAGGTCTTGGCAAGTATTTGTCAAACAGGGTGTATGGATATGGCAGTGGTACATCACAACATCCATTGTATGAACTTGGCTATATGGGTAAGGCTTTAGGTTTGCGCTCACGTGCCGAGGGCATTAACATTCCTGAAGACAAATTGATTTCAGCCCTAGCTGGAAGGTCAAAACAGTTGTTGGGTGGTATTGCTGGCGCACGTTCACAAACTGCCAGAAACATTCAAAGACAGCTTACAGAAGAAGAAATTCGTAATGCAGGAAAACCATAAGGAGTAATCATGGCAAAGAAAGAATCTACAGTTCAGCGTATGGCCCGTGAGGGTGGTGAGAATGAGGCTCAAGCTGGCAAGGAATACCATCGCCAGATGCAAAAGCAGCAATCCAAACCCACCAAACGTGCTGTTGGACGCAAGCTGTCTAAATGAGCAAGAAGAAGGAAAAGGGCATAAATCCAGCCCTGGAGAAAGCAATCAACGAATTGATGGCGGTGGTCATGGTTGACCCTACTGCCTCCATTACCGACAAGATGAAGGTCATTGACCGTGCTTTGAAGCTGGAAGCCTTGAAGATGAAAGACGCTGACGAGGGTTACGGTGCAGGTTTATTCGGAGACGATGACGAGGATACATGATAATATGGTTATCCCGACATTAGATAGGAATACTCATGGACGCAACCGCAATCATCCGTCTAGCATTGGTGGTCATCTCAGACCGCTTAATTACCATTCTTGCTCTGCTCACCTCCTTTGGTCTGGGTTGCTGGACTATGTGGGGGATGGGATGGGAAAGGGTGACAACTCTTGCAATTTATGTCATATTCAGTTATCTAACGGTGAGAACCAAGGAGAAAAGTAATGCTCAAACACGACCCCAAGATTCCGAGTAATCGCCCTCATCAGCGTGACCACGACCTGAACCAGCAGACTTCAACTGCTGTTCGTCCTCCCATTCCACGGGATGCCACTTCTCACATGACTCGCTGGCAACCAGGCGAGATGCCCAAAGGTGGATACCGCTCTGTGTTTGATTTTTCTAACACACCGTCCTACGACACCAAAAACTCGCCTACAGAAGGTAGCGGCAAGAAGGTTTACTAATCATGGCAAATAACATCGCTTTCACCCCTATGGGTCAGACGTATAAGCTCAACGCTGCTACGACTGTTCAACAAATTACGGTGTACTCTGACAGCCCGTCCAACCAGTACATGTTGGTCAACCATGAAAATGCCAACACTGGCTTGCCTGTGTATGTTCGTATTTCTACCAGTGCCACTGCCAACGTAGGCAAACCTGCTAATGGCGCACCTGCTTACGCTGTAATTGTTCCTCAAGATACCCGCATGGTTATCTCTGGCCCACAAGTGACCAACACTGCCCCTGTGTACGTTACCTTTGTGTCGGAAACTGGCACACCTGAAGCCTACATTGTGGCTGGCGAAGGTCTGTAAATTGACCCTATAAGCATCCTTTTTGCTGCCAATGCGTGTGTAAAGGCAATCAAGGAAGGGTGCGAACTCTACAAACAAGCCAAGACTTCCTTCATGGAAGTCAAGGCTACTGTAGATGAGGCTGTTGGTGTAGCCAAAGAAGTACAAGGGTTTTGGGCAAAGCTGTTTGGTGCAAAGCCAGAAGCTCCAAAACCTGTTGCCAAGAAAAAAGAAAAGTTTGTTGCCGTTGACGAAACCAAGGTCATGGCAGATGTGGTCAAGCAACTGACCGAGTTTTTCCGATTGCAAGAAACTCTGGCTGCTCACATACGAGCAGAGGAAGACAAGTCCCGCAATGTCTACGACCCTGACCAAAACCACATGGAAGCCGCTCTAAACAGAGTGATGGCTCTTGACCAAATGGCTGCACTGGAAGTGACAATCAGAGAAACAATGGTTTACCAGTCCCCTCCAGAAATGGGTGCGTTGTACTCAAAAGTGTTTGAAATGAGAGACACTATAAAAGAAGAGCAGGAGCAAGCAAGATTGGCTCAAGAAGCCAAGGAAAGGTACAGGAAATGGCAACTACGCCAACGAGCAGAAAGGTTAAAGGCACAGGCGGCGTGGCTGGTGGGAACAGTAATCCTTCTTGGATACCTCCACCTTTGGTTTCTGCTTCTCAGCCGAATGAAGGAAGTGAATCAGTCCTTTTGATGGCTGTCATATTTTTGGTTGTTTTGTTTGGCTTAATAGTGCCTGTCATGGCTTTTCTGTATCTTGACATTCTGGCTGTCAAACATGAAACTAAAGCTCAAATTGAAAAGGTAGAAAGACTGCGCCGTGACTTGGAAAGGGATAAGCGTGACAAAAAGCCTGATTCTTTTAACGACAATCCTGTTTTTGACAGGGTGCGAAGACCGCTTTCGTTATCCATGCCAAGACCCCCAGAACTGGGGAAAGCCTGAATGTGAACCACCTGCTTGTGAAGCATCTGGTACATGCACTAAAGACTTGATTCCAAAGGATATTTATGACAAGTTCAAAAAGAACTCCTGAAGACTGGCACGCACTGTCTCAGTTTGTCACCCAAATCAGCTTCAACATTTGTTTGATAGGCGCTGTGTTTGGTGTGCTGTATTGCTTCATCTTTGTCACGCAGCCTATGGTTGGTCAGGCCAAGAATGATGCTGTCTTGTTTGAAATTCTCAAAACCGTGTTGACCAGCATGATTTCCATTATTGGCACGTTGATGGCTGTGGGTCACGGCAGCAATGCCACAGCACTTCCTGCCAAGCCTCCATCACCACCTGTGCCGCAAGTGCCTGTCAAGCCTTTGTCTGCCAACTTGCCACCGACAGAAGTGCCATGAGCCTATTCAATCCTTACGTCCTTTTTGGCTGTTTGCTAGCATTCATCTGTTCTTTTGTTGGAGGTTATGTTAAGGGTGGGCATGACGAGGTGGTCAAGCAAGAACTGGTTATTGCGGAATTAAATGCACAAGCCAGACAAAAGGAACAAGCTCTGACATCAGCGGTAAATGCACAAGCTAATCAACTTGCAAAGGCAAATCAAAATGCAAAACTCATTCAGCAAAAGCGCAATACTGATATTGACACTGGCGCTCTCAAGCTGCGGATTCCTGTCCAAGCCCAGTGCCCCGTATCAACCTCCGACAATCCCACCCCTGCCAGCGGAAATAGCGTTCAAGCAACAGCCGAACTTGACAGAGAGACTGCTAAATCTCTTGTCGCCATCACAGACCAAGGAGATGCCAACACCAGGCAACTCAACGCCTGTATTGACGCCTACAACTCAGCCTACCAAACCTTGAAAGGAACAAAATGAATTTGTCAGAAAACTTTACTTACGAAGAACTTACTCACACTGACCACCGTGAGTTTGACAATACTCCCAATGAAGATGAGATGGCAAACCTAGTTCGCCTTGCCAATTTCTTAGAGCAAGTCAAAGAAGTCTTGGGTGGCAAGCCCATCATGATTAACTCAGCATTTCGTTCTGCCGAGGTCAACAAAGCTGTAGGTTCAACAGACAAGTCTCAACATCGTCATGGTTGTGCTGCTGACATTCGTGTGCCTGGCATGACTCCAGATGAAGTAGTGTCTGCAATCATTAACTCTGGTCTGCCTTATGACCAGTGTATTCGTGAGTTTGACCGCTGGACACATGTTTCTATTCCAAACCATGAAGACATCCAGCCTAGAGCAATGGCTCTCATCATTGACAAGTCAGGAACAAGGAGTTACGCATGAAAACACCGAAAGCAAAACGACATGTCTTCTACAGTGCTAACCAGCGCAGGGCAGCAGGTTTAGCTCCTGCCAAGCGCAAAGCTAGACGTTGACATGAACCTTCTGTAGCTCACACAGCAAGTGTGGGCCGTGGTAGCGCATCTCATTTATGTGAAATGCGCCCTTGAACCCGTACTGTTTTGCCCAGGTCTTCTGGTCATCAAAGTATTCGTAGAACGTATCTGGCGTGATGATGTTCACGTGTGTCGGGTCTTGGAAAGCCGCACTGTGTGGGAAGGCAGGGGTAGAGGACAAGAACTTGCCTCCCACCTTCATCACCCTGAATATCTCTGACATCAGTTCTACAAACGGGTATCTGCGTTGCGGGACATACAACAGCCTGGGAATGTGTTCCAGAAAGTCGTAGGCCGTCACGTAGTCAAAGTGCTCGCTAGCATAGGGGATAGGCTCAATAGCAAGGTCTGCGTCCTCAATATCAAGTCCTACCACCTGTGAAGCACCGTAGGGGTTGCGGATTGTTTCACCGCACCCAAGGTCAAGAGAAATGCTCATGGTGCTGGCACTAAGCCACCTTCAAACAGGTAGCTACCAAAGTGACCCAGAACCACCCAAGGAGCAGCATGAATCTTATATCCATGCCTACGTGCTTCTTGGCAGAAGTAGTAGTCCTCTGACAGCAAGCGTCCCACACCTTCTTCAATAGCACAGGCAAAGAACTCAACAATCTTGTCTTGCTTGATTTCGCCTGACAAGAAAGTAACGTCATTGATGTAGCTGTTCATTTTGGTTGCCAGGTCTTCCAGCACCTCACGCTTGATAAGCATGAACCCTGTACCGCCGTTCCAGATTTCCACAGGCTCATGTGCTGGTACTGTGACTGTGCCTTGGTAGTCCACAAGGTTAACCACAAGGCTACCTGTACGAGTCTTGAGCTTGTCAATCTCTACACCTTCTTTGACAGCTTTGTCCACCTCATGCCAGTTGATTTCCTTCTTAGGATAGATGCCGCAGAGGATGTCTTTGTCTGCTTCAATCATCTTCACCAGGTCGGCAGGATTCCAACGAATGTCTGCGTCAATAAACATCAGGTGGGTAGCGTCCTTCTTCTGGAGAAAGCCATGTGCAAGAGCGTTCCTGCCACGCTGGATGAGGGATTCGTTGAACATGCAAGAGAAGGACATGTCAATGTCGTTAGCTCGCATGACAGCGGTTGTGTTTACCAGTGACTGACAGTAGTAGCCAGTGGTCATCCCACCATACATAGGTGTGGCAATAAAGATATGTGCTTTGCTCATTGTTGTCCTCTGTCTGTTTTCATAATTTCTTGTGCATCTTCAAAGCCAGCTTGGTAGGCAATGTTCCACAGTTGTTGCAGAGACATGTTTACCAGGTTCATGGTGTAGTTAATGCTGTTGTTGGCTTTGGTCAAAGAGTCTTGACTCATTTCAATCTTTTGTGGTGGTTGCATGTCGGTCACGATATATCCTCAATTCTTAAAACGTATCTGTTGGTCTTTGCTGACTTGCGCCAGCCATGTACTTCAATCCTGATTCCAGCATCTCTGACAAGAGCTAACGTGTCGGAGGCCATAATCTTTTTTATGCGGTCACTGACAGCAGAGGCTGTTACCTGCACTGCCAGCACCTCACCTTTGCGAATAGCAAGAAGGTCAGCCCACCCCCACAGGTCTTTTCGTTGTTTAGTGAAGCTGTTCCACTTCTCAACTACTTCAACGTGGTAGCCCAACTCTCGCAGGTGAGCCAGACTACGCTGTGTGGGTGAGGTCTTAGTTGCCATCAAAAAGGAATTTCGCTGTCGTCTTCACCAAACCGACCTGCTGGCCTACGTGTGTAGTTAGAAGGCACTTCCTTGTCCTTCATCTCTTCCTCACGTTTTTTCTTGCTCCAGTTATCTTCTTTCAAAGCAAGCAAGTTGTGCCCTCGGCTGGTTGGCTTTTGCCACGCTGCAATCTTCAACTTCTCACCTGCTTTGTAGTCCATCTCTAGAACAACAAAACCCTTGTAGTCTGGGCCTTTAGGAGACTTACGCATCTCCTCTTCTTCCCAGTACATGACACCTGAACCAGGCATCTCCTTGTGTGCATTTCCTGTCGCCATTTCAATCCTTTCGTATGAGTGTGTACTTGGCAAACTTCTTCCCGCTTTCGTTAACCATCTCCGTAAAGATTCTGTGTCCGTCTTTCCGCAGAGATTCGATATGTGCTGCAAGCCTGAAACAACCATATTCATTCAACGCCTCCATAGGAGTCAGACTACCAACGTCTCGTAGGTGGGTCAAAATATTCATTCGCTGAGTCCCGAATCTGGAGGTTGTTGGGACTTGTCGGGCTTTGGGGAGGCTGTTCCTCCTGCTTGCACGATTGCTCCTTTGAGTTTGACTTTATCCATAGTGCTGAAGTTTTCTGTAACACCTGTGTTGCATTCAGAGAGAGCTGCGAGCTTGCTTGTCTTTTCCTCCAGAGAGAATTTCTGGCTCTGAATAATGCGGGAAACCATGTCGGCATAGCCGTCTATCCAATCTTGTGTTGTTGCAAACCTTTTGTACGGCTTGTCCGAGTTGGGTACGTGAAGAGCGTATGCCCCATCGTCCTCTTGTAGTACATCTTGTAGTACATCTTCCACCCGTTCGACATTGCCCATGTGCTTGACTTGCGGTTCTGCGGCAGGTTGGAAATCTTGTACCTCCTCTGGGGTGTAGACACCCACCACGCAACCTGGGAAAACAGAGCGTATTCCTTCGCTAATGACTCGCGCACGCAGCATCGCTCTTGGGTAGTTCTTCCAGTTATCCTTGTTGGCAATTCCAATTTCTTTCGCTTGGCGTAGAGTCCAACTGAGTTCGAGAGAACCGCCCTGCGGGTGCGAGAATAACCCTGTAACCTTTTCATCTGTGTATTCCTTCCACTGGACTGTGCCGCCTGCTTGTTGGAAACGAGCAAGCATTGCATCTGCTTTCAATGCTGGACGGCCTTGGATGACATGATAATCACGCATAGCCACTGCGGGGTGCATGTTCTCACCCTGGCATAGCAGCATGATGGCTAATGCTTCTTGTGGGTTCTTAAACCCAAACATGCGTGAGCCAGCAGCTACTTCTGCCATTTGTTGCATGTCGTTGAAGGGAACAATATTACTCATTGGGAACATCCTTTCTTTGTTTCATCATGGCATCTGCCACTCTGTAAGATTGCTTTACAAAAGTTTCTAGTGGTGAAGAAACATCAGAAGCTAACAAGCCTTTTAAAGCCTGACCTGCAAACCAATCACGTAAGTCCATCCCTTCCTCTATCGTGGTTTGTCCAGAGGTGGGGTGTTTGTGCATGTAGGGATAGGCTTTCATGTTGTCACCTTCTTGTGTGGTCTGCCTATCTTCTTGCGAGGACTGCCATCCTTGTTTGCCCCGTAAGGATAGGCTTTCATAAGACCATTCAAACGGATTTCGGTGGTATCTAAATCCATCTTTACTCTGAACAAGTTGGCTTCTAAATCAGCAACCCGTCTTTCTAAATTTTTTTTGCTTGTAAAAAACATGTGAACCTCACTTCAGTAAAAAGCGTCTGCTACCAGGTATATCCCTGACAAACTGTTGATAGATGTCAGGCATGGCGGACTGGAATAGTTTGGAGTCAAACCGAGCGCTGGGCTTGGCATTCTTCCAAGTGGCAAGCACCTGACCATCAATGCTGGACAGTGTGGAGGCTTCCCCCATATAGCCAGCTACCAAGGTTTGTAGCTGCTCTTCCTGAGTCTCTAAAGCCTTGATATTTGCTTTGACTTGACTCAGGGCTATACAGGCTTGTTCAACGCTTGCAGAGGCTGTTTTAAGGCTTCCTGTGGCTTCCTGCGGGTACAGGAGTTTTACTTGGTCAAGGTCTTCAGGTGGTAGGGTTGTACCTGCCTGGGCGTGTCCCCATACAACAGCCATCTGTTTGATAAGGTCTTCTTTGTGTGTCTCTGTAATGTGAAACGGGATGAGGACGAACTCTTGACCTCCGAATAGAACGGCGAGATAAACCATATCGACACCGAATACAGCAGCTTCGTGTACAAGTTGAGCAAAGTCTGCTGGAGGGCAGACACCAGACACATCAAACTTATTACGCACACCAGCGTTGTAGTTCTTAGCTTCGACAAGAATTGTTTTATCACCTAGTTTCCCTGCAAAGTCAAAGTGGCTTCGCAGCCAGGTATGTTTAGGGTGGGTCAGAGCATCTTCAATCTTGGTTAGCTCTGTCTTCAGTTGGGCTTGTGCGAGTCTGCCAATCACAGGCTCCATCACATGTCCCATCTGCACAGCTTCTATGTCAGACAAGTCAGGGATTTCCATCTTGCCTTGTTTTGTCAGGATGACTTCGTTAGCACGTCCTTGTGCAACCTTGCGGGAGTCACCAGACCAAATAGCAGAGTTACGGGTTTCAGGGGAAAAGTCACTCATACGATGTTCCCCTTCAAGAGTTCTTCTTCTTCTTGCTCTGTCATTACGTGGTCAGCACGTTGCCAGTTGATAGCTTCCAGGGTGCAGCGTCCTCCACGGGTTCTGTCGGTAGAGCAGTAGGGTAGTTCAGGGATAGAGCGTAGACGGCCTGTAACAGGGCTAGAAGGCCTGTCAAAGCCACATCTGGCGTACTCGTAGTCTTCGGGTAAAGCCTCACTAGCGAGGCAGTATTTGCAGTTGATACACAGTTTCATGGTCACGAACCTTTCAGTTGAATGTTGAGGATTAGATTATAAGCACAGTTAATGATATGTCGTCAAGTACTTCCTTTCTCTGTGTAGAAAAAATGTGTTGTGTCGTTTTCTAAGTTGTCGCAGGGTCATGTCTTACTCCTGTGGTGGTGTGCAAGTGTGAATGTCTTTGTTGCGTTTGCCGCATCGTGGGCAGAAGTTGCATTCTTCTAGCTGTGCATAAGCATCTTTATACAAGCCAAGCCGTTCATTTTCGTTGTGCAAGGCTTGAAGTGCTTTCTCTTTTGACAAGGCTTCTTTTGATCGTCTAATTACTAAATCAGGGTCACAAGCGCCATCAACTTTCCAATCACCAGCTTGAATGGCGGCTTCTACTGCTTCAAGTAATTCTTTCAATGCTTCTTTTGTCATGCTTGTTTTCCTCTGGCTCTGATGGCGGCAGCGCATTCTCGTCTTCCGCTATGTCTAGCCCCTGTGTAACCTTCAATGTATGTGTCATGAATGGTTGAATCACACAACTTTGCACAGGCTTCTCTTTCCTTGGCGGCTACAAGGTTAGCAAAGGCTTCAAGTGCCTCAGAATAAATGCCATCAAGGTGTGGGCGCATTCCAATTAAGTTGCATTCTTGTGCCATCTCAATAATTTCCTCGTATTTCATAGCAATCCCTTTTTTCGTTTCCAATAATTTGTTGTTGACAATGACAAGCTCTTACGACCTTCTTCTGTTTTTGCCCAAGCATTAGCTGACATTTTTGCTATCGATTCAGAAGATTTTTTCTTGCCAGAATTTGCTAATGCTATTTTTTTGCGATGTTCAGGAGATAGTGGTTTACCTTTATGAGCAAGTGATAATGCTGTTTTATGTTTTTCCGTTAGTTTTCTATTACGCCCAAGCTGTGAAGCCGACATTTTTTGTCGTGTTTCATCTGACGGATTGGATACACCTTCTCCGCCATCTGTCATGTTTACAAGTTTGTAACCCATGTCTTTAAAACACCAAATCAAAAATTTTTCGTGGTCAAAGGCTTCTTGTTCAGTCTTCCATCCAGCAAGAATTTGAGAATTTAGCCCGTGCTTATTTACAGTATTAACCCAATGTTTGTTTCTTCCTTGGAGCACAGTTTCTCTGCCTTTTTTTCCTTTTCCAATGTAAAAAATTGTTAAGTCGTCTTTTTTAAAATGAGCATACGTATAAAACTTGATTTCATCTTGTGTCATGACTTTAAGTTCCTGATGTAAATGCAAAGGCTGTCAATAGTGTCCTTTCCAAACCCTTTCATTTCCTCAATGTGCAAGGCAATTTCCTCAATCACTGTGTTTCGGTAAGGGTTAAGCGATTCCACTCGTTTGGCTAATTTATCCACAGAGTTTTCCAATTCGGTCATGTGGTCTTCAATTTGGCGTTTGCGGTTTAGACTAGTTTCCATTCGCGNTCCGATCTGCCTGATTTAGATTGTGTTTTGTTGCCAGTTAACTCAATAAAGCCCATTTTTGCCANNTCTGGCAATCTGCGAGCCACTTGGTTACCGTCAAGCCCTGTTGCCGCCGCAATGCCATCCTTACCCATATTGCCCTGCTTTAACGCTTCCACAATGGCTTTATGGTGTTTGCTTGCCAAGTCTTTAGCCTGGTCAGCCGCCTCAAATGAGGTTATTGGGTCTGTGGCCCTAACCCTTGGAAACCGCAGGTCAGGGAACCAAATTTTGCCAAGTAATCCCATAATCAAAATTCCTGTTTCAATTCTTTATGCCGTTGTTTATGACATGACGCACAAAGCCACATAATTTCCAAAGGCTTGTCGTAATCTTCGTGATGAGCGTGTGATTTTGTTTCTCCACACCTGATGCAGGGAATCCGAAATAGACTGCCATTACGGATGGCTCTAGCAACGGCATTGTGTGCCACGCTTCTTCTACGATCTTCCGCTCTCCAAGCTCGGTTAATTTCCGCTCCAATCTTGATGCGTTCAGGATTTTTTGCTCTCTCCCTGTCATACGCACGGAATTTTTCAATATTCTTATTCCTGTTGGCTGTGACATCATCTTTGTTGCATTGTTTGCATTTGTTGACATGGCCGTCAGCCATTCTGGAGTGCTTATAGAACTCTTCCAATGGCTTAACGGTTTTGCACTTAAAACACTCTTTCTCAAAACGGATCATGCTGTACTCCTGTGCTGTTGGTGGTACAACCATTATAGACCCGTTTTAATTAAAAGGGATGTCTTGATCCATATCGTCAAAACCCCTTGATTGCGGTTTTGCACGTTCTTCTTGTGGGCGTGGGTCGTTGATGTATGCCCAGCCATCCCAACCGCCCTCTTTCATGGGGATGGAATCAATCTTCAGCATTTCGCCATTCTTGGTTTCAATAATTGAGCCAATGCGTTGATAGCGGTTTTTGCTTTGACCGTCTTTGTTGGTGTATGTGCCAACGATGCAAGAGATTTCTTTTTTGATTTTTGACATTTCAGACTTTCAGTTTGTTAAGTTTGTTGATTTTTTCTTCCACTTCCATCAAAAAGAAAATGACTTCTTTCTCTAGCTGTGACACATAGATGGGGTCGTATTCCACCCTTTTGATGAACAGTTGCAACCCCTCATCCATGCGCGGGTCAAAGCTGACAAAATCGCACCATTGGCGACTTGTGCAAGACATTTGCCATTGCATCTGGGTGTTGTATTTTTCTGGCACTTTCTGATCTAACAGGGTTTGAATGTGCGTTGCTGTGTTGGGGCATTTGATCTCGACCAATCCAAACAACCCCACCAAGCCATCAGGCGAAGCGCCAGCGCCCTCAATTGATGGGTGGACTACAAAGCCCACTTCCTCAACCAGAACGTCTTTGGTGGACTCATAAGCGGCTCTGGCAAATGGCTCTTGATCAGTACCCCATTGCATGGCGGCGTTGCTGTATGACTCGGCTGGCTTGCCTGTCATGCGTTCACACACCAGTTGGGCTAAGTAGTTCTCTCGGCTGGCGCTTGGCCCTGATTTGGTTTTGGCGATGATGTCTGCTACTCTTGAGGCCGTTACTCGGCCACATCTGGCATTGTGCCAAGCCTCCGACCGTTGCTCAATATTGCGATAATCTTTTGCATCCATTATTTAATCTCCAATTGTGATTTCTTAGCGTCCTTACGTGCAATGACTTGCTTTTGCCAAACAGCTTCACCATTAGCGGCGGCGTAAGCGGATTTGTAAGTTTTTTGCAATTCTTCCAACGTGGTGGTTTCGTCCATTGCCGCCAGTAAGTCAGCCAATTTGTGCTCGTCAACCGTGGACTTGATTTCAGTCTTGCGGCTGGCGCTGTTGCCATCGTCATCTTCTGGCGCTATTCCACACGCCGCCATCAAGCTGTACCGCCTGGCATACGTCAGGGCAGAACCATAGCCCTGGGGGTCTTGTTTGCTGGCTGGCACGTGCAAAATGCCGCATTCCAGCATTTCGCCTGATTCATGCACAAACATGGTTTCCACCATCACGCCATTGGCGCAGTCGTAGCATTTCTGAATCAAAGCTATGCCAT
>JGI24890J29729_1000664_pt1 | contig 20036 bp, 17 predicted proteins | sample FreactcultureFD7_FD_29729 | JGI IMG/M metagenome (IMG submission 29729)
ATAATAATTAGATGTTAATAAACCAAGGCAAACGAAGCAATGAGGAAATACTAATTTTCTTTTTAGTTGGAACCGCTGAAATAAATGTATCAACAGCTCCAGTAGAAAGTCCGTTGTATTGAAAACTGTTGTTAAGCGATGCGTTGGATGTGAATTTAGCAATTCCTGTTACTGCTCCAGCTTGGAAGCTATTGCCATTAAATGTTGCATTGCCTGTAATTACTCCGCCATCAATTACTCCACTATTGAAAACCGCATCATTAATAACAGTAAAGTCAATGCCAATTACACCAAAGTTATTAAATGTTGCAGACTTGCAAATAGCTGGGTCTCCAGAATTTCCAGATATATATTTTTCGTTTACAATAATATCAAGCGTTGCGTCTGGAAGTTGTGTTGCGGGTGTTGTTGCCGATGCATTATTCCACCAATTTAAAATGTTTCCCCAGTCTCCGTCTTCAGTATTTCTGTCATTAAAATAAATTGTTGTAACTGGAAAATCAATATATGTAACTGATCCAATAACAACTCCACCAATTGGGAACTCACCATTTCCCATATCATAATAAACAAAAGCATTTCCATTAATTGTTCCAGTATTCCTTGAGGAATCACGAAGCGTGGCATTTCCACCAACAGTAGATGTTGTGTCAATGTATGATGTGTCATGCATGCTAACACCATCGGATGTGTTTCCAGATAAAACCGATCCGCCAAACATATTAACAACGCCAGAAGATTGAAGCGTTAATCCTGTTCCAAAATTGACAGACCAAAAATTAGCAGAAATGCAAAAACATTGATTTGCTCCTTCTGTATTTTGCAAAACATCTCCGTAAATCTCAACTAGATTTAAAGATGTTGGCAGAAAGTCAGCTTGGACGGCAAATTCACTATCTTGCCACCAATTTAAAATATTACCCCAATCGCCATCGTCCTGTGAGTTGTTGTAATAAAGAATTGCAGGAATTGTAAATGGATATGTGTTTCCAGATCCACCATAATACAAAAAGCCAACATCTGTATCACTTAATGCTTGGTTCCAAACTCCAGTTTCGTCAATAATTGCAGTAGCATATTGAGTTCCAAGATACGACCCAAGATTAATTCCAGTAAATCCAAACGGAACTNCAACAGAACCNTGCGCCTCAAGATTGTTGTTAACAAAATATTTGTATGCACCATTATCATACACAACAACAATATTATACCAAACATCAACTTGTGGAGTAATGCTTGACGGAATAACCTCTTGGCTTAAATACAAAGACAAATTTCCGCTATTATTAAAAATAGCATTTCCCCCTTCAATTGAATTCCAAGTGAGGGGAGTGTCATTTCCAACAAGATCCGTAAATTTAATCCAAGAAGAAATTGTATATGCAGAGCTTGCCGCTGCTGAAATATCTGGATTTGTTAATGCCTTTTCATCTCCAGCATTAAAAGACGCTCCTCTTAAAATAATTCCACCATCCGCAGCCGTACTTGAAACTCCTTGCGCGTCAATTAAGTCATACCCGTTTCCTGTTGAGTCAAACCTTGTTACAGATCCGCTTCCATCACTAGATTCATCTAGCTTCCAATAAGCTAAAACATTGTCATTAAGTGCCATATCAGTCCTGCTGGATTCGTGTTAGGTATCCGTTGCCATCATAAGTGAAGGCAAGATAATAAACAGGAGTTCCATTTAGCTTGAAAGTGATTTCCGTAGGGTCTCCATTGCCATTGTTCTGAAACACAACATCATTGTAGGCTGGAATAGCAAACCCTGTAGTAAGCGCACCACCAGCTGCGGTGGCCTCTAGAATTTTGCAAAGTGTGAGGTCTGCTCCATCATGCGTGGAGGAAACAATTGGTTGGAAGTCTCTGCTCATAATTAATCCATTTCCTCCTCTGGGGCCATTTCTTCTTCTGGTGATTCGGTGTCCTCCATTGCGGCTGCGCTCTTTTTGTCCTCCATAGCTCCAAGCTGCTCTTTAACAGCGTCTTTAACGCCTTTTGGCTTGTCCTTGGACTCCGCAATAGCGATCTTATCTTGACCAATAGTCAGAAGCGTCATCTTCTTTCCATCGAACTTAAAGGTTGCGATCTCGGTAAACTCTTGGCCTTTTTTCGTCCCATCGGGAGCGGTGTAGCCTTTGGGGATGTTAAATTCTGTAGCCATAATAGAGGGATTATTAGTTCCTTGTTTGTTTTGAGTCAACGAGTTTTGAAGGAATGTAAACGAAAAGAGCCGCCTATTTCTAGGCGGCTCCTTCTTGTTAGCTTATCTTAAGGATTAGCTGTTGGTGCAAGCAACCGATCCGAAGTCGTTAGCGCAACGCTTGTGGATGATCACGCGACCAAGGTATGGGGCGATTGGGCGAGTTCCGTTCTGGAAGATCGCCAACCAGCGACCAATCTTGCCGAGAGGATTGCTGACGGCATCACGAATATTCAGCCAGAAAAACTGACCAGAATAGTAGTACGGATAATCGTCAAACGCAGCTCCGGGAATATTAGGCCCGACCTGTTGGACTGCCTCCTCATACACATCTGGGTGGAAGATGTAAGCGGCCTCGTAAGGGGCCGTGTTGTATGCGGGGTTAGCATCCCAAGTGATTCCCTTGTTCGTGCTATTGGAAACAAAGGGATACACCTGTACCCAGTTTCCGCTAACAGGATCGTTGGTTCCAACCACATAGTTGAACCGAGGAACCTCAAGGTCAATCATGTGATAGAAGCCTCCGAAGGAACGCTCGACACCAAGAGGAGCAATAAGCTCGCTAGGGGTGGCATAGCGGATGTCCTGACGAAGCTCTGCGTTGTTACGAAGGAGCTGGCGAGAGGTCTCTGGGCTGGTGATAAGACCAAGCACAGGAACTCCGTTCTCTTTACCGAGGGCGTTGTGACCAGCACCATCGCGGATAAGGCGAACACGAAGCTCGTCAAGCTGATCCTGTGCCAACTGGTAGGTTGGGGGGATCACCGAGGCAAGGGAGGTGTATTCGGTGTTGTATCCAGCCGTCACCTTGTTAACAAGGCGAAGGTACTCTGCGCGGCGGCGGTTATCAAGAACAGTCTTGGTGAGCTGCGTGAGCTGCTCAACTGTCTTGGCGATCTGGCTCTCAATCTCAAAGCTGGTCTTCAGATCGTCCAAGCAGATGCAAGGGGTCTGATAGCTCTGGGTTTTGAGGTTCCAAGTGCGGTAGGTCTGACCAAAGGACAGATCCGCTGGAGCTGGAACGCAACCATTGGACGAAGATCCTCCAGAAGTGCCGACATCTGCCCAGCTATTTTCAAAGCTGCCAGAGAGGACGCGCTCAACTGTGATTTCGGTAAGCGTAGTGCCAAGTCCCTGTGGGAACTTGCCAACACGAACAAGGCGACCCCAAGGGCCGTCAACGGAGTAACGCTCATGCACATCAACGGAGAACCGATTGGTTTCCCTTGAGAACAGATCATTAACTGTGGAGCAAGTAATTGCCATAATGTTAAAATTAGTGTGTGTTTGTTTTTGTGAATAAACGGAATGCTTATTCTGGTTTTTTTGAAGAAGCGAACTCTTCTACGCTTAATTTATGGTTGCGAACCCATATACGCATACAACACGCACTAACCTAACTAACAGCAAATGGTCAATGGGATTCTCGCGACTTTATAAGCTCTTTAATCTTTTCGCAGTTTTCCAATGTAATAGCAGGGCCAACAAGCCTTATAACGGCCCATCCGTCAAACGCTGCTGCGTTATACTTCTCTGCGTCTTTGGCATACCCTGCCCCGCGAGTGTGGCGACCTCCAGACCAAACGCCCCCTTCTATCTCAATCCCTGTCTTGGTGGCTAGATGGGCGAAGTCAATACGCCACTTTCGGGTTTCGTGAAACCTATGCTCCTCAATAAGCTCTTGGCCCATCAAACTCTTCCACAGGTTTGCGAACCTTATCTCTAGGTGACTTGGCCCTTTTCGTTTTGGCTTTGGGGTTTTTGGCAATGAGGTTTTTTTCATAAAGCTTTCCAATGATCTGTTTTTTGTTTTTTGCTGAAACTGAAGCTTCTTTTACAAGAGCTTCAATAAGCTCATCAATAACCGCCCCTTTGTGTTCAAATGAGGACTCTGACTCAACCTCGCCAGCACCTGTTTGAAGCTCTCCTTCAACTCTATTCAAAGGGACGGCTAGTCCGTCATTAAACAAAACACCAAGCTTATCTGGATGATAAATAACCGCCCCATTGCGCACAACTGATGGGTCAACCTTATCCCTCCGCCATTCTTTAGTTGGAATCCAATCGTGATGGATAAGCTTTGTCCTAGCCATTTGAGGCACAACCTCCCTAGCCGAAGCAATATCCCAAGCGGTATATTCGTTCCTAAAGATGCTTGGAGCTGCCCTATGGATGTCCCAAGTGTAAACGGCAATGCCACTCATGTGATCTATTCCATTTGGCATCACTCCACGAATGGCAACAAAATCCCCCATAAATAGGCGTTTCTTTTCGTTGTATTCGCGCTCAATGTCATCAACCCAGCTTGCCACAAGAGGCACAGCGTCAGGCTCCATAAACAAAAACGGCTGCTTTTCCTTGGTTGACACATGAAGAGCAATTGTCTCAAACGCTTTATTGCAGGAGATAGGCCAGCCAGATTCGGTATGGAAGCATGAGGCAACATGAACAAATCCAAACACAGGGCGAAGGATTGCCTCCACCTCTTCTGTTGACACATCGTGAACTGGCGCGATGACGAGCTTATGCCGCAAATAGGTTCCTAGTTTCGCTACATGGCGAGACCAGCGAATCATTAAATCATAATCCCCATCGTGATACGAGATAGCAACAATCATTTCAGTTGCGTATCAATACAGTGATTGGAGATTTGTGTCAATCAAGAAAATGGATCGTTTATAACCGCACCGCTAGATGTGTTGTAAACAGGGTCTCCTCCAGTAGTTGCGTAAGGCCAATAAGCATTTGCGGTAATTGTAAACTCACCAATGTCAACGCTTGCATCATAATTTGCGTAAATTGGCGTTGGACTTGGCGGTATGTAGTTTGGCCCAAATGTTCCACTATTGCTATCGCTTGCAATTCCATACAACGGAATGTCTTCTCCAAAAATATAGCAAATTGTAACTGGTGCATTTCCATCAGTTAAAGATGAAAGAGATGCATTTGCGTAAATATTTGCAAGGTCTAGTGGATCATCCACAAATGATATAAATGCGTGAGCTGCCGCCGTTATTCCAATTTCAACTAAAGGATAATACAACCCTGCATACCTTGCGATTTCTCCACCGCCAAATCCAATGTCAAAATTGTCTAATGTAACTGATGCATCCACCTCCATATTCCAACTTGCATTAGATCCAGAATTATAGTCGCTTACGCTATATGTATAAGAGCCACCGCTTCCACAAACATTTGACCTTTCGTCTACTTGAGCTGGCCCAGACTTAATAATGCTTGGATTGTCCCAATTAACAGAAACGGATGTTGAGTCGCTATTTGCCGTTGCTGATGATATTGATGAAAACAATAAATCATTGTAATTGATAATGTATTTCCACCTCAACAAATCGGAGTAAGTTAGTCCAATCGGCCTACTGGTTCCAGCTCCAACATCTCCGCTATCTGCATCGGAACACACAAGCTCTTGAAAAGGCTGGCAAACAACCCTGTATCCCATATTAAGGATTCTCTGCAGGAGCCGCTCCCAAAACAATCATTGTGCCAGCGGCTCCATTTACGCACACATTGATAGTTTGCTCTGACAGACCAGCTCCATTTGTCCTAGTAAATCCTCCAATGGAAATCTCTCTTGTTGGCATCTGCGCAACTGCAATCTGCCCATTAAAGCTATAGTTTGATCCAGATCCAGAAAACCCAGATGCGTCAATCTCCATTGATGTTGATTCGTAGTAGTCCATTAGATTACAAGAACATAAACTGATATTTCCCGCCAAATATTCGCCTTAAAGTATTTTGCCTCCCAAGAGATTTTTTGATAAGTTCCAACCAATGCCAAATAACCACTCGCCGTTGGAGATGTGTAATTAATATCCCAAGACTCGTAAAATGACCCAGCCCCGCTATCGCAAGTAGCAACCAATATATTTGGTTGGTAAATCCTATCACACAAAGCTGACCCTAAATTAAAATTAATAACATATCCAGTATATGCGACTTCTTTTAAAATTGGAGACAAAAGCCCAGAATCGCCAGCCGATGGGGGGCCGTATGAGTAACTTGTAACAGTCTTAAAAACAGTTTGCCTAGACTGCGCCGATCTTGTGTCTGGGGTTAACTTTATTCTTACATCTCTTAATGAACCGCAAGGATCTGAAAAATCCTGTGACTCAACAGCAATACCAAAAACCAATGTGGGGCTTTGGAATGTTCCTGTGTGGTACTCTGTGCGAGTTGGCGGCAATGCTGGCGTTGAAACTATTGTTCGCTGGGTTTGATAGTAGTTAACTGGATCATCCTTGTAGCTTAACACTCCATTTCCAGTTGATGGTGCAGATGCTCCTGCGGCAACTAAAGACTTGCTAATCTGAAGGTTTTGTTGGAAAAATTCATCATACTGATACCCAACCAATGTGTTAAGAGATGAATACGAGGCTGTGTCCAAGCTGGACTTTACAGCATCAACTGGTGACACCTCTGACTTAATCGTTGTAACGGAGGCAGATGGCGCGGCGGTTCCAGCCACAACAACTTGCTTTGTGGCAATAGCAGGGCCGTATTCAGCGGCAGTTATCGTCCCACCCAATGCAGGGCCAGCAATCGTTTCATACACCACTTGGAACGCCACATAACGAGATCGCAATGGATTTCCCTCTGGCAGCTCTGCCATCTGCTGCTTGGCAACTATCGCCGTTCCAAAGATTGGATCTACGGAGCCAAGAGTAAATGGAGGAAACCCAGTAACATTATGATATGAAGATCGCGGTATAATGTATTCCCTAGTGTAAATTGGATAGTCTGGATGCTCGCTGCTATAACTTACTCCGTAATTCCACTTATCCTGACTTGCCATTGAGCGATCATTTGCCCAGAAGTTAAGGACAAACTCGCCAGTTGCATCTGGCTGTTGAAAAACCAGATAGAGCGTAGATGGCCATTTATTGGCATCTCGCTTTGTGTATGTAACTGAACCATCAAGAGGTTGTGGATTATACGCCCCTTTCTCTGCACTTACCTTCTCAACAAGAACAATGTGACCCTGCTCGGTTGTATTCCATCCGCCTTGCTTGTTATTAAAGTTTGGTACAAGTGGCGTTGGATACTGCGGAACTCCAACCTCTAAAGGAGGATGTGGAAATGTTTCTTTTTTGGTTGCCATGTTACTTGTTTAGACTTGCGTACAATTTACTGCTTCTCTTGATAGACTTCTTAAGTTCATCGAACAATGATTTTCTTGCTTCTGGCGTGAGGGCGGTAGAACCCTTAATCTTTTTAAGCACAGTCATTGCAATAGCGTCCTGCTCTTCTGCCGTAGCTACCCTAAACACGCTCAATGCCTCATCTGCTGTTTTGAGCCTTGCTGTGCGCTGCAATAAAAGGTCTGGCTGTTTGATTTTGCCTTTAAGTGTTTTAAGATCAGCTTTGGTTAAAATGCCATCACTTATTCCCTTTTTGTAAATTTGCAAAGCCTTGTCGCCTTCTCCACTTTGAACCGCCTCAAGAATGTCTTTTCTTGCCTTGTAACGAAGATCCTGTTGTGGATCATACTGCTGTTTGCTTCCTAATTGAGCTGACAACTTAAGGGCAGGGGATGAATTAAGCTTGCCTCCAAATGCGCCAACTGTATTTGAAATTGCTTTGTATCCAATTTTGCCAAGTTCGCTTGCCACAGGTATGTAAGGAATACCAGAATCCCTGATTGTTTCCATTTCATTTTGCTCAACTGGACGAGGAATTCCGCCAGCTTCCATTCCCTTCTCAATGATGTACCCAACACCAGTTTGGTAAAGCAATTCATTTTGTTGCTTTAGACCAGTTCTAAAGTTTTCAACATACTGCGCAGCTCCTCCAACCTTTCTGGATGTAAACACATCAGAGAATCCAGCCCTTAAATCAAGCCGCTTACCTGTTGCAACCTCAATTAACAAACTAGCACCCGGCCCAATAAATGGATGCATAGATGTGGTAAACATATCATTCAGAGCATTTTGCTGAATATTCTTTAATGAATCTCCATTCTTAAGCCCCTCAATTGCTGCATTAACTCCAAGCTGGCGTAACCCGCGCCTAATCCCGACCATCTGAAAGAAGTCAAATGTGCGCTTCTTGCCGTCAGATGTGTCAAAGTTAGGCCCGAAGTCAATTGCCCCAACTGGAGTGCCAGCCCTTCCGAACATACTTCCAGTAGTGAATAGGTTAATCATTGCTGGAACCATAGCTGCCATTGCCAGCGCAGATACTTGCATCGCCCTTGCCTCTATATTGGCCTTTGCGCTCGCCGCTTCAAACCCAGCCTGTCCAGTTACCAAACGACGAGCAAAACGATTCATAGCCCTTCCTGCGACGATGAATGGGGAGAATCCAGAATCGCGAAGCAATGCCTCATGCCTTCCCATAAGCCTCCTGTTGTATTCGCCAATCTGGTTCACGAAATCAATCTTTGCCTCTGGTGTGTCTTTCGCAAGCCCCCGCTTTACCAGATTAGCATAATTACGACTCATGTGGATACGAGCCGCCATGTCAACATTATGCAGCAGTTCGTGCGTAAAGCTCGAAAGCCCAGATAGGATTCCTTTTTGTTCGTAAATTGGTCGCAATCCAGATGTTCTGGCTATATCGGAAAGCTCTTTACGAATTTCTGGCCCATCAAGCGTAATTTCCTTGCTGATTTTGCGAATGCTTCTAATGGCGTTAGCAGTCCCAACAAATGGGATTTTATTCATAATGTCTTTAGCGGCAGAGTCCCGACCCAACGCAGTAGTAACCACACCAAGAAGATTCTTAAGGTGAGATACCGCGTCAGTAATGCCAAGCACCTGTACGGCAGTAACATTCTGAAGCATCTTAAATCCCTCTGGCCTTGCATTCACATCAAGAATTTGCATCAGCTCGTTGTAGATTTCTGGTTTAACCCATAATGCTCTGTTTTTGGTAACAACCTTTCCAGAGATTTCACTCTTCATTGGGAAGCTTGCTTCAATTTTTCGTGCTGGCTTTCCGTCAATATTTGGGGCATCTCCACCAACCTCCGTAAGAACAGCCGCCTTTTTAGCAATTAGGTCTTTATACAAATCAATTTTTGTCGCATCATTAACGCGAGCTGCAATTGAGTTTACGAGGATTGAATGTGCGTCAAGAGAGAAGTCCTTGTTGTATTGAGGCTGCTTTCCTTCGCGCATTGCCCTTACATCTGGGTTCCTGTAGTTTACAATAGAAATTGCTGGGGGTGCTTTGTCGGAGTTATGGAAATCGTTTAGGCGAGCCTCTTGAGATGCCGAAAGTAAGTTAATTCTTGCTCCAAACACCCTTCCAGCTTGATCTTTTGGTGAATTAACATCGTCGTTAATCTTCTTGTGATATTCGTCAATAACAGGGTGAATCTTTTCTTTCCACCTCTTGATGTCGTCTTCAATTCTTGTTCCTTTAGCTGACTCAACTTCTTTAGCGTAACTTTCAATATCGTGAACCTTTTCAATGTCCTCAATACTTTCTTCTAAAGCTTTAATTTTTTCATCAAGAGCTGCAAGGCTCCTCATGTATCCTTTTGGAGCAATCCTCTCATCGGCAAGCCTTTCAAGCTCATCACGCTCGTTTTTGTTTTTACGAAGCTCGCTTGTTGCGGCATCCCATCCGCCAAGAATGTTGTCTTTCACAATGATTTCCATTGTGTGATCCATCTTGCTTTTAATGTCCCAGCTTTCTTTAATTTCGTTAAGGTCGGAAATTTGCTTGTTGAGGTCGCGTATCTTCTTGGAGTTGCGAAGGCTAGATGGCTCCTTCTTGATCTCGTCAATTTTATTTAATGCCTTGGTAATTGAGACACTTAATGCAAGACGGCCCGATCCAAGCTCGTATTTAGAAACAGCCCTTTTGATCTTATTCATCTCATGGGATGTAATAAGCCTGTCTGGAAAAACTTCAGCCAACAAGTGCTGCACATACGGCTCGACCATGCGGCGAGCTTGTGCGTGTTGTGTTGCGGTCAGCTTAACGCCAGCCTTTGTGAGTTCAGGGATGGTTTTTCCGTCAAACACATCAGCAATCATTTGGATTGCATCTCTAATTCCAGAAATCATGTTTGGAGTTTCTTTTGGAAGGGGAACTCCAATCGCCTTTAAGTCATCGTGAAATAGGTCTAGTTTTTTAGCTGCCTTGTCAACAGCTCTGTCAATCTTTCCTTTAGACTTCTGACTTCCAAATGACACATAATCCTCTGGCTTAATTGGCTCAAACTCTTTTTCTAATTCAGTCCAAGTGCCATTTTTGTAGTAATCAGTTCTGTCTTCTGGGGTTTGAGGTTCGCTATCTTCTACAGGATTGTTTTCTGGAGAGCTTTCATCAATCCTTCGCATGAAGTCAATTTCAGCCTCTCGCTCCTGCATTGCAGTTTCTGACTCGCGCCCTTCGTCTTTTGCACGAATATATTCCTGCTCGTCTTCATTTAGAGGTCTGCCAGCATCTCGCTCAACCTCTTCTTGGGGTGTCTTTGGAGCTGGCTCTTTTTTGGCCCTTGGTTTTGCAATCTCTTGAGATTTTGCTTTTTCTGCCTCAAGCTTTGCTGCATCAGACTTTGGGGTGCGACCAATGCCACCAGACTCGCCTATTTTTGCATTCCATTCTACAACGGACTTCCAGATTGCCTCCAGAACTGATTTAACCTTTCCTCCAAAGTCACGAATCATTTGCTTTGACCAATCCGCAAACTTCATCCCAGATTTGTAAATTTCTTTTCCATAATCGTGAAGGTCTGCAAACACATCCGACATACGGATAGTTGATCCCGATTCCTTGGACATCTTATCTCTTAAATGTTCGCGCAGAGCATTGCGAGTTTTTTCGCTCATTGGCCCTGCTTTCCGCTCTCCTTTGCGAACAAGCTCAAGCCCGTCAATACCCTCTGGGCTTCCACCGCGATCACCCTTGGGAAGAAGAATCTCCTCTTTAGTTTTAAGGTCGCGAGCCAAAACGCCATCTTCTTGAAGGCTAATCAGCTTAACTTCAGACCCCTCGTATTTAAAAATGTCTCCATTGTGAATGGAGTCTGCAAGATGGCGAGATTTTGGAAACTTATCCAAATCAAGTTCATGGCTGTGCATGACGGGACGCTCTCCACGCTTCCCTGTAAATTGCCCTGTTTTTTCTGCATACTTTTGGGCTTCTTCCCTTGAGATGAATTTTCCGCTCTTGGTTGTGTACCCAAAATCTTTGCCTTCGCGTCCAGCCTCGTCTTGAATCGGCGTTTTTCCTGCCTTTTCCATTGCGGCTTTGTGGTTTGGCCCTTCATGCACAACTCCAGTTTCTGGGTCTTTATATGCGGCGGCTGAAATGCGCGGAGTTTCCGTTTCTTCTTCAAATTTCCCTCTAACCTTTGACACAAGTCGTTTTGCTCCCCCAGCAGTCACCCTTGAGTAATCAACTTCATCTTCTGGGATCTCTTCGACTTCTGCTTTAATTGGTTTTGGGATAGATCCAGTAATTTCTTCGTTTAGTTTTTGGTAGTCCTCAATTCGTTTACCAATATCTGTAAGAGAAAGACCCTGTTCCTTATTCTTAACAATGAAGTTTTCAATAGCCTCTTCTGGAATGCCAGCAACCTTTGCTTGCTCCCTTAAAATAGACAGCTCCCTTTCTTCTTGTGGTGATGCTGCCCTTGGAGTTTCTGGAGCGGTCTCCTTAATAACTTCCGCCGTCTCTGGAAGGCCAACATCAGTTGCTGCTTTTTCTTGGTTGATGGTTTCCCTTCGTTTAATTTCCTGCTGAACCAAGTAGGTGTCTTGACCTTTATCAAGCATCACCTTCAACATATCGTCCGTTATGCCCTTATGCTGAAGAGCTGCAACCTTGTCCCTTTGGCCTTTAAGCCAAGAACCAGTAGAGTGACCAGCAAATGCGAAATCCTGCAAAACTCCACTTAAGGACAAATCTTTAGCTGCCGCAAGAGCATCCTCGCCTTCAATTCCAGCGGCAAACCCCCTTCCAACTGCGCTTGCAACCATGTTTGCAGCTCCGTTAAGTCCAAATCGCCCAGCAAGTTGCAGCATTGCCGGTGCGCTTTGCGCAATAAATGCATCTGCTGCCTTGCCAGCAACATGACCACCAAGCATATAGGCTGGAAGAGTTGCGGCGGTTGCCAAACTTGCATGAACGCTGCTTTTTTGGTTTGCCTCTTCTTCATTTAAACCTTCGTTAAGGTACTTATTGCGCAAGTCCTCTTTCATTCCTCCGTAACCCTGCGCCAAAAAGCCAGCCATTCCTGCTGGCGTGAACATAAGCGGGGCTTCTGCAATAAACGCAGCAGTCTTTCCAGCAAACTCTAGTTTCCCTCCCTTTTCTGGAGCCGTTCCTCCAACCAGCTCAACGGAATCCTCTAACGCCCTTGCGGAATTGTCTAATGCGTAAGCTGCTACCTCATCGGCTCCAAAGGTGCGAGCGATTCCAGCAATTCCTTTCCACGCCTCCTCTCCCATATATCCAAACGGAGAAATGGCAGCACCAACAAGTTGAGAGGCAACGGATGGAACATTGCCCTCACTCTTTACTTGCGCTTTGTCCCGCGCATTTCCTTCGCTGCGTAACCCTTGCCCATCTTCTTGCCCTGCTTGGGTTCGTTGGCCTTCTGTTTTGGCATCTTCTTCAATATTCTCACCTCCTTGAATAACTGGTTGCGCCGTTACAGGCACATCCGATTTTTCGGCTGGTGCGATACTGGCGTTGATTTGCCCGACACGCTCTTGCCTGTCCCCAGTTCTGGGTTCTTGGCTGGGCTGTGTCCCTTCGACAGAGGAAGGTTGGATTTGTTTGTCGGCTTTTCGTTGTGCATTGCCGTCCAATTGTGTGTTCCCTTCATTTTGTTCACCTCCTTGTTTTTTTGCTTTTTTCTGATCAAATTTTGAAGCTATTTCGTCCAAAGAGTATCCTCTTTCCCTAGCCGTTGCTATAACGGGGTTAGCGGCAGACACTTTCTCAAGGATTTCATCGTCTGAATATCCGCGAGAACGAGCTTCTGAAAGGATTGAGGAATCTAAATTCATTTACGCCGATTGTCAGGGAACATGACATCAACGCTATCTTCCTCTGTCTCTTGAGGCAATGGTTTTTGAGCGGCACTCGGCTTTGTTCCAGCCGTAGACTCAAATGTTTCTGGAAGCTTAACGAGCTTTGTAGTCATTTCACCAGTTGAAGGATCAACTGCTGCAACCTGTTGGTATCCAGCTTCCTGCTGTTGCTGCTGCGCTGCCGCCATTTTGCTGCGAATTCCAGACTCATGTGCCAAAAGAGCATTTTCAAAACTCGGCCTTGCCTTTTCCCAGTCAATAACACCCTCGTCATCTGTTGGAAGCTTTGAAATGTCTCCTTTATATGCGTAATTTTGCGCAATTTTGTTCCAAGAATCAATGTGGTCTCCATGCTCTTGAAGTTTTTGAGCCATCATCATCTCTACAGCTTGCCTTCCGCCGCCTAGCATCGCCCTATGGATGTTTTTATCTCCCATAAGGGTAGAGTAATCATGCTGAAAGTTCATGCTGTCTGGGCGCAATGTGGCAATTTTGCTCATTGCAATCTCCGCTGCGTCTTCCTGCTCTGATGCGTGTTTAGCTTTTTTTAGGTTAAGCTCTTCCATTGTTTGGTTTCGCTCCTCCTTTCCTCGCGCCACATCAAGAGCCTCTCGCTCAAGGGCTGCGGCGTATGGATTAGTAAACCCACCACCATACCCTCCCCTTCCTCCACCAGCGAGATCGACGCTAAATACTTTTCCTGCTCCAGATTTAGTTGCCATAATTAAACTTTAGGTGTTTGTTTTTTCTTCTTTTCATCTGCGGCGGCTTGAGATCGGATGATGTTCTCGCCTTGTTTTTCAGCTTTATCCCATTTGCTTCCAAGCGTTTGAGCAGCTTGTGCTTTTTGCATTTGGGTCTTTAAGTCCATAGACGCTGGCTTTGTTTCTCCACCAATTACCTGTCCTGCAAATTCTCCAGCATTTCTGTTAACTGCTGCGCTCTGCGCTTGCGCTTGACCAGCAACTGCGCGTTGATCAGAAGTTATGGATGAGGGCTTAACTGTATTTGTGGACATTCCTCCAAATTCATCATTTTGTGTGGTGGTTGCTCCAGTAACCCTTCCAACAGTAGACCTTCCGCCAGTAGCCTCTCTTGTAAGCCTCCTCACATCAGCTTGCTGCATTGCAGTCATTCCTGCCGTTGGGCTATCTGGTTTATCCCATGAATGCACCAATGCTTCTGGGTTTTGAACCGCCTTAAATTTATCAAGAGACGGAGTGAACGGACTTCCTGCCCCGCCTTTAGATCCAGCGGCACTCCATCCTTTTGATGCAAGATCCTCCCTTGTTGTGTCTTCTCCAGCCTTTTGAATTGCTCGCATTCCAATAATGTCGCCAGCCGCACTACGCTCAACATTATATGCCCTTCCTCTTTCCCTGTTAAATCCTGCTGCGGCTAAATCCTGCCCACCAAGAGATGTGCGACCAGACGCATCTGTGGTTGCAGTATATCCAAGGGCTGCTGCCCCCTTTTTGGCTGCTCCAGAAATTCCCTGCGCGGCCTCAACTGCTNATTTGTAGTTCTCTTGCGCTGCCTTTGATCTTGCATCTGCAAATTGAGCCGCGTTGCGAGCATCCATGTTTCCAACTGGAGCTTCGCTTGCCATCCAAGGCTTTTGTTTATCTGCCATGCCAGCAGCAGCTTCCGTCACAGGAAACTCGTAGGGACTATCTGGGCCAGACAAATATGGGGTTGGTGCGCCAGACCCACCCTGCCTTAACAATTCAAGCGGCTTGCCCTGCTGAAATGGGGATGTGCCAGCCTGTTGAAAGGCTTGTTTAAAAATGTTTGCATACTGCTGCGCTTGTTGCGAGTCCTGTTGCCTTCCTAGCTTTATATCAAGATTTTCCTCTGGAGGTAATGCTGGAATATCCTCGGAAGTCCCCATCATGTAACTTCCTTCACTCATTCTTGCTTTTGGTTGAGCCGCTTGTGCTGCTCTCAAATTAGCTAACTGCTGTTCTCTTGAAATTGCCATAAATTAGATGAGGTTTTTGATAAGTGAAGGAGCGAAAGCTTTGGTCTGAATATCCACTTCAGCCAACTCGCCATCCTCAAACGCAGTCGTTTCGTCGTTAAGGCATTTATAAGCAAGCTCCCAATAAACATTAGCTCGCTCAAGTTCGTTCACATTTTCATAGTTGTAAGCTTGAACTCCGTAGCGATATGCGTTTCTGTTGGATGGAATAAGGTAGTCTGTATCGCTTTCAATCGGCACATATCCGCGCCTCACAATGCAATAAACAACCCTGTTCTCTGGAACAGTTCCAACAATGCGATAGCGTTGGGCATCAAGGTTGTCTTTTGTTGCTGGAGTAGTGTCTTGAGAGACTGTGATTGTTCCAACAGATCCAAAGGGATCACCATTAATTCCAGCGGGGACTGAAATATTTGAGCATTTAGAACTGATAAGTAGCACAGTCCCTCCGTTTCCAGATTGTCCTCCATCACCATCCCCCCCTTTTGCAGTTATGGAAGTTGCTTCAGACCTCCGCAATGTGATAGTTGATGCAGCATTATCCCCACCGCCGCTATTACCAGTAATGGTTGATGCCGTTGAATCTGTTATTGTAATTGCCCCTCCAGCCCCGCCTGTTGCAAGCGAACCTCCCACCCCTCCAGATGCGTCCAGCGCATTAACTATGCAATTATTAAGGGTGATGTTCCCTGCTCCAGCTCCTTCTTCATCTGGCCCATTGCCTCCCATTGTGAACAATGAGCCAGCAACGCAATTTGTCAGCGTGATGTTTTTTCCAGTAACGCCATCAAAGTTATCATTATTGTCAGCACCAATAGCCAACACATTACCCAATGAAATAGACTGATCGCTGATAACTGAAATGTTATATCCAAGTGTTATTTCTGGAATAAGAATGGCGTTAGTCCACGCATTAGACCAAGGCATTATATCATTTGTTACAACCTCAAGAGCTTCTTCTCCTCCAGATCCAGTAATGCCCCAAAGCCCAGTATTAAATGCCTCAAATGCAATTTCGTGAGTTGCGTCTTTTCTCCATACATGAGAACCATTAATAAGAACAGCCACATATTTGCCATTAGCCGCAGCCGAAAGGCCAGAAACAGTAATAGAAGGATATAGCTGCCCTCCCTTACCGCCATCAATGCCGCCAAGGTTAGTGGCATCTTTGCCAGCACCCCTCACCGCAATCCTACTGGGCCAATCTGCATACAGCTTAATTCCACTAAAGCTTCCAATCCCAAAATCCAACACCACATTATCATTGGCTTGATATGCCTCATCATAAGCCTTTTGCGCTGTGGCATAAGGAAACCCTAGTGTGCCATTGCCGGTAGTATCGTTTCCTGTGGTGCGGATGTAAATTGGGCGGTATCCATTAAGCTGCTGCACTTTAGGCAAAGCATTAACTGGGCCTTGGCGAATGACTTGCGTATCCCCAACATAAGTGGAGGACATGAACCCAAGTCCCCCATCATTCCAAGGATACCAATCACTCATCACATCGCAAATATCCCCATACTGATTCTCTGTATCAAGAGCCATCACGCGAAGGATTGACTCCACTCCTTCTGGCGTGTCAAAATAATAACTACCATCTGCGGCCTCATTCACATCAAAGGAACGCAAATAGCGATTCCCCTTCCATTGCCCCCCAGAAATCAACCTCTCATTAACGAAGTTAATCGCGGAAGCCACCACAGGATCAGTAGAGCCTTGACTCGTAACAAATGGAGCCAAAAGAGTTTTAGCCTGTGAAAAAGTAAGGGATGCCATGATCGAATTATTGTCTAACTAGCCTTGCCTTCAGAGTCAACGCTAATCATCTGGCTGATCAATGTCATCCAGTTGCATCTCTCCATTAACATAGCTATCCACCATGCCACGAATGGCGAACTTATTTCCCAAATCAAACCCATGATAAGAAGTTCCATACTTCCCCTCCAAGCTACACATCACAACCGCCACCTCAAAATGCTCGCCAAGGATCGCCCGCACTTGGTCGAGTATCTTGTCATAGAACTCATTGTCTGGATCATCCTGCGGGAATTCACGCATCTTTGGCATATCAGCAATACTCCTTCAATTGTTTAGAAATGTCATCGGTTAATCCACCCCAACTCCATTCTTGCCGCACAAAAGTCGGGAAGTCAGCTTGATCCTTCCACACAAAGGCATCATGCGCGTACTTAAACGCCCAGCATCCGAGGGATTCATACTCAATGAACTGGTGATATGGTTGGGAGATAATGTAGTCTCGCAGGGGCATCTGGTGGCGATTCTCCATGAAATCCCGATAGCCCTTGTAAATATTTCGTGGAACCATGAATGGATGCCTCCGCATAAACGAATACTCGCTATTAAACCCAAGTGCCGCCAAAACAATCGGGGGCCAAGGATTCTCATCCCCGCCAAATGGGTGCATTAACCACACAGGCTTGCCATCCTCCATCAAGCTCTCTGGGGTGATGTCGGAAGTCCACACGCAGTCAGAGTCGGTATGGACGATATAATCAGCATCAGAATACAGGTCGGCATGAAGCTTGTCGTTCATCTGCTGGATATACCCATCCTTCCAAGTGGAGCCAGTAGCCACAATCTTGTATTTGTCTTTATACGGCCCCATCATTGATGCGTCAGCATCGTCCATCACCAAAACAATGTCCCGAAACCCACTAGCCCTCTTCTTTGTAGATTGTAAACAAAACTCAAGCCAATTAAAATCCCCGCTGTAGGTGCGAATCATTAGGTCTGTAATCACCCAACATTTAATGACACAAACAGCAATCCTCTGTATAGGGAAATTATTTTAAAAACACCGCTTGACACTTTCTCTTCTCACGCCTATCGTCCCAATAGTTGGTGGTGAACATCAACTGGTGTAGCCTCTGAAGATCGCGATTGTGGCGGGTCACAGGTGAAGGTCAAGAGAACAGGAATAGCCGCCTGTTCTTAATTTCAGAGGAACGCATGGTCACGCCCAGCCTTCCTCGTCTCATCCTAGTCCACCCAGAAGACAAGGCTCCATAGGTATCGCTTGAAGCCGAGGGGATGCAGAAGCTCTCAACATTGGGCTTCTTATGTCATGTTCAAATTCCTTCAATCTTTAATCATATCAATACTCTCATGTATAGAATACAACGATCCTTTAATACAAAACCTCTTATTCAACAAACTCAACAAACTCTTTCATAAATGTATAACCAACACGATAAATACGACGATCTTCAAAACCATACCTTCACCGAAGCTACTCGACTAGCCGTAAAAGGAGAAGAATTCTCACATCTCATCAAACTACTCTCTCCAAACAACGCCTTGAGACTCAAGATATTCGTCCAGCAATTGCCACCAGAGATAACTTCCAAAACCATATATGGACGAGTAGTTGCAAGAGACGCTGCGCCTGTTAAGTCGAAAAAGAAGCCATAACGGAAGTCATAACGAAAGTTCAATTCCTTGGTAGTTAAGCGACGAGTGTCACTAGCTTTAGCGGTATAGCAGATAAATCTGTGTCACTTGGGATTTTGCAAAAAATGCGGAGGTACTATATATATATCACCACAGCCCGAAACTTCCACGGGCAGGGGTGGTGTGCGTCAGTTGCCCCATAGGAAATAACAATCCTTTTTAATCGGGGGTCGCTCACTCCTCGCTTCGCTCGTCGTTCACTCTCTCGCTCGCTGCGCTCGCTCTTCCTCGCTCGCTGCGCTCGCTCTTGCTCGCTACGCTGCGCTCGTTCGCTCCTTCGTCGCTCACTCTGCTCGGCACAAGGCCTCGCCCTAGCTCTGGCACAAGGCCATCGCGCCACGCCTTATCGAACCACGGCGTTCGCGCAGTCGCGCTCACCTACCGCCGAACCCTCTCGGACGCTCGCTATCTACGCTAGTATATCCGCAGTCTATCGCCTTATCTTCTCTCCGCTTCGTACTTGCCTACCGGCAACTACTAGCTCCGCTCTATAAGTCAATAGCCAGCTCACCAAGAGACGCTCCACGCGCCTCCGCGCCCATAAACGCCTCCACGCCCAACGCTAACACGCTCACTTGCAATCCAGCCGTATCCGACATACTCGGAAATACCTTGCTCGCTGCCGTAGCGAGATCAACCATGCGGCGAGAGTTCCCAACGCAGAGAAGCCGTCCATCTCGGCTAAAGCATCGCTGGATCGCGCTAACGCGCCAGCCATGTTGGTCTTGAATGTCGTGCTGGAGTTCTCCAAATGTTGCGCCAATGCGTCACTACTACGAGACAGACTTACGACACCTCCGTGTCCATTCTCTCTTTTAATCTCCCTTATCTTCTCCACCTTCGCCAGTAACTTATTGGCTGTTGAGTTAGTCTCCCATTCATAGCGTGTCGCCCATTTACGAACTGTAGGTTCCTTAATGCCATGAAGTCGTGCTGCCTCTTTTAAACTACCTGTTGCTAGGTAAGTTGCTCTTACTTGTTCCTTGTCAATTGCGAGTGGGTTTGCCATGTCAATCTGTTATACGCAGGATAAGTGTGACACGCAAGTCTTCTTCGCTATCTGGGGGAAAAGTCTTTCCCCCCGTCAGAGCCAGCAAGCTGTCTCTGCCTCCCCATTCTTCGGGGGCTATGCCCCCAAACCCCCACAGAAGTATTGGTAGTGCGCCAATTGAAAATAAATAGCCGACAATTTGCCTGTCCTTCGGACAGCATTAACAATGTATTTAGCTCTATACAACATTACGACTGCGCTCTTGTCGCCAACCACTTCACTCCTTCATCGTTCCGTTCTGTCGAGAGCTTGTTAGTTAGTCCAACAAAGTTCCAACCCTTTCGGGTTGTTGAATGGATCTGTGCGCGATGTTAG